>Ga0131853_10000056_pt1 | contig 154822 bp, 136 predicted proteins | sample TergutLab28metaG_FD_92764 | JGI IMG/M metagenome (GOLD analysis project Ga0131853, IMG submission 92764) | Labiotermes labralis P1 segment gut microbial communities from Petit-Saut dam, French Guiana - Lab288 P1 (version 2) (version 2) | ecosystem: Host-associated > Arthropoda: Insects >... | reverse complement strand
GGCAGGCCATTGATAATTAGGTTTGCATGGGTTTCACATACTACGGGGTCCTGCACCTGATGTGAGCCTTTGGAATCGTATCGGGTTATGGGTGTATGGGTTATCATATTGCCTCCTAAAAACGTAAGGTGTGGGCGGGATATTGCAGGCTGTTTATCAAATATCGCACACTGTCAAAATTGGGCTGCCACTCGTATACACGGTCTTCAATCAAATCCACCAAATTTTCGATATTTGTGGTGGCATCAATTGCCGGCACGCCGTAATATTCATCTATAAAAGCAGAAATGCGACCGGACACGCAAAAGACCATATCGCTCCATTTCATCCGCAAGTCATCTTCTTCATGAGCTGTGACTATGGTTGGTACAAGTATGTCGGACACCCCCTCCAACACAACCCAGTCACAATTATCCTGATAGAAAGACAGCAATTTTTCCGTGGGAATACGTTCAGGGAAAAGTAAACTGGATTCGCCCTTAGCGTGGGCAGTGATTAATTGGGAGCCGGCGGCACGGTGCCTTCTGGTATCCGTTTGCGGGTTCCCGTCCATTTCAAAGCCGTCACAATGAATGTATTTTGCAGAGCCCACCCTATACCCCCGCATCATTAATTCTTTAATTATGTACTCGGTGGTGGTGGTTTTGCCGCTGTTGCTTATGCCGCAAATGGCAAATGCTTTCATCTTATGCTCCCCCTCTATATCTTAAATTATTGTTAAAAAAATATCAAAAAGCGACCTCCCATGGGAAGGTCGCAAAATACGCCAAAATGGGCACTTGCTCTCCTTTCCAGTGGGGAGGCGGAAAGGTTTCCCTAACCACCCAATGGCTCTTATCCATAGGTACTTACCCGTAGGCATCAAGCTCGGAGATATGGCTTATTAGTCCCATTATATATAATTTGACATAGCTTGTCAACAATAAATTTTAAAACATTTTCATTTTTTGTTATATTGTTAAAGTAATAACTAAAATTGTACGATAAAATGTAGCTTTATTATATAAAATTATAAAAGCCATTAAAAAAATTTATAAAAAAGAAGGGTTGACAGGTAAATTGTGGCTATGGTATACTTCTTTTGTGTTAAATATTATTTCATATTTTGCATATGATATTTATTGATAAATTTATATCAATAAAGTCATAAAACTGGTAAATGTGTATTACCCAGTTGCTTACGGGCGACAGAACCATCCTCTGAAATTTGATGATACCGGTACAAGTTTACTGAAAGAGCTTGTGCCGGCAGTGCGGGTTTACTGAAAGAACTTGCGCTGGCAGCCCCAGCGGCACCAATGCCGCTGGGCAACTGCATAATGTGCATTCACCAGATGCCATGCAATTTATTGATAAATATTTAACACAAAATATTATAAGGAGGTTACATAATGGCAAAAATCACTATCAATGGCCAGCAATATTGCGCAGAGCAAGGTCAGACCATTTTGCAGGTATGTAAGGCCAACGGCCTTCACGTGCCAACATTTTGTAATGACCCACGCCTTAAACCGGGCGGAACCTGCCGCATTTGTGTGGTGGAAATTGAAGGCAAAGACAATCTTATGGTGTCTTGCGCTGTTCCTGTAACTGATGGCATGGTTGTGCAAACCAATAGCCCAAAAGTTAAAGCGGAAAGAAAGTCTATTCTTGAGAAGCTGGTTTCTGAGGTTAGCGTTTGTGATGCAAATCCGAATGCCACCGGTTCCAGTAAATTGGTTGGCTATGCCAAAGAATATGGCGTTGCCATCCCCAAGCAGGATAAGAAAGAAAATATTGTTGTGGAAACCGAAGTTTTCACCCTGGACCAAAGCAAGTGTATCAAATGTGGCCTTTGTGTGAAGGTAACCAACAACCTTCAACATTGTGAAGCCCTCAACTTCAAAGGCAAGGGCGTAAATGACCCTGACTTTGGTTTTGAATTTGATGCAGACAAATGCGTGCGTTGCGGAAACTGCGTTGCTGTATGCCCCACGGAAGCCCTTGTTACCAAAAAGGATATCCCTTACACGGCCGATGGCATTACCAAAACCCAAGCCACCTGCCCATATTGCGGCGTTGGTTGCCAAATTAATTATTTGGCAAAAGACGGCAAGCTTGTTGGTGCCGAGCCTGTAATGGACTCTATCAACAACGGCCTTTTGTGTGTTAAAGGTAGATTTGGCCATCAACACGTCCAAAGCGAGTTGCGTCCAAAAACCCCTCTTATCCGCACAAACAGCAAAACGGAAGCTCCAAAATGGCGTGAGGCCAGCTGGGATGAGGCCTTAGACCTTATCAAGACAAAAATGTCCGAAGTTAAAGACAAGCATGGCGCAGAAGCTATTGGTTTTTACGGTTCCGGTAAAGCCAATTTGGAAGATAACTACATGCTTCAAAAATTTGCCCGTGCAGTCATCGGCTCCAACAGCGTTGACGTGTGCGCCCGCCTCTGACACTCTACTACAGTTACTGCACTGATAGTGCAGCTCGGTAGTGGTGCCATGTCCAACTCTGTTGCAGAGCTTGAGGATGCGGATGTAATTTTGCAAATAGGCGGCAACGCCCGTGATGCTCACCCTGTTATTGGAACTTTCAAAGCAGGTGCTAAAAAGAAAGGTACCAAATTTATCATGGCTGACCCGCGTGTTGTTGGTACTGCCCATTTTGCTGACATACATTTACAGCAAAAAGCCGGTACGGACATTCCCCTTATCAACGGCATGATGAACCACATTATCACCAACAACCTGCACAACAAAGCGTTTATCGACGAGCGCACCCAAGGTTTTGACGAGATGTGGGAAGCTATAAAAGATTGTACCCCAGAAGTGGCCGCCGAAGTTACAGGCGTACCCGCAGCAAAAATTAAAGAAGCAGCAGAGCTTTATGCAAAAGGCCCAAACTCTGCCATCACTTGGGGTATGGGTATTGCCCAACGTCATAATGCGGTTGCAACTGTTTGGTGCTTGGCCAATTTGGCTCTCATCACCGGACATATTGGTAGAAGAAGCACCGGTTTGAACCCACTTCGTGGCCAAAACAATGTGCAGGGCGGTTGTGATGTGGCTTGCTTGCCGCACTTCTTGCCGGGCTACCAAATTTTTGATGAGGACTTCTTTGCAGCATTAGGAGGCGACCCTGCCGTTGCCCGTGCTGTGGGCGATAAGTTTGAAGAATTCTGGGGCGTTAAGCTTAACCGCAAGCACGGTTTAACCTCTCCCGAGCAAACCGACGCTTCTGTGGAAGGCAAGTTAAAGGCACAATATATCATGGGTGCAGACCCTGTAACCATGAACCCGGATGCCAACAATGTTATCAAAGGCTTACAAAACCTTGATTTCTTGGTGGTGCAAGAGCCGATGATGTCCATGACGGCTGAATATGCCGATGTATTCTTACCGGCAGCTTCCTGCTTGGAGAAATACGGAACTGTAACAAACACAGAAAGGCGTGTTCAAATGACCCGCCCTGTGGTTCAACCCTATGGCAATTCAAGGGCAGATTATGAAATCTTAATCGACTTGATGAACAGGTTTGGTTACACCCAAAACCAGCTGGGTCCGGACAATAAGTCCACAGCAGCTTCTGTTATGGCCGAAATGAGCAGAACCATGCCCCAATACGCCGGTGTTAATTACGACAAAATTGAGCGTCGCGACACCCGCTATGACGGCGTTCGCTGGCCAATTGCTGCTGATGCTGAAGAGGGCGTGCGTTGGTTGTTTACTGCTGGTTTCCCTGCGGGCAAAGTTAAACTTATGGGGCAAGACTATAAGGTCAACTCCCAAATTGCAGAGCCGCCATGTGACGAGTATCCAATGGTACTTATCACTATCCGTGACCTTTACCACTACGACAACATGGAAATGACAGGCAAAACCAGAGTTTTGATGGAGCTTGACCCCCATGGTGTATTCGAGCTAAACTCCGCCACCGCCAAGAAGTATGGCGTTGCAGCTGGTGACAAAGCCAAACTTGTTTCCCGCCGCGGCGAAGCTGAAGCTATCATAAAAATCAACGAAGGCGTGCAAGATGGTGATGTTATCTCCAACTTCCACCACCCGGGCACCCATATCAACAAAGTAACAACGGCAGCCCGTGACCCAATCGCCCACGAGCCAGAGCTTAAAGCCTGTGCTGTTAAGCTTGTAAAGCTCTAAACAAAGGGTGTACTACTTTGAAATAAATAACAAACCAAAAACCAACGGTTTTCTCTTCCGTTGGTTTTTGGTTTGAAAGGGTTCACTTTATCAAATTGTATTCCATAAACCCCGGATACGCACAATTTCTGGGGCTCCCATGCCTCCATTATTTTTTTACCACAACACCTACAAACAGCGAGCTGCTGGGCGTATATGTTATACTCAAGCTCAAAATACCCACAGGTCAATCTTCGGCACAGTCTTAGCGGGTGGCTTTGATTTCCAAATTATGATTTGGCAAAAAGCTATTGCGGCAGTCTGTCAAATATGATAAAATGTTGCGATGGGGGGGCGAGAAAATGGAAAAACGACTTTTGGTTTTGCGTGTGCTTTTCGGGATTGCCGTTGTATTAGCGGTAGTTTTTACAGTTTTGCTGGGACTTAATGTCTTTAGGGAACACCAAGGGGAAAACTTTTTTGCAGAAATTGCACCAGAATTTGTTCCTACGCCTGATATATCTACCATTATGACCACTATTAATGCCGAGCCTATTTTTTACCACGAAAATCTTGATCCGAAAGCGGATAATGAAAATAACCGATTTGTTACAAATATAGATTTTGAGCAACTATCTACCGCCATTCCCAACTTAGTTGGCTGGATACAATCCTACGGAACAAATATAAATTACCCAATCGTACAAGGGTGGGACAATGATTTCTACCTTCATCACTTGCCCAATGGCACAAGAAACCCTATGGGTTCAATTTTTATGGATTATCGCAACGACCCTAACTTTCTGGATGCGAACACCATAATTTATGGTCACGATATGCCAAGGGATAACAAGTTTGGTTCCCTTCGTCATTTCAACAGCCAAACCTATTTTGAACAGCACCCCGCCATGACGATTTTTGCCCCCAAAGGCAATTTTGTAGCAGTCTGGTTTGCGGGTTATGTGCTGGATGCGGCATTTTACTACCCACCTATAAATTTTGAAGGTTATGACGACTTTCGAGGGTTTGCAGAAGATGCGAAAAGCCGCTCGGTTTTCATATCGGACATTTATGTGCCGTATGGCAGCCGATTGGTTACATTGGCAACATGCACCCCAACGGGCTCGCAAAGTTATCGCTTTATATTGGTCGGAAAGTTAGTGGAAATATAAAACGTCATTACAAACCTAAACCTGTAATGACGTTTGTTTTTTATTTACGGATAAGTTTAGCCTTACTTTTTTCACGTCTTATCAATCTGCCAAAAAAGGCAACAGATGACAAGGTAATGGCAAGCATTGTTGCTAAAAAAGTGCGTGAATCACTAATGCCAGTTTGTGGCATATGATAGGAAGTGGTTACAATGATTACAGGCGTTTCCTCGTTTTCAGAGTAATCCTGTTGCTCCACTCCACCTTCCTCATCGTCTTCTATTTCGTCATCTTCTTCGGGCGGCAAAGCGTTAGCACTAATTACGGTAAATTCAATAAAGTCATGGCTTAAGTCCGGGTTTGAATAAGAATTTGTGTTTGGCGGTAGATAATTCGATTCATATTCGACCCCAACCGCCGGCAAGTTACTCCTAGTGATTGTAGACGTACCTCCGCCAGGCCATTCCCAAACATATTCGGGCTCGCTTGACCCCCAATCTGGCGGGTTATTTGGTGGTTGCGGGTTGCCTGGTGGGTGGTTAGGTGGAATGCCGGGAATAGGCTGCCATTGCGCCACCAACACCACATCTTGCCAAGGCATTTCAAAATAATCATCGGGGTCATAAAAATTCCCGGTATGTTGCATTCTCCACTCTACAAAGGTAAATCCTGGTGCGGTTGGCACAATGTCCTCAATCAGAAAAACAGAAAGGGGTGCAGCCCAAATATTCTCGGGCATATCTTCTACAAGAGACAAGGGCACAACTCCCGGCTGAAACCTTACCATTTGCCAGCTGCGCATTGCAACAGGGCGGCTAACGCCCGTTACAACGGTTTCCGCTGGAATATGGGTAACAAGTGCAGCGTATCTATTGTATGTTCCTGTAAAATTAACCATATCATGCCAATGTAATGGCTCCAAATGCAGGACAACTGAGCCGTAAGCACCAGGTAATATCTGTCCGTTGCTGGAAATAAGTACCATGCGAATATCCTCTGTGCCAAACGGGAAGCCATTATCGTAATAGAAGTCCTCCCAAGTCATAAACGAAGTACAAAACCTGTCCAAGGTGTGTTGGTGAGAGAAGCGGAAAGTATAATCTGCTGGATAGTCAAGGGCGGGATTCCTTATTAGGTTTAAGGTAAACCCAAAGCGTTGGTTTGGCACATCGTTTGCAAGGCGTTGCGGCAATAGTTCGTTACGTTTCGGAATGGGAATAAGCCCTGCAAAGTTGTTAAGCGGCACATTAAGTTGGTTACGATAGGTAAACCTATGATGGACAGTTGCGTCCGGGATAAGATGTAATAACTGGCTATTGGTTGCCCAGTCATAACTTGTCCAGCTTACAATCGTTTCACCATATTCATTAATGGTGCGAATGTCCGTCCATGTGTTAATTTGGGTTTCGCCTAATAAGTTTAGGGCAAACCAGTCTGCATCTACACGAGGAGAGCCAACCCAGCGGTCTTGTCCTGCCCTGTCACAATCTACAACCCACCACGCTTGTTGCTCTGGGTGAAAGCCACCAGGAGCAGTGCCGACAGGGCTTGGCGGTGTTGGCCGTCTGCCCAGCATCATATGATGGGTGCGGTCATGGCTACCAAAACCATTGGCGTTACCACTTTGGAAAACCCTGGAAGTGTCAGCTATAGTAGTTATAAAAATCAATTCTTGCAGGTCTACTGTTCTTGTGTCTGTGGTTGGCAAAGCACGCACGTCAAAGTCTATTCTAACAGGTGGGAACATATTTAAGTTTTCATCAAACTGCCCCAAAATTACATCATAAAGGTGCAGGCGGTAAACCCTGTTGCCCAAAGTGTCATATAATCGGGTTCTTGGAAGGTCGTTAAACTCCCAAGTGTGGCTTCCCCACGTTATGACGGTATCTTCATGGACAACTTCTATAATGCCTTCTACTGTCAAGCAGCGCAGATACAGATAAAAGCCCTGCATTGCAGCAACATTTGGCGTCCCCAAAAACGTGTTATGCCTGTTAAATTGAATGGAAAGCATATTTCCTTCCGTAGCATAACGGCTAAAACCGGCCGGAAGGGACTCACGCTGTGCATTTGGACCTTGGGTGGCAGGCAAACCCGGGCTTGAAACATTAAAGCCCCATCCGGAATTGCCGTTAAGGCCGGCATGGTGTCCGGAAGTACGCATGGTTGTGGTTGCATAATCTCTCCAAGTGCTTCCTTCACGGGTACCGGAGGGATTTTCGTTTGTGACGCCATTAGGGCAAACCCATCCTACAATACCAGAGGAGCGTATGTCGTGGTTTACAGGTAGGGTATTATGCAACACACCAAAATACAAGAATGTCACACTGCCGGGGGTTAAGAAAATGTCTGCATTAGGTACGGCTTGGACGATGACACCGATGTATCCACGCATTTCTGCTCTAAGGGTTATAATAAATTCATCTTCATAAAGATGATGGTAAAAGTTTATATTGCGCCAACGGGGATTGCCCGAACCCGAACCAATAGAGCCAGTAGTTCCCAGAAGCGGTAACATTTCGTTACCCTCAAAATGCAATTCTCGCCCATGGGTTGTGGTAATGGATAGGTTATAAAGCCCAATAGGACTGTTTTGATGGTTTGGGCCACCATTGCCCGTAGGGATGCGTACTGCACGCACACCCATATAAGGAAGTCCGGCGGTAAAATCCAAAAACAACGCTTGCTCGGGAGCTAAGGCGGTGTTGGTCAACACAAAGCCGCCAAGGGGCGACAATGGTGCGGCGGATGGAAACCTTGCAAGCCTTTGGTTTATAGGGTTTTGGTTTGAAGTTGGCCAATCGTTCATAAGTGGGTGAAGGGTTGGCCTTGGTATGCCCCCAACCGTTTGAACAATAATGTCGGTTCGGTTATGGTCTGCTGGAGTAACAATGTTATATCTTTGGCTTGGATGGAAGGCCAAATGCTGATTTGTCACAGGGTTGTTGCCTCGGGTAGCATGTTGGTATGTGCCCGGCGGTGTGCCCGTAGGTATAACACCCGACACCCTCACAGAAGCACGTGTAGTGCCGTTTGCTGCCATCAAGCGTGCTTGGCTAAGGGTGATACTCACCACCCAATATGCCCTTCCGCTTACGTTGATTGTATTGGGGTGAACATAATATTCAACACCATGGTTAGGCAAGGCATTAAGTAACAACGGGTTGTTTGTACGAAACGCAACGCCGCTACCCGCAGGGGTTGCCACAACAACAATGTCATCACGTGCAGTTAGGACAGTTGGTACACGTATTTCAAATGAAATACTTTCAGTTAGGGGATTTCCAAGGGTTGGGATGGAGGCAGATTGAATAGAGTGTGAACCGCTCCTTGGGGTTAATTCGATTTGGGAATGCCAAGTATCTCCATCCGTAACAGGTCCGTAAGTAGAGTTTGTTCTGGTTGGTGTGATAATTATATCCCCAAGTAAAGAGATATAATTTAGCACAGAGTTGTGACCGATAGCCCCTACCAATGTATCCTCGTTTGTACGTACCATAATAGGGTCTATATGGTATCTTGGGCGTGCAGAACCGCCGTATCTTGCCTTAAAAATCAAATTCCAGTCGGTGATACCAAGAACAGGAAAATTAACATTGGTAATGTCCGCACCAGAATAGTCACCCATCGTGTATGTTGTAGCAATTTCGTAACGCAAAATGCCACTTCTGGGGGTGTGGTTATTACCGCTGGCTTGTGGAATTTCCGTGCCAGTGGGCACCCACTGGCCAGATAGGATAAAGCTATTGTCTGGTGCCGTTAAGGTGGATGGGTTAAAGTCAAAGCCACCTGTAGCATTGTTAAAAACCATGCCGGGTGCAGATTGTAATGTCATACCAAAACCGAACTCGATTTCGATATACCTATTTGTAGAAGCGACCTCAAACGGCACATTTAGGTTAATGCGCATTGCATCCGAGTTGTCCCTGGACAAAACCGCATCTGCCTGCCAACCTTGCACGCCTGTATTAGTAAATGGCGTTTGCAGGCCGCCATCACCAAGAGCTGCCCTTGAAACCGTCGTGCTAAAACCGCCAGATGCAGGAACCGGCAACACCATTGGCAAATCTGTCGAAACCATCGGTGGCATAACCAAGTCACTACCAGAGCTGTCGTCATCACTGCCAATTTCGCTTTCTTCTCCCACATCCTCGCCTAATTCTTCTTCGTCTTTATCCTTGCAATACTCATACCCGTTTTCATCATGCTCACACTGGTCTTCCTTCTTGTGGATACAGTCAGGATAACCTTCTGCAAGGCATTCCGGGCAATAATATTCAGGATACTCGCCTACTCCTACATCCTTGTTGATGCTATAGTCCAAATAAATAGCCGCCAAAGGCTGAATATAATTAAAGGCCATAAAAAACACCAACAAAAACCCGATCACTTTATGCTTGCCCAATTTGGGCAGACGTGAATTTTTCATTAAATCCACCTCCTCAAGTTCGTTGCGAAAAATTTTTGTGCATATAAAGCCCGAAAGCGACACATGCCACATGGATATTATATCATATAATTAGGCAATTTGTCAATGCAAAATTCTCTGTATTATTTGGTATTTTAACAAAAGTAAAGTGCTTTGAAATGTGATGAATAATGAAGAAAAGGAGTTGACCATAGAATTGTGCATAAATTTACAAAATACATGCCCAACAGGGCATTAACAAGCCACATTAATAATTTTTTCCAAGGAGGTGGGGTTTTATATCGTCCCCCTTAGAAAATTTTTTAAGCTTACAATATACAAAAAGAAATAATAAATTATATTATATTGTAAAAAAACCTTGACAGAAGCGAAGAAGGGATGATATAATGAGTGCATCCTATATGATTGACAAAGGTGGAAGCTGTGGGCATAACTTCCTTTGCCGCCAAACAAAGCGGCTTTGACCGCCAAATTAATAAAAAGGAGGAATCATTAATGAAGTTAAAAAAGAGGATTTTTACCGCTGTGTTTGCAGCTGCAATGGCTTTTTCTGCGCTGCCGGCATCTGCTTTTGAGTTGCATTACGATGGCGCACATCAGGTTATAGCACCAGATGCGCTTATGATTAAATTAGAGTCGCTTGAATTGGGTGACGGGATTTCCTTCTCCATTTTGGATGCGGACGAGGCAATGGCCACGAGGAGAGGTGGACAACACCTGCAATTTCACTCCATCGAAGAGATTGAGATTTTTGCAAGAGAGCTTAATGCAGCTATGTTGTTACTGGAAGAGCTTGATTACACAGCAGCGGATGTGGTATACCACGGTTTTACAGAGTACATAATTTATGATAAGAATGGCGGTTATTTTGGGGCCGATAGCCTCACAGTGATTTCGGAAACGCACAGATTTACCGCAACCTGGTGGCAGCCATTACCTGCGCAATCAGGTCTTGGTGCTATCTTGTCGTTTGTAACTGTAAGTTATGAAGTTCGAGTCAACAGGTCGGGCCCTTCATTCAACACCGTTTCATATCAAGGCTCTGCAATAACAGGGGTTACGCTTACATCAGCGGACTTATTTACACAATGGATTGGCATTAACAATTGGACAGAATTTATTCACCATCCCGCTCCCCACTTCGGCCATCCTGGGGAGATTAGGTTAAATGCACATGGCCATGTACGTATAAGCGGAAATATTTTTGGTATCGACATTGGTATAAATGCTTTGCCAATGACACTAACAAGCATAGCTCGATACAACATACCTTTGCGATAGGTGTGAAGGATATATGGCTAAAACCCGCATGCTTACCAATGCCCTTCTAGTCAGATTGCTTATAGTTGCTGTGGCTTTTACTGCAATAATAACGATGGTTGTTCCCCCTCGACAAGCACGCACACTGCCACCAATGCCCATAGAAGGTGGCATAGTTATTGTTGTTGGCGGAGAAGGGTGGATACCTGTTGACGGTGTTTACTGGAAAGGTTGGCCTTTCAACAACGTTCTTATGTGGCGCAGTGATGAATATTGGGTGCAGTTTAATGAATTTAATCAATACGGCGATAAGATTAATTTTGTGGAGCCGCCAACCAATCCAATGTTGAGATATCGCTTTAATCCGTCAGGATTTCTTATCAACAGCATATTGATATGGTTGGCTTTGTGTCTTGTATGTAAAGCCTATGGAGCCTTTCGTTGCTTTTGTAAAAAGCGGAGATCTCATCTGCGCTAATAATGAATTTGGTGGAAGGGGTGTTGAATTCAAATATGGTTTTAGTTGCATCACTGCTTTTGTCCATGTCGCTGATTGCTTTAATCGCGCTTCTTATAAAAAAGGCTATAAAAAAGATGAATGTCAAAAAACTGCACCTAATATGTATATCATATATGATTGATAAACACATAAGCAGTGTGTACAACTTCTTTTGCCGGCAAACAAAGCGGTTTTGGCCGCAAGATTATATAAGGAGTAACAGAGATGAAAAATTCAAAACTTAGGGTAATGGCAACAGTAATGGTTATGGTGACGCTTTTTTCTTTCGCAAAACCTGCGACACATTTTCAGGGCTCTATATCAAGTGTGAAGGAACAGCAGCCAGTAGTTTCTGTTGACTTTAATGATTATGGACTTTCGGTGAGTGGCGTGCTGTTGATGTCGAACGAGTCTAACTACACTATATTGAATGAAAATAATGGTTTTACAGTGGGTCTGAACTTTTTTTCAGAAGCCTCGGGAGTAACAGGACACGTTAGAAATCATATACATCAATCTTTGGTCAACGAGCACAGCAATTTGCATAGTGCCGATTTTTTTATACGAGGAGCCGCCTATCTTTTTGCGCCACTCATTCCTGAGGTAACGGAAGAATGTGAAGGAATCATTTATGTAATGGCTAATGCAAATGATGTTCTTAATGAGCTGAAATCGCATGGAATACATAGCCTTTCTGACTTTGACATTGCTAATGATTTAGGTCGTATATTTTCGGTTGCTGTTGTTTATAACATAAACATTTCTTTCAGTAGCTCTGTTAGCTATCAGATTATTTTTCGGCACATAAGCGGGCTTGGCACAACGATTCGGCTTGCAATTTCCACAAGCGGAAGAACTGCATCTGGCTCCTTTTATTCGGCTGCATCGTTTTTAGGGCCAATAACTCCTGGTCAAATGGACGTTTCCTTCAATCAAACATCAAACAACTGGACTGATTATGTTTTTTCATTAGCGTTTAATTATACTGTGACTGCTCATAGCGTTTCGCCCTTCATTCCTGTTGCTACCTCGTTTGGGGCCGGAAGTGCATGGAACCCTTTTAGCTCTCAAAGGCCGTTTTACGAGTGTGTTGCACAATAAAATAACCCAACCCCCCTGCCCGCAACATGTTCAGGGGGTTTGGGCTTGCAGGAGGCATTATGATTCATATAGAACTACGCTACTTCATGGTCATTTTCTTGATGTGGGACACAATTTTTGCCACCCTGTTATTCCATTGGGGGATGGGCATTGGTATTAAAAATCTTACTAGAAAAGTTAAATGGCTGGCTTCTGCCGGGTTTATCGTAATTTATTTTGCTTTAAGGTTTTTTGTCATTTCAACAACACTGCATCGGGAAAGCAACTTTTGGTTGCTGATAGTAGATGCGATAGCTAATGTTTTGCGTGCCATGTCCACATTGGGTGTGTTTTTGGCTTTGGTTTTGCTTGTGTATTTTTTTATAAAAGTTATTAAAAAAGTTCTCACAAAAATCAAGGGCAGAACCACAAAGCCATAGCCTTGCAACATAAGGGTTCTAAACTTTATTACAAGCCATATAATTATATAGCGAAAAATCTATCTTTTTATATGGAGGGCTTGGCATGGAGCTTGTAAGGGAAAATATCATATTAAACAAGCATGTGGGACGGGAGAAAAGCCAGCTGTTGCTGGAAGGTGACATTATTGTGCCGGAGGCGAAGCCGGATATTGCTTCCGTGCTTAAAAACGGGGCAAAGGTGAGTGTTTCCAAGGTTACGGCAGGGGCCGGGCGCATTAGTTTTTCAGGTAAAATGCGGGTGGATGTGCTTTACCTTGCGGATAATGGGGAAATTTCTGTACATAGTGTTGGTACGCAAGTGTTTATTGATGATTTTATCAATATGGAAGGGGTAGAGCCCCAAATGTGGGTTAACCTAACAGCGGAAATTGCCAATGTGGATTACCGCATTGTAAACGACCGCAAGCTAAACTACCGTGCCGTTATCGACATAACAGCAGAAGCATGGGATAATAAGGAATTTAATGCAGTGCGCAATATTGAAGGGCTTGGGGACACCCAGCAAAAAAACACCTTTTTTACCGCAACTAATATGACAGCTAAGCAAATGGACCACTTTACCATAAGGGATGAGGTGGCTTTGCCCCCAATTAAGCCTGATATAAGGGAGCTTTTGCAAGTTGGTGTGGAAATTGCAGGCAAAGAAGTGCGCCTTGCCGATGGGCGTGTGGATGTATCCGGCAACCTAATTATATCGCCCCTTTACAAGGGCAGCGAAGAAGATTCTATTATAGAATTTGCGGATTTTGAACTGCCCTTCTCAGGCTCGCTGGATGTGGCTGCCGCTTCCGAGGTGGCCTTTGGGGATGTTAATTTGTACATAACCGACCATGTGGTGGATATTATTGCTGATGCAGAAGGGGCAGACAGGGTATTATCCATGGAAGTTACCATTGGTGCGGATATTAAAATATCCGAAAGCCGCTCGGTGGATATTTTGGCGGATGCTTATTGTATTGACCAGAACCTTAACATCGCAGCGGAAAATATTGAATATCAACGGCTGGTATGCCGCAACCGAAACCAGTTTAGCCTAAAAGAAGTTGTTGGGTTTGCTGATGCGCCCGAAATTTTGCAAATTTTGCAGGTGGATGGCATTGCCCGTGTGGAAGATATTAGCGTGGCAGAGGATAAAGTTGTGGTGGAAGGTATTGTGGAGGCGGATATTTTATATGTTGCAAACAGCGACACTGCACCGCTGGCCAATTACACTGCCCATCTTCCCATACGCCAAGTAATAGAAACAAAAGGGGCAACCCCGGCTATGGCGGCGCAAATAAGCTATAACATCGACCAAATAAACTTTAACATGCTTGGCGGTAGTGAGGTGGAATTGCGCTTTAATCTAAATTTTGATACACTTGTGCAGGAGCCGTCCCAGGTGCAATTTATCCAAGAAATTGAATTTAACCCGTTGGACAAAGATGCGCTGGAAGCCCTGCCCAGTATGGTGGTTTTAGTGGCCGAAAAGGGCGACAGCCTTTGGTCCATCGCCAAAAAATATAATGCGGATTTGGAAGAGCTTGCACAAATAAACCAATTAGAAACCACAGATGCCCTAATATCGGGGCAAAAGCTGTTAGTCGTCAAAAAAGTGTCGGAGGAATAGATGTGAAGGCGGGCAATTGCCCGCCTTTTTTATTTCTGTTGCAACAATACTTCGTTTGTGGTACAGTGTTTTTGGGTGCATAAAAAATGTGCCAAGTTTTTGTTAATGAAATGCAAGCTGGTGCGTATACCATTATGTAAGGCAACGCAGCGCAGCGATTGCAAGTAAAACAACACAAGTACAGCAACAAAAAAACACGCAGAAAGGGGGCATGGCCATGGTTCATACAATTAGCAGAACGACAAAGGCACGTGAGGTCGAAACAGCATATTCGCTGGAAATAATGTACCACCGCCATCACAAAAGCGTGTACAATTACATCGCCTTTCGCATCAACAACCACCATGATGCGGAGGAGCTGGCAAGTGATGTTTTTGTAAAGGCAATCCAAAAATATGCCGGCTACAACCCGCAAAAACCCATGGAGGCTTGGCTGATAGGTATCGCCAAAAACACTGTAACAGACTATTTACGCAAATCCATGCGGCGCAGTTTTGCCCCTGTGGATGCCATAATGGACATGATAAGCAACGACAAGCAACCTGACGAGGTTGCTGTGATAAATGAGGACTGCCGACAGCTTATGCAAGGGCTGGCAGGGTTGCGGGATAAGGAAAGGCAGGTTTTATCCATGAAATTTGCCACCGAGCTTAAACATGGCGAAATTGGCGAGGTTATGGGCATTAGCCCATCACAAGTTGGCGTTATTGCCCACCGTGCCATGGGTAAGTTAAGGAAGTTTTTTGAAGGGGAGGAAAATAGCCATGACTGATAAGGATTTTTTGAAAATGTGCAAGGCAATTGACCCCTCGGCAGGGGTGGACAGGCAAAAACAACTTGCAACCATCAAAACTAAATTAGAAAAAGAGGAGAGATTTGTTATGAAAAAGAATAAAACATTTAGGCGTCCAATAGTGGCGGCGGCGGTACTTGTTGGTATTATGGGGCTTTCGGTTGGTGCTTATGCGGCGGTTAATGGCAACTGGCGACAATCGGAAATAAGAGTTTTGGAAGGCGAGCAGTATGTAAACGAATTTTTTAGAAAAGAAAACCTGGATGAAGGCATTGCCATGGGCGGCATGGACATCGACCGCTACGCCACAAGCCCAATTGTTATCGAAGTGGACGGAGTTGCAGAAGTTATACAAGACCTTACCATCCTACACGATTTGGATGAGGCTTTGGCAAAACTAACAATTGATGTTTTGCAACCTGCATATTTGCCAGAAGGTTTTGCTTTTAGCTACGCCCGCTTCGATGTGGACCCAATCCGCAACCCAGACCATTGGTCTGCCGGCACAAGTGTGGCTCTTGTATTTGCCAATGGCGAGCAGGAATTCCGCCTTTCCGTTATGTACTATCCTGTAGGATGGGAACTGCCACAGTGGTCTGCCACTTATGAAGATTTGGAAATTAACGGCAGCATCGCAAGAATTGGTGATGGCATGCTTATGATGCTTACCGGCGAAATTGGCTATACCATAAGCTCCGGGGATCTTGCCCACGAGCAAATCATACAAATTGCAAAATCATTACAGTAGCAAGATTGGGACTGTCCCTCCCAAACAAAAACAACCCTGCCACTAGCTGGATGGGGTTGTTTTTGTTTGGGAGGGATTTGAATATAATATTGTTATCACTCAACGCTGGCGAGTGCTAACAATAAAAATTTATAAAGGATTTGTTAATCATGGCAGGATTGGTACCATTAAAAGGGACGCAGAGTACCTAATCGAAGCTGAACTGCCCGGAATCCAAAAAGATGAAATTGATTTAGGCATAGAGGGCGATAATAACCTGTGCATACAAATTAACCGCATAGAGGAAAGCAACAAAGACGGCAAAAACTTTATCCGCAGGGAGCGGCGCTCAAGCTCCATGAGCCGCAGAGTTAGTTTGGCCGGTGCGAAACTTGATGAAATATCAGCAAAACTTGAAGATGGCGTACTTCGTGTTACTGTTCCAAAAGAAGACAAGGTGAATACGCTCTTATTAAAAAACGGATGCTTCAATGGCGAAGCATCCGTTTTTTGGCTACTGCTTATATGTGCGCCTAAAAACTAAAGAATATAATCCCGTTACAGCAACGGAGAACATCGTTAGCAACTCCCATCCATCAGGTGCAAGTTCGGACGCAACTTTATTAATTTGCTCAGTGCAAGCCGCATCAAATTTTTCTTCGCTAAATCCAATGCTGCCACCAACTGCTTTGATAGTTGTTGTTTTGTATTCGTAGATGATCTCACCCCCCTGCATGGATGTTGCCACCAAGAGGCGACACAACTAAATTATAACATCTTACAGCACAAATCGCAAGAAAAAGAATTTATTTTATGGTGCACAGTGGTTATAGCGAACGGACTTAAAGCGTTTGACTTTTTGTGCAATATCCTGTATAATGTTTTATAACATAAAATATATGAGGGAAGTGGCATGTTGACTTACAAGATTTTTGAAGTTGTTGCAGAAACACAGCCAAAGATATTTGAAACATTTGAAGTGCTGGCAAAAAGCCCAAAGGGCGCACGGTTTATTTCATATAAACAGCACAATATCCAGCCTGATGATATTTTGCGCATCAAGGAAATGCGTGCGGTAAATATTAACATAGAAGAAATTTTAGATGCCGTGCGCCAGCATTGCCAGCCTTTGGAGGTGCAATTTATGGAAATGACGTTTAGCGAGATGGCAGAAGGTGATTAATATGCACAATTTCGTTAAATAAACACTGCCTAAAAAGCACTTGCAATTTATAGGGTTTTGTGGTATAATTACAACAGAATTGTGCTATGCTTTTGCTTGCTTGATAGGGGTGGTGGATATGAAGAAATCAACAGCCGGCGTGATAAGAAGGATTATTGCGTTTGTTTTGTTTTTTGTAATGTTTGTCACAAGTTCCGGAACCCATCTTTTTGCCGAGGGATGGGTTGGTTTTGATGTTTACACCGAATTTACTGAAGAAGGGTATTACGATAATATCTACGAAGATAAGTACGATGAATACGAAGAAGAATCCAAGGAAGAGGAATACGAAAACGAGCACGAAAATAGTTATGAAGATGATGAGAAGCAAGAAGAAGTTGGGGACGAAGAGGAGCAACCATCGCCCCCTGCAACACCACCGGTGCCGCCCCCTGCTACGCTGCCCCCAATGCCGGTGCCTGCTTTGCACCATTTTATAGGCTTTGACTTTGACGGGGATTGGGAAACCACTATACCCTACGGCACCCTAAAGGGCGACATTGATTTTAGCAAATTTCCTGCAATTTATCTGCTTTATACGGATGATGTTACATATGGACTTTTATACCCAAATCGTGAACTATTGAATGTTTCGGAGTGGTTTGCGGATAATTGGGGCGTGGGACGTGGACAAGGCAATGCCCATGCATTTTCCCCTGTAATTGACCAAGCCATGTGGCCAAGCCATGTGGAATGGCCTTTTGGCGGCATTGATGCAGTTACTTTGCCTTCTGTTAGTGTTTATGTTGGCCTACGTGAATATGTAGTTGTTGGTTTTGAAATTGAAAATAAAGACCGTGCAGAAGTGGATTTTGGAACAGTGGTAGACGATTTGCCCCTTCCAAATCCCATTGATATCCGTAAGGTTATTTATGGTTTTGAGATAGAAGGCGAGATAAGTGCAAGTGTATATGTGCAATGGGCTTCCGAAAGTTTTGGGTTTGGCATGGCAGTTGGAAACCACTATTTTACACCAGCCGAAATTTTAACTGATTTGCCAAATAAAATCACCATTTGCGATGATGCTTTGGAGCATGCTGTTTTAGAAGTGGAAGTTATGCCTCCCGTGGTGGATGAAATTGTAGGCTTTGCGGATATTTTTGAGGAAGAAATTAGCGTGCCCATGGGAACAGCTTGGGAAGTGCTTGCGGCCGCTTTGCCCGAGCATATCACTGTAATCGCCAGCATTGATGGCTTGCAAGACCACTTGGAAGCGTTTTATATGCCGGTGGAATGGGTCAGCTATCCCAAATTTGCGGGATTGGAAAGTTATGTGCTTAGCCCTGTTATTTTGGAAGATGCGCCTATATGGCTTTATGATTTTGACTTGCCTGATGAATTTGAAACGGACAAGCCCACAATTAACATAGTTATTTCCGAGGAAATTAGTTGGTTTGCTATTATTAGCAAATTGGAATTTAGCTTTGAAAATGTTGAAGTGGCTTTTGGAACAAATTGGAATGATATCGATTTACCAGAATATGTAATTGTGGAAGTGGAGGCCATACCGCCTAACAATATAGATCCCATTTTGCCCCTTGCGGCCGAAGGGGTTATTGACATGCAAATCCCTATAAATTGGGACGAAGGTAGTTTTGACCCTTACCAGGATGGATTTGTGGTTATACACGGAAATTTGGTTTTGCCTTTTAATGTTACAACCGACCAAGACCTCGCAGTCAGCATTACTGTGCAAGTAAGGGGCCCCAATGTTTATCGTGTTGTGGAATTTTTGGATGAATTTGATAAGATAGGAGTGCCCTTCGGAATTTACTTTGCTGACATTTTGGCGTCTTTGCCCTCCACAATTGCTGCAGATGTTTATGTTGTGGGCTTTGAAAACTATGTTTTTGAGGCGGATTTACCCATAACTTGGCAACTGGTTGCCGGCCAAATATTTGAAGGCTATGAAGGTAATGTTTACACCTTTGTGCCTGTTTTTGGCGGTAATGTGGAGCTTGGCGGCAATACCCTTCCTTATGCGGAATTTGAGATTTTAGATGCTGTATTTAACATAACTAATTTTGTCGGCTTTTATGGCGATGATAACTTGGATTTACAGCAACTGTTTGGCACACCCTTTGAAAGTTTTGAGCAGTTTCTTCCTAATTATATAGTTGTGGATTTGGTTGTTATGCCAGCGGGCCCCATTGCCCCTCTCTCCATCCAAGTTGGGGACACCGAAGAAGATGTTAGGCTTGAAATTATCGGTTGGGATTTTGACTTTGATGAATTTGAAGTTGGTATTTATGAATTTGCACCGATAATTAACTGGAATTTTGAAGGCCGTGATGTTTTGGACATGGGCGGTTTGGTTGAAAGTATTTACATTGAAATTCTATCCCTTCAATATAATGTGGTTAGCTTGGAATTGCCGGCCGGCTATGAAGATGAAATGAATGTTTTGTATGGGACAAGCTGGGGCGACTTGGATTTACCAAACCATGTTGTTATTGAGATTGAAACCCAAAACCATTACCTTGGTAATTTTACAATTACACGCAATGTGAATGTTAGCAGTTGGATACAAGGAACGTTTCCAAGTAATGGGCAGATAGATATCGGACCACATACAGTGGAACCTGTAATTGACTGGACAAGTTTGAACTTACCGGAGTTTGGTGATAATTATGTTTTCGCATTACCATCAAACATTGATTATCCATATATCACTATTGAAATTGATAAACCCAGATTTGTTTTAACAAGTGTGGATATGCCAAATAACTTTGCAGTTGTGTTTGGAACACCATTTACAAGTTTAGGGTTGTTAAATAACTTAACTGTTAATTTTGATGTATATAATGATAACGATGTATTCTTACGCACAACAAGCATAAGTATTAATCGAAATGAGCACTTTATTTGGCAACAGGGACTTTATGATGAATATGACCCAGATACTTATGAAATAAGTGCGGTTATCGATTTTGATGAAATATTTAATAACATCAATGCTGATTGGGAATTACCTATTAATTTTGAAATGCCATATATTGAAGTTACTGTAAGAAATATAATAATCACTGGTTTTGCAAATGTAGACAATCAATGGCTTGCGTTTGGTGAAGTTGAAAATAATATAAATTGGCCATTGCAAATTACACCTTATGTTGTAAGATATGGACTGGGTAGCATTAATTATGATAATGGCGTCACAACATATATTGGTGCATTGGATACAGTAAATTTAATAGATGTGGGTAATTGGGAATTATGTGATACACAAAACCCAACTGGAACATTTTTTGATACAGAAAACGTAACAACATACTACTTCGTACCTCAAAATCTAAATTTATCATTATTCTATCCCAATCCACTTACCATAGAGCTTGTCAACGAACTTCCGATATTGGAAATTACAATTTTACCAATCCCAATCGTCTATATTTATGATGATAATGAAGATGTGGGTTTTGGAACAAGCCTTACTGATATACATACATATGTTTTACCAAACCAAGTGGCGGCAAGGGTTTTGATTTTGCCGACACAAAAAACCGGCGATGATGTTGAAGTTGGAAATCCTACACCTGACCAGTTTGGACGGATATTAGTTAGAAGATATTTTGATGTGGATGCTTGGTCACCAAACTCGGATCCTGTATTTAACGGAAATGTTCCATACACATACATTTTTGCAGCATACATTGATGCTTGTATCAATACATATGTTTTTGATACAACCCTTTCCATCCACCAATCTAAATTGGCGGTGCGGGTGCGTGAAATTGGGATTGTGGATACCCCTGCCACCTATACTGATGTTAATTTTGGCACAACTTTACCCGAACTGCAAAATGGATATGGCCTAATTGTCCCGGTTTTGCCTGCTACTTTGTGGCTTGCAATTCGTATTATCCCCGGCGAATACCGCCTTGGGGCTGATGTGGTAATTGATGCCGCTGTTGATACCAATGGTTACATTTTGGTTAGCAGAGAATTTGATGTTACTTGGGACAATGGCGACCCTGTTTTTACAGGCTTGGTGGCTGACGATTACATATTTACAGCCAATTTGGTAGATGGCACAAACCACCATTTTGTTAGCGGTGTGGATTTGCCAACAAAAACCATTACTGTTTTGCCGCCACAATTTACGGCGGTAGAATTTGATAATCCCTGGGTTAGCCCTGACACCATAACCCCATTTGCTTATGGCACATTAAAAACGGCTCTTGATTTGCCTGATACTTTGGACATTATTGTCCATATTTACGGCGGGTTGGGCGGCGCACGTTTAATTGGCAGCCCAATAATCATCGAATATACCCCAATCGGATTTTATGCGGATAGAGATGACCATGTAATTTACTGGGAGCATACCTTTGTGAGCACAACCGTGGGCAACCACAATTTTGTGCCAAGTGTAAATATTAGTAATTTGGAAGATTTGATTTTTGATTATATGGCGGACGGTGGATTGGTTGGAAGTGATGTTTTTGTGGCAACCAATGCCCTATCTGATTTGGCGGCAGAAATTGTGACCCGCACCATTGACGCACCCATCTATACAATCGTGGATTTTGCGCCCATTTCGCCCATTTCGCCCGCTTTGTTTGGCACGCCTTTTGCGAATTTGGGCTTGCCCACCACAATTGAAGTGGAAGCAAGGGTTTTTGACCCAAGGGACACAGACAAAGACGGTAGCTACCCATATTTAAGAAGCCAAGGTCCGATAGCGCTAACTTTGGGTGTAGATTTTGAGTGGCTTGTGGATGACGGCGCAGGAAACCTAATAACACCAAACCTTGCCACCTTTACCTTTGAAGCTGATAACCGCTTTGAAATTGCGGGCAATTACAGATTTGTAGCCGACTTTGACCTGGATGGGATATTTGGTGCAGGCCTATGGGAGGAGCAACAGGGCTTTATAGTAGAAACTGATGTGGAAGTTTTGCCCATAATCATCATCGGTTTTGTGGATTTGCCGCCCTATTCCCTGCCTTTTGGTGTGGATTTGTTGGCGATACCAACCATTGCAAATCCGATTTTGGCTTATGTAAGAATTTGGGGCAATGATGGTGTGGCAGCCGTGCCGGTCTATCCGGACAGTTGGACGCAAACCCCGGCTTTTAACGGGCAAACTGCCGGCAGATATTATTTTGCCCCTGTTTTCGCCGACCCGGTTATGCCGCAGTTTGAATATGGCGTACACCAAATCGACCTTGATATTGGGGAAGAAATGGCGGAACTTTTGGTGGTTGTGCGGCGCATACCCATTTTAGAAGTGTTTTTTGACTGCCCAACACACACAAATGGCAATTGCCCCACCACAGGTGACTGTTTCGAGAGGCAATATTTTAACTATGGTGCAACCCTGGGCGGCATCTTGGACGAAGGTGTGCCTGCGCCGCCCAATCAAGTAATCCGCACCCGGTATTTGCGTGTGGAAATGCGTGTTATTGCTGATGAAATACGGTCGGGTGATATTATTATAAGCGGCTATCCGCCGGCTTTGCCGCTGGATTATGTTACGGTGCACAGGCGCATAGCTGTATATGAATGGCTTGGTGGTTTTAAGTATGACAACTATGTAAACAGGATTTATTTCAGCGGCACAACCCCTGGAATTTATCGTTTCGAGCTGGCTTTTGACGATGGCCGTTATGCCCTATACAATCCAAACTCTTCCTTAATTAATGGGGATTATGTGGGTGATGGTGACACGCCCTATATGACCGTTGTGGTGGAAGAGCGGGTTTATGTTATCCAGCATTTTGCCCTGCACCAAAACCCCATAACCCATGGGCAGCGGGAAATGCGCACAGGGCCTGCCCCTTGGCATAGGGATTATTATGTAGGAAGTTTTGGGCGGGCTGTTGCACGTGGAACATCCGCTATGGGACTAAACCGCCCTGCGGTTATGGCATATATACACCTATACCAAACCGACGGCAGCTTGTTGAGGAGTGAATGGATTAACATTGGCGGCACTTACGTGTGGTCTGAGTTTAATACGCTTTATAACCATGCAGTGATTCTTGAAAACAATTATGGTCGCACCACTTGGGATGCGGGCCAGCGATTAATGAACCACGGCGGCCGCAATGACGGCGGCGGCATGGAATGGTATTGGTATAACGGATGGGGCAACCCCTCTACTACCTTTAATTTTAATGGCCACTCGCCTGGTGTGTTTGAGTTTGCACCACAACTGCGCCCCAATCCCGATATAAATTTTGTATTTGGCAGTTCGGAAAGAATACCTTGGGAAAGCGGCAATTCCTTTACTTGGCCTGTTGGCTTTGATTTGCCAACGACAACCATCGAAATAATGCGTCCGGATTTTAACGGCATTTTGTACACATATGTCACTGCCGGTGGCAACAGGCTTTTGCAGAATTATATGGTAGGTGCCCGTAATTACATGTTTGTGTATCCCCGTGAGGTGAGCACGGTTCGGGTGCGGTCTGTCAACTGGGTTACGGGCAATCCCGCAACCAATACCAACTTAATTGCAAATAGCCACCCTATCACAGGGCCGTATTTGAATGTTTACAACTGGCCAAACCTGCACACCTTGGATTTTAACGATTTCCGTGGAACATTTGCAGCAAATGCGTTTAGGGGCGTTGCCTATGATGCGGAAGCAGCGGGTAACGATATTAACATAATCCAAACCCTAATCCTATGGCCGGGGATTAATTTGCCTGCCAACTATGTATTTAGGGACAATACAGTTTTAACAACCCTGTCCACCAGCCGAACAAACCCGGTTTTTGGGCTTATTGACTTGACTTATGTAAATAGCATTGGGCGTGGCACATTTATGGGCAACAGAAGCATGGCTGCCCTTAGGTTGTCCAACACCATAACTGCCTATCCGGCTTATGCCTTTAATGGGGCAAGTAATTTGCGCCTTATTGTGCAGGGTAATACGGCAAGCCTGTCAGCGGCCGCCACAACATTTGCAAATATCCCCTTTGGGCAAGCAACAATTATTAGGGATGATTATAGACTTGGCACCAATAATATACAGCTTGCGGGTGGTCTTGGCATCCCTGCCGGCTTTGGCGGTATGGGCCGCTACGCTCATTTACCCAATCGTTTTGTAAGTATTGGCGATGATATAACCATAGCACAATCACCCGAGCTTCATGCGGGCTTATCAAACTGGCAACATATGGGCAGCAATGTGCTTAGTTTCCAGTGGTATTTTGGCACCATAAACCCGGCGGCAACTCACAATGGGCGCATTGTCAACGAAGGGTCCATCAGGCCGGGTATTGCGGGAAGCCCCGTAGCGGGACAAACAAATCCCACTTGGACACGCACAATTGCTAACGAAACCATGCTGGGCTACTATCAGCTACGCATAACTTTTGTTGATGGCACCGTACACTACACCCTACCCCTAAGTTTTGCCAATTTAGACATGGATATTAGGATTACCACCCCACGTTGCCGTGGTTTGGCGGGCTATCCCCTTTATCCGAATTTTGACCCGGAAGGTGAATGTGACAATTGTAGTGACTGTGGAGAAAGACCGGACAACACCACATTGCGCCACGATTTTGCTTGCCGTGGAGCGGGTTACAGCTGGACAGCATCAGATTTTGCTGAGTTTAGGATTTACAATTTAGGCAACCCCTTAGCGGGCGGTATTGATATAACCGGCGTAAACACAAGCTTTGCGGGCGGCGGAAACTCCCCCTTCCAACTTAACCGTGATTTGGTTGTAGGCACCAGCATGACCAGCACCGTATCCCCCGTTGGCCGCCCCGATGCTTGGGGCGATGTGGAGCATCCCTATGCAAATGTGCGTGTATGGCCGCGTACGGGCTTGTTCCCCGGTTTGCATACGGATTATTTGGTAATAACCAGCATCGAAGGTGTTGAAGAGCGGATTTTCCTAACTTTCTATGTTAAATCCCACGATTTAAGCGTTAGCGTTGATGCTGACGGAAGCGGGATTTATTGGCGACCCGTTAGGTACACAGGTGGCGTGGCTTACCCAACCCAGTTTTTGACATGGCATTTCCCGTCCATCCCTGCGGGATACTTGCAGGCAAACCATATAAACAGGCATGCAGAATATATCGCAAACAACGCAGACTATCTTGGTGTTGTTGGTTTTGTTCAATTTGACATACGAAACAATACAAACCGCAACATGATGGGCATAAATACCGTATTTTTACAAGGCGGAGCAAACAGCCCATTTGAGATTTTGGACAGGCAAGGCGGCTATCTTGCCGGAGGAGTTGCAACAAATGTTTTAGGCACATTTACCAGAACTTTAACTGCAAACGGCTATGGCAATGTGCGTGTGCGCCCCGTGCCAAACCTTGAGCCGGACATCCATACGGACCAGCTTATTATCCGTGGCCTTGATGGTTTTGAAGTTATAATTGACCTTGTTTTTGAAGTTTTGGAGCCCGGCTTTGATATTAGAGTGCGCACAGGTGCCCATGATTGGGTTTATATTGACGATGTGGATGATTTAACCAGGCCTGTCGGCGACCCCTTTACCCATCCAAATATCGGCATTATTTTCCCCGATAGGGGACATGGTGCGGTGCAGCTGGATGATTCCAACCCAAGCGTGTTGCTTGGTTCCCGTCAAATTGATTTGGATAATATGTCAGACACCACATCCATTTCCGGTATTGACTGGTACTTCTATTCCACAGGCGACAGGTATCAAGGGGCTTATTTTGAGCTTTGGCGTGACCTTGTACGTGGCGTGGAGCGGGGCGAAGGTGCAATGGGCACAGGCGAGGCATTTTTGCCCCACAATATGCTTTTCCCAATCCGTGGCAATGCCCACTCTGTTTTTGGTGATGATTTGTGGCATGGCAACTGGCGCATATCCCCCAGAAACAACCTTTTACATGACAGAGGACCCCATAGCGACCAGCCTGCATTCCCCCTTGCAATTGGTTTGTTTGCCGAGCTGGGCTGCATCAATGGTGACGATTGCTATTGTGATGTTTATATACCGAACCCCAACAACTTTGATGGCATTGTAAGGCATTATTATGAAGATGGGATAGTGCCCATTTCATCCGCTTCAACATACACCCAAACCACTTATGAGGATTATTTTGTAATCACCGCAAACTATGATTTTAGGTTGAAAGTTCCGTTGCAAATCACCATAATCCAGCCGTATTTTGATGTGGTGGCAAGGGACAGCCTTGGCGGCGATATTATTGCAACAACCTACCGTGATGCCGGCAACAACCCCATACACGGTTTGGAGCGGCCGTTTAGGATTGAATGGCGTGATGCGGGCTATTTCAACTTCCACAACAACTACCGCATAAACAACACCAGCCGTGCTTTGGCGGCGGGGCCACGCCAAATTAACATACAAAACCTTGGCACAATCCCTGTCCATAGCCTGGAATGGGATTGGAAAGGCTCTGCCGGCTACATCTCCCATGACGGCGGCGCAACTTTTGCTCCAAACCCAATCCCAAGACCTTTTATTGTATCCACCCGTGGCTTGCGTGTGGGCACAAGCACCACCACAGGCACGGGCAACATACCTGTGGCTGCTTGGCTTGCGCCTATCGGTTCATCCACGGCAAACAGCTTCCCGAACTGGCAGGATTGGGATGATATTGACAACCCACCAACCAATAACACCGCAAATATACGTGTGCGCCCTGTGCATCAATTGCCTGTTGGTTTGCATCGTGATTATATTGTGATAACAGGCGGCGGTGGTTTTGAAATGGTTATCCCCATTGAATTTGAAGTGCGCCAACCCATTTTTGATATTAGTGTTATTGCCATTTCTGATGGTGGCAACCATACTGCCGGGCGCATCACATCCGCAGAATGCGGGATATTGCCGGGTACGGCTTGCGTGTGCCACCCAAGAATCCCCCAAACAATGGTGGTTTCATACACAAATCTGGATGATAGTGTTTTGCGCTTCCCAAGCCGCCAATATGGCTATGGCCCATTTATGGGTGGAGATTTAGAGTCTAACCAATGGCACAACCTTAATTTAGAAAACGGCCACCGCCAAATTGTGGTGCGAAACAATGGCACAGGTGCCATTACGCAAATTAACGGGCACCAATGGGCAAGCCAGCTGGATGCTGGAAATCCTCAGATACAACCATTTGTGGTTACAAGGAATTTAACCGCATACCGTGGGCATGCCCAATTACACAGGTTGCGCAATTATATACCCATAACAGGCGGCGGCCACATCCCATACAATCAAATTTGGGTGCGTCCAAACACAGGTTTGCCTGTGGGCGAGCATTATGATTATTTGATTTTGACCGGCAGATACGGCTTCGAGCTGTGGGTGCGGGTTGAGTTTGAGGTGCTTACAGCCAGCTATGTAACCGCAAGCCCGTTGGAGTGGACATTTACCGCCCGTGACACAAATTACAGATTGACACATGTGCATGATAGCGGCATAGGCGGCGGCACGGCGGGTCATCACCGTACGGGTTATTTCCAAGTAAACCTTACAAACAACACAGCAACTGATATTGATTTTGGTTTTGCCCGCACAACCCCCACCGGTGATGGCGGCATTTTAGGCTGGAACGGGGCAAGCAACTTTAATGCCGGGCAAGATTTGCGCACAGGCACAGGCACAGCACCTGTTTTAACCAGCCCACGCATTACCTTTGGACTTGGCGTTAATTCCCCATTTATGATTTACCGTGGCTTGAACACCGGACATGATACCGCCCCGGGCGTCTCTGCCCCCTTTGGCGTTGGAAATTTAACCCATCTTGAAGCGGGTGCCGCAGGCAATATCCGTGTTATGCCTCGCCTTGGTTTGCCCCATATCCCCGGCACAACATGCGTGGATGGTATTTACACACCCGGTGCCCATACAGATGTGATGACTATCACAATACCCAGCCCAAGTGGTGGTGCGCCGCAAGTTATTATCGTTAATCTATCCTTTACCGTGCACCCGAGACCCGGCTTGCAATTGCACAGCCCCACCCATTGGGGGCAAGCGCAAACCGCATGGGGCTTGTATGGCGGCAACAGAATTTATGACCTTAACCAAATCAGCAATTTGGACAACTTTAATAGCACCAACCATACAAATTACCACAACACGACCGTAACCCGCACGGGCGACATCCCGTTATGGTCTTTCGCCCCTGTTTTTGAGGGTTATGGCTTTACGGAATACGCAGGCAACCCCGGCTCGTTCGGCTATGGGTCTTATTACGGTGCCCGTGGTACCATGGGCGGCGGAACATGGAGTTTGATGGAAACAGGCGGCGGCATTGCCACAGCCGCAGGAGGGCACCCTCGTGACCACCACCAGATGCTGTCTGTTATGACGGTAGAGCTTAACAACCTGGGTCGTGATAGGATTAATGATGTAACAGCAACCTTCCAAAGCCAGCTTAACGGTGGCCAATCCCCATTCTACATCCAAAGGGGTTTGCAAACCCAATTTAGTAACCTTTCCCAAGCCGAAATGGCAGGGGCCGGCATTGGCAACCGTGATGGTGCCGGTACCGGGGCAAGTAATGTGCATGCGACTTTCTTAGAAGCACTTGTAACCCGTGTTGCCCTTGGCGGCGGCACCGGCGGCGTTTGCTGTGGGGATTGCCGAAGCAATTTCCAAATCCAAATCCTTGTCCCTTGCGGCGGTTGTGATTATGCAGACCCCGACCTGCCCACATTAGGCGAATGTAACAACCCCCAAATAGAATATGTTTACGACAGTTGCCCCCCGTGGCAGTTTGACGAACATGGCAACCGCATCACCCATGACGAGTATGGCAATTTGCTTTGGTATTGCTGTGATGACTGTTGCTGCCAAGATGGTGAAGAAGATTGGAATAACATGCGGGAAATACTGACCCCCCGCCGCCATAATTATAGGATTAGGCCACGGGCAGGCTTGCAACCGGGCATACATGAAGATGTTTTTGTGGTGATAAGCGAGCATGGTGTGGAAATTGAAATTGCCCTGCGTTTTGAGGTGCTGGCATATGAAATTGGCGTAAGTGCCGTGGGTGGTGCTGATGTTTTAGGCATTGCAGGCGGTGATGAGAGAGATGCTAACAACCACCATGTAAATGCAGAAGTTGACCCATTTGCTTTTGAAACCCGCCAACTTGGTTTTGTATCCAGCGGCACGGTAAATGACAGATACTTAGGTCCCATTGAATTTGTTTTTGAAAACCTTGCAACCCCGCAAAGATGGGGCGATACCAACCAGCATGTGCACAATCCCGTGTACAGCACCTTGCGGGTGGATAGGCTGCAATGGGCTTTTGCCTCCGAACTGGGTATTTTGGGGGCTGATTTGGCCTTGGTTTACGCAGAAGCGGAAGGGCCCGGCGGCACAACCATAATGGCACCGCAACTTTTAAGCCCGTTTACCGTTGCCCAAACCCTTACCACCGCCGACAACCAAGAAACAATAAACGAAGCAAGAAGAGGGCGCAACCACACTGACTGGATTTACGGCATTTGGAGTGGATACCACGCATTGGCGGAAAGAAGCACCCCGGGTATTAGGGAGGCCAGCAATGCTAATTCAACATCCACCATGGTTATCGAGCCAAGGCCGTTGCTTGGGCTTATTTACGGCGGCACAGCAACCTATCGTGATTATTTGATAATTTGGAACCCCTTAACCAGTTATGACAACCCCCTTGTGCGCATTCCTTTGGAAATTACCCTTCAGCCTTTCTTAGTGCAGGTGGATTCTATTTTAGAACCCAATGCCGGTGGCCGTGGGCGGGACTTTGGCAATTCCCCCGATAATTATGGGGAGCCAATTGATGTTGACAGGGAATGGGTATGGCACCAAGCCAGTGTTGGCGCAGATACAAGGCCATGGAACTTTGGCTGGCGTTTCCCGGGCATCCCTGTGCAGGAGCGCACTGCCGTTGCCCTTGATGCAAACGGTAACAACAGTGGCGGCGATGCGGCAATATTTAGAATCGAAAATAATGGTGATTTCCCCATAACAGGCATAAGTGACGAGAACTTTACATGGCTGTCCCAAAGAAATGCACTGCATCCATGGCATACCAGCGGCATACACCCATTTGTGGTGGTGGATTTAAGTTTGGTTGCTGATAATGCGGCAAACAGCAGCAATTTTGTAGATAGAATTAACCCAAACGGACAAAGTGGCGATTATGCCTATGTGCGCATTGCCCCAAGGGATAATTTGCCGCCGGGCCGCCATACAGACACACTGTTTATCCGTAATGACGGTGGTTTTGAAATTGCAATCCCCGTAACCATATATATTTACGAGTATCGCATGGATGTTGTTGTGGAGCTGTTTGTGCCCCGCGAGCAGGGCTTTAACATTGACCTTGCAGAGGATACAAGGATAATACGTCTGCAAAACAACAGCCCCTTCCCCATCAGTTTTGTGGAAATGGAGTTTATGCGGGTACCCCGCCATCCGGATACCAATGCAATTTTGCCCTATCGCTACAATGGGGAAATTGTGGTTGGCGCAATGCCCGGCACAGGCAATGCGGCAGGCACCCCGGCTGACAGAGCCTTTAACACCGCCGATGTGGGCGGCAGGGCGCATTATACAGATATGGACGGCAACCCCCTTGTAGCCTTTGGCAGCGGTTTTGTGCGGGCATATATTATCACCGCCGGCACACCGGCCATGCCCCACTATTTGGGCGGCGGCACATACTGGGTAGATGAAAATGGCTTTTTGCTAGACGAATTTGGCAACCGCCTTGTGGAATACCCACCGGAATCAGGCTTTTTCCAACTTTTTGCCGATGGCACAAAGCCCCACCCCACTTTAACAGACCCTGCGGTGCGGGCGTTTAGGCAAAATGCGCAAGGGCGGTATTTGGATGCCCTTGGCAATGTGCTAACATTTAACCCAACCCCGGGTATTATGACATGGGTTTTGGAAAACGACTGTATCCACTACCACCAAGGCAACCATGGCTTGGAGGCGATTTTAAGAACAGGCGAGCTGGAAGGTGATTTTTTCAGCGTGCACGGCAATATGCTTTTTGACCATTGGAATGTACAGGGCGGCTTCCATATTGACGAGAATGGCAATCCCATACTAATCAATGGAAACCCCGTGCCCGTTACTACCGTGGAAGGCATGGGTGCGGCCCACCCCAACGGCGACCCCTATGAAGTATTTTTGATTATTAGGATGAGAGAGGGACTTGGAGAAGGGCATTTCTTCGAGTATATAAATGTCCGTAACGAATTCCATTTTAACGCCTTTGTGCCGCTAAACTTCACTGTTGTGCGCAATACCTTTGCCCTGCGGCCAAACCCGCCGATTATTGATTTTGGCGCAGTGTATTTTGGCGCAAGTGCGCTGCCAAGCCCCATACAAGTTACCCTAACCAATGCAGGAAATACAGATATAACAGGCCTTACCAACGATAGATTTACCTTTGTGCCTAACGAAGAAGAAGGCAAGTGGGGCACAGGCACAGGCCTTGGCGTTAACCCCTTTGCTATGTATGAGCATTTAACAAGCCCGGCCATTCCCCGCCCTAACCCGGCGGTGCCAACAGCAAACCAAGGGCAAATTGCCATTGCCCTAACAGATATTTTAAGTGATTGGAACCCAAGTATTTGGGAGCCCGGCCTTTACACTGCCATTTTGCAAATTGACACAGCCATACAGGGCCAGCAACAGGCGGGCACCGTGGAAATTGAAGTGCGCTTTACCATTTTGCCACCGGCGGCGGACATTTTAACCCAGCGTTTGGATTTTGGCAACCGTGGTGTGGGTTATGGGCTTGCAAGTGTGGCGCATTCCGCTACTGTGGGCAACCAGGTTGGCTACCAATATGTTGTTGTGCGCAATTTGGTTGATGGGGACAGTACCATAGAAATGCTGGATTGGGCATGGGTAGGCGATGATGACCCTAACTTTGTGCCGCCTTTCTGGATTGAGCCCCTGGACCCTGTAAATAACCAATATGGCAACAGGTTTATAAGGGCAAACGACGGCACGCCGGCTAATACAGGATATGGTAGGTTTGCAGTGCGCCCCGTAGCAGGGCTTGCCCCCGGCCGCCACACAGCAACCCTTATTGTGGACTTTGCCCATTCCGGTGACAATTTCCCCGCTTTGGTTGATATTGTGTTTTATGTGGACGGGCATGAGGGCGTTATAGACCCGCGTGACTATAACTGGACACCAAGACCTGTCGGTTATATCCGCAGCGAAGCACCCCAACGTTATTTTGTTGTTGAAAACACAGGAGATTGGCCAATTTACATAACGGATATTGGGCTGGTTGGCACAAATGCGGCAAGTTTTGAAATTGTAACACCATTGCCGGCCACTGCACCAATTGCCCCAAACAGCACCAGTGGGCCTATATATGTGCGCCCCCTGCTTGGCTTGGGCGAAGGGCTGTATAGAGCTGCCCTTGCCATCACCATAGGCACAAGCCCTTATGATGACCCCGCAAAGCGTGCCATCGATGCAGTGCATGATGTGACATTAAATGCCGAAATCACCTTTACCGTTACCCCGCCGGGCATTTCTGCCCAAACAATGCCAACAACCATAACTTGGGAAACGATGGGCTGGCAATACAGCCCAAGGGACTGGCGTGCTGTAACTATCACAAACACAGGCACAATTATCCTTGAAAACACCCGTGTGGAATTTGACGGGAGCAATTTTGAAATACGCAACCCGGATTATGACGGCACAAATGCTTATACTGTGGGCGAGGTTTTTATACCCCATCTTATCCCCTTCTCCCATAGGTTGGACCCGGAGCATGTGGCAAATAGCCGTGTGTATAGCGCAGTTGTTTATGTGCGCCCCGCAAGCGGCCACACCCCCAACCAATATGCTGACACATTACGCTTTTTTAGAACCAATGCAACAGGCGTAGATGTGGGGCTTTTGGGCACAACATCTGTGTATTTTGATGTGGAGCTGGCAACCGCAACCCTAACCCCCACCCTTGGGGATTGGGGCGTAACCGATGCCAACTACGCCATGCGCCCTGTTATCGAATTTACCCTTACAAACAACGGGCGGGACTGGCTGACGGGGCTTGGCGCAACCATTACCACCATGAATTTTGAAATTGTTACCCACGGCCCCGCCGCCCTTAATTACGGCGAAAGCGGCACATGGACGATAAGACCCGTTACAGGGCTTGTGCCTGCCCTTTATGAAGCGCAGCTGATTATCGAAGGGCATCATGGCTTCAATATATCAAGCGATTTGCGCTTTGAGGTTAATCCATCTATTGTTACGGCCCATCCGCCAATTCGCAACTGGGGTATTGTTACAGCGGGTTATTTAAGCGGCAGCGTGCCGCCGCAGCAATTCCGCATCGTTAACAACTCCCAATACCAAATACCATCCCTTGATTTTAGCCTAACAGGGCCTTTTACGGCACTTAGCCCATCAGGTAATACTGTTGGCCCAATACCTGCCGGTGGTGCGGTTTATATTGTTGTGCAACCTGCCCTTGGGCAAAATGTTGGGCAATATGAAGGCGGCTTGTATTTAAGTGGCCAAAACCTTACCATAGAGGTTGTGGATGAACATAATGTTGTAATTGACACCTACACCGTGCCCGGGCCAAATATGCGCATACCCTTGCTGTTTGAAGTTGTGCCGCCGGTGGCAACAGCAAACCGCATTGATATGGCGGCCACATATGGCTATGCTATAAGTGCTGCCCAGGCAACACGTTATATTTACCACAGCGGCGGCCAATACAATATTTTGGGCATAACCGCCAGTTTTGCCAATGGCACAGCCAGCGTGTTTGGTTTGGTTGGGGGCGTGCCGCCAATTATCACACCCCACACAGGGGGCGCAAGGCCGCAATTTACGGTGCAGGCTCAGCTGGGTCTTGCGGAAGGGTTTTATTATGACACCCTGCAAATACGGGGCGCAAACGGCTTTGCCCTTGATATCCCCATAACATTTGCTGTTGGCCCCTTCCTTGCAGAAGCTGATGCACCAACCTTTGATGACAGGGTAGTGGGCTATACAAACCCACCATATTGGGGCATTGTGCAGGTAAGAAACCTTTCTGATGATGGTACAGATTTGCAAAACCTGCTTATAACCCTGCCGCCAAACAGCCCCTTTGTGTTTGAATATCCGGACAACCTACCACAAACCTTGTATTATAATGATTATATTGAATTTAGGGTGCGCCCAAGGGTTGGTTTACCCCTTGGCACCCACAACGCAACCATCCTTGTCAGCAGTGCAGATGGTGGTTTTGTGCTACCTATTGGTGTAAGCTTTACCGTGGTTAACCCCACCTTTGAAGCCACCCTGCACACAACAGGGCGTGCCTATCCCAACAATGTAACCTCAAGGGAAAGATATGACTGGCCGGAAGCAAGGTTGGGATACAACCTTGCCATCGCCTATACCGTGCCCTTTATTATCACAAACACAGGCACAGGTTCACTAAGCGGCTTGCGGGCGGAATTCCACTACAACACAGGTTATTTTGTTATCACCCAGCAACCAATCCCAACCCTGTTAGCCACTGACTTTACTACAATAATACCAAACCCCAACAACAGAACGGCCACTGTTAATGTGCGCCCCGCCACCATGCTGGATTTTGGCCATTATCGTGATATCTTAGTTGTTAGGGATGAGTTTGGGCGGGTTGTATTAGAAGCAGAACTTACCTTCTTTGTAAACGCATTTGATGTGGATTTAACCCCGCAAGTGTGGGATTTTGGTGTGATGGAAGAGGGTTTTGGCTTTGGTGCGGCAGTTGATGCGGACTTTGTTATAGACCCCGAAAATTATGACATGGTTTTCCCCATCCGCTTAGTGCTGGAAAACAACGAAACCTTCCCATTGGAAGGGCTGGCGGCAAACCTGCATCTTGGGGCTAATTCGCCTTTTGAAATTGTTGGTGCTTTGTCAAACACATCCATGGCGGATAGATATGCAAACCCCGACTATGACAATCCCGTGCGCGGTGTAAATTATATTACCTTAATTGTGCGCCCTATCGCCACGCTTTTGGCGGGAGTGCATACAGATACTTTGGTTATCACAGGCCATGCGGCAACAGAAGGACTTGGACAACTGGCCGTTACAGCCCAATTGCGCTTTGAAGTTATCCACCCGCCAATTTTACTTAGAACAGAGCCAAACAGCATAAGTTTTGGGCGATATAATGTGGACGATGGTTCGGTATTTGGCTTAACAACCAACCCGGGTGCCACCCTGCCCCTTGACCCTGCGGGTTTGACGGGTTCTGTATACGCTGCCTTTAACTCAGGTGTGTCCCATTTTAATACAACCGACCCCGCAACCCCGTGGCAACGGCGCATCGCCATTTATAACGACAGCCCAAGGCCGATTGGGGACTTTAATGCAGTACTTGCGGGGGGCGCAAACTCGCCATTTGTGATTTACCAAGGGTTTAACCACAACTTGCCCATAAGCAGCCGCTATTATGGTGCAAATGGGGATTATATCAATTACGAAACCCAGTATGGCTCGGTTCACCTCTACATCCGCCCTGCTGCGGGGCTTCGTGGCGGCGTATTTACAGATCTTTTGATTATCACCGCCGATAATGGCTTGGTGCAGCTTGTTGTGCCCCTTACCATAGAAGTGCGTGGCCCGGCCAACCTTTACCGTGCAGAGATTATCCAGATATATCGTGTAAGCGACAGTGCAAACCTACCCATTGCCGGTGGCGTTAATGTGGAAATGTATGTAGGGCAAAGCCCCGGTGATTTTATCCACTATATAACCATCCAAAACACAGGCACGGGGGACTTGCCCTTTGGCAATGCTTTGGATTTGGCAATGGCATTAATGCCCGCCGGGATTTTTGAGATTGCCTATGTGGCAACAAACCCTGCACCTACGGTGCTTGCGCCTGGTGATACGGTGCAAATCGCCATCCAACCTGTACTTGCCGCAACCGGGGCACCAAACACCCTTAGCGGCATTGCCCAATTGCGTTATGAAAACATTGCCATGCCCGACAGGGGTGATGGCAGGATGAATGATGGAACAATCGGGCGTTTCTATGTACCGCTAAACCTAACTGTTCGCAGCAGAAGCTTTTTAGTGGATTGGGCAAACCCCGCCCATAACAGCCCCTTTATCGTATACAGGGACGAAAACCCGCTAAACAGCTATGTGGGCAATGTGCGCCGCATATATATCATCAACCAATCGGGCATTAATTTACCAATTGCCAATTTGGAACACACCTTCCTAACCAACGAATTTACAATAATAAACTGGCCGGATAATAGTGTTGTTTTAACACCTTACGGCACAGTGGGGGACAGGGCATATTTCTATGTGCGCCCAAGGGTTGCAAGAAACCTGCTTGGCGGCCACCACGATATGCTAACCATCCGCAACACCGTGGACAATTCTGCCCAGCAAACCATAGCCCCAATTGTTTTGGAGGTTATAGCACCAACATTTACAGTGGATTTGCAAGCAACAAGCCCCACGGCACAGCCATTTAACTTTGCATACCTTGGCGAAACCAGCGCAAGGCACACACGCAATGTAACCATACGCAATACAAGCCGTGTGCCCCTTGGTTTTGGGGATGATGATTTGATGCGCCTAACATTTGGCTACAACGCCCATCAAATGACCAATAATATGTTTGAAATTGTGGCACGCCCAACGGCTGCTTTGCTGCCCTATAATAGCTTTGCCACAGTTGGCGCAAGCGGTGTGCCAAGCGGCGGCGATGTTGTAAATGTAAGCGGCGGATACACAACTGTGTTTGAAGTGCGCCCAACCACCTTAGCACTAAGCCAAATTAGGGATGGCGTGGGCACAAACCCCCAACCCGCCAGCGTTTACTTGGAAGTTTGGCATAGATATGCCCAGCTGGTGCGCCACAACTTAACCTTGGAAGTGCGGCCTGTGCTGTTTAGCCTAACGCCCCAAAACACAGTGCCTGCTGATGATGAATACACCTTTATTATCGACTGGAACCAAACCCCATTTAACCAGTATGTGGAGCTAACAAACCAGTCCACAAGGGAGCGCATTGCGCTTAGAAACCTTAACATCCCCTATAACGCCACCCACACCATATCAGGCAATGTAAACGGCACAGCAACGCCCTTGTTTGAGCTAAACTTTATGCTGGCAGAAGCGTATAACGCCGGCTATGTGGTAAGGGTTGGCAACAATTATTATCTGGATATGGGCGAAACCATCCGCATTGCAATAAGGCCAACTGTTGCGGCTGTTACATCTGCCATTACAACGGCGGGGCACACAGCGGATTTAGAGTTGGAATACCGCATTGGCACAGCACTAAGTGATGAAGCAGAGCGGGTTTTGACCATAAAAATAGCCCCGCCCGAAATCCGTGTTACGTCGCTAACAGGCACAAATCCCCTTGGTTTTACCCTATACACAGGGCAAAACCCCGCAAGCCGCTATGCCTACAACACAGCAAACAGAATATCCCGCTTTATCACCATCCATAACGATAGTGACGGGGCAATTTTGTACAGCCAATTAACAATCACCTTTGGTTGTGATATTGCTTGCGGACAGCATTACACTTGGTTTGGCTATATATGGCCGCAGGTTTATGTTTATGTGGAAACTACCCCCGGGGATTATGTGCGGGTTTACAGCCCGGCGGCCATCCCTGCCAACGGCTCCATTAACGTGCCAATTTACATTAACCGTGCTGCCCTGCCCGCAGATATTTACAACCATGCACCAACACTGTTTGAAGCGGCTGTAAATGTGGTTGTTGCCCCAGGCGGCACAGCAAACCAACAAGGTTCCATAAGCTTGGAATTTGAAGCCCGACCCATGCTGTTTGAGGTGGATGCGGATGCTGATGTAAACCGCATTAACATCGAAATGGGCTGGAACCAAGTAATTGGCACAGGGCAAGAGCATATTGTAACCCTTGGCAACCTATCCACATGGCATTATATGCGCCTTACAAACCTAACCCACAGCTTTAATGACAGCAATACACGCCAAGTGCGGGACGCAAGCAATAACTGGGTTGCGGCACCAAACATCAGCATTACCCACCCGCTGTTTGTAATTGTGCCTAACCAGCCATGGCCAACTGCCGATGCGGCCAATCCCAACCTTGCTTTTAACGGGGATTTGCCCTTTACCATCCGCCCCCACGAAAACACCCGACAAATGGGGCATGGGCGATATTTTAGCACCCTAACAATAACCTACACAATAAATGGGCAAACCAGCCACACCGCCACCATAAGGGTGGAGTTGGTGATAGACCCCATCAACATCCGTGTGGATTATAGCAGTTTACAACAATTTAATATGTATCTTTACGAAAACCCGTTAACAGGGCTATTAAGCAACCATGAGGATTATTATATCCATGGCGGCTTGGTTTACAATGCAAGCAGACACCATCGTGTGCAACGTGTGCGGGTTTATAACGACGGTTATGGCCCAATTACCCCTGCGGTGGATTTGCCCACGGTAGCATGCCTTTGCGGCTGGTTTAGCAACCGCTGGCAACGCAATGCCGACGGCACAGCCAAAACCATTGAAAATGGTGAATATATCTGGCTATACATCTATGTAAACCACACCATGAACACAACCAACTTTACCATGCACGAAGGCGGAAGCCACACGGCGGGCAATCCCAATACCTTTAACAGCCCATATGCCATCCGTCCGGGCTTTCTACGCATCCATTCCAGAGAAGGGTTGGAGCTTGGGCCGCAAATGTTGATGATACCATTTAGCCTGGAAATAAGACCGGTTAATTTTACCGTTGCAGCCGCCATCCCCTCTGATTTACCAACCCACCCTGCCACGCAGGGCAACACATCAATCATCATGGACAGGGACGAAAACCCGTCAAACCACCGCAGGCTTGTAACCATCACAAACACATCCACCCGTGAAAGTATTAATGTTGGCACTGCTTTGAATCAGATGGGCATTAATTTTGGAGCATCAAGCCCATTCCAATTTGTGGGCACGGCACCATCGGGCACCATTGCCCCCGGCGGCAATATGCAGTTTGAAATTATGCCAACAACGGCGGCAAGCGGCACTGTGGGCAACCATTCGGATAACTTAACCGCAAATTACCGCAGAAGCGGTACTGTTGGGGCATATGGCACAACAACCGAATGCTCCCTTGGGCTTATTGATGACCCGAACCACATTTGTGACAGCGATTGTGCAAAAAGGCAAAGAGCAAGGATGACAGGCAATGTAAATACCCTGTTTAGCCTTACCGTGCGTGCGCCCCAATTTACCATAACCGCCCCCGCCAGTCTAAACTTTGTTATCTATGAAGGGGAAGCCCCAACAACGGCAGGCAGGATGCTGCGCACCACAATAACCAACAACAGCCAAGGCACACTTACCCTTGCAGACCTTGATTTTAGATTTGTTGGATACGGCACATATGTTGGTGCTGACTTTATTGGCTTTACAGAGCAGGGCAACTGGTCCGCCCCATCCATAAACCATAATGGCACGGCCTATATTTACATCCGCAAAGCAAACAGGGCCATGCCTGCCGATATAAGCGGAAACAGGCGTGTTGGCACCATGTTTATTGACCATGAGGATGGTGAAACCCGCAGCATCCCCGTTTATTTGGAAGTGCGCCAAATACCCTTTACGGCAACTGCTGTAACCAACCTTGCTGTTACCATGGATTGGGGGGCGGATAATACCCTATCAGCCCACAGCAGACAGGTTAATTTAGCAACCCAAACTGTATGGCATCAGATGAACCTTGCAAATCTCGGGCATCAGTTTAGCCACAGCATTACAGCCCTTGGCACCAATAATTTATTTGAAATTGTGCCAAATACCATTTGGACGGCAGGGGGCAATATCACCAACACCACAAGCCCGCTACCCCAGTTTAGCTTGCGCCCAACTGCGGCGGCAACAACCCTGCCACCGGGAACATATACAGAAACCCTAACCCTAACCTACCGCATTTTGGATGATAATGGCACAACCCTGCATCCAAGCCGCACAGTTACCCTAACCCTAACCCTAACCATCACCGCACCTAATATTGATGCCGACCAAACAACACGCAATTTTAACATTTATGTAAACGAAGCGTTTAATAACACAGCAAACACCACACGCAGGCAGCTTGTGCGGGTGGATAACAATTCCGCAGGACCTGTGCCAATTGCCCATTTTGATGTGGATATTATAGGGGCGGGAGCGGGCTGGTTTGCCCATAATTGGTACGCAACCGCCGCAGCAACCGCACCAATGGCGGCAAATGGCGTTATACCCGCCGGCGGGCATGTATATGTTGCCGTTTGGTTGCAAAGGGCCGCCCTTGCCACATTGGCGGAGGTTAATCCAAGCATAGAAGCCGCTTTAACCATCGAGGCACGCAGTGCAATTGTAGGCACGGCGGCCGCAATAGAATTTGAAACAGATTTAAGGCTTGATGTGCGCCCTGTTGATTTTTCTGTAACAGTGGGCACGGGTGGGGCAACCATTACTATGCCTTGGGGGCAACCCCCGACAAGCCACATGCGGCGTGTAACAATCTACAACCACTCCACCCGTATGGCAATACCGCTAAGCGGCACAAATGCCATGGCAATTGGTTTTACAGATAACACCGCAAATGCAATTTTTAGAATTGCAGACGGTGCCCTTGGCGTACCAACAGGCAATATACCCGCATCGCCTGATGCGCTAAACCGCAATTCCATCCACTTCTACATCCAGCCGACGGATAGGGCAAGCCGCATTGTAACCCCCGCCGCAGGCGAAACTGATAATTTGCGGGTTACATACCACCGTGCTGCCACGCCAACCGTCAGCCCTGATGACACCCAATTTACCTTGATTGTGCAAGCGCCCCAATTTACCATATCCCCAACGCAGGATGTGCCGCAAATTAGCCTGTATGTGGGGGAAGCACCACGCACTGCCGTGGGCGGTAATGACTACTTCCATCGCCGCCAAGTGGTAATCACAAACCCGGGCCCGGGCCCATTGCCGCTAAACAACAGCATGATAACCATAAACTGCTCCATCACCTGCACCCCTGGGGATTGCGATAATTGGTTTGTATTTGAAATTGTAGGCGGCGCAGCCGGAACAGGGGCAATTGAAATACCGGCGGGCGGCACTGCCACCATCAATATCTGGGCAAGCCGCACCCCGTTACCTGCTGATGATATTGTAGCAGGAACGGGAGTGGACCACACAGCCACCCTAAACATTAGCATTACAGGGCAACACGGCAATTGGGATTTGGGTGGTGCAACAGCTACCAATAACCGCAATGCAAACCTTGCCCTGCAAGTTTTGCCTGTGCAATTTAACCTTAACCCATTGGCGCAAAACCCTGCCACAGCTGTTAATGTTACTATGAACTGGGGGCACAACCACGATAATGCCGCCCACCAGCGCACGGTGGATTTGACAAATACCTCATCAAGGCGCAATATAGTCTTGGCTAATATGACGGATGCCTTTGCCTATTCCCCCGGCGGCACAGCACGCCCTGCAACCTTCACAGGTAATTTATTTGAAATTGTGCCGTCAACAAGCTGGCAAACCGCCGGCAACTTGGGTATTGTCCCGGATTACCGCCAGTTTGCCATAAGGCCAACGGCGGCGGCGGCAACCCTACCCCCCGGTACCTACCGGGAAACCCTTACAATAACCTATTTTGTGGGCGGCACAACCAATGCCCACATCACCCACTACCGCATTATGCACTTGGAGCTTACAATACAACGCCCCAACCTTGCCATAACCAACACAGCCCAGCGCAACTACAACACCTATGTGGGTGAGGCCTTTGGAAATGATAGCCACCACAGGCAATATATAACCATACACAACCCAAGCCTTGGCCCAATCCCCATTGCCCACCTGCCCGTTGCCATTAATGATGTGACGGCAAATGGCGGTGACTGGTTCGGACACGCTTGGTATGTGCGCAACGCAGCATATCCATACAATTTGTTGCCCTTAGCGGCCAATGGCTACATTCCCGCCGGTGGTTATGCCTATATTGCCATGTTTTTGAACAGAAACCCGGTGGCACAAGTTGCGGATATCCCCACATCCCATGCAGCCACATTTAACATCACCGCAGATTCTATCCTTTACGGCGCAGGCACGCCAATTGTATTTAATGTGCCGTTAAGCCTACAAGTGCGCCCTGTGGACTTTGCAATTATAGCCCCCCACCAAAGCGGCACAAGCCCCACCAGCTGGCAAATGCCAAACAACTGGCACCTTGCAATGCACTGGGGTGAGGATACCACCGTACACAACAGGATTGCCGTGCATGTGCAAAACCTATCCACCCGCATGCCAATTGACTTGGATAGGATTGCCGAAAGCTTTGCTCCCCTAACAGACCTGTTTGAGCTGCAATGGGCAAACCCCACCAACCAATACATAAGCGTGGTAGGTGAAGCCGGCAATACAAGGCATTTTTACCTGCTGCCCACAACAGCAGCCACCAGGCCGCCCGTTAATTACATATGGGGCGGGTATTATGATGGCACAATGTATTTTAATGAGCGTGCAACAACCCTTGCCCTTAACTACCCATCCAGCGGCCGTGGTGATAACCAAATCAGTTTAACCCTGCGTGTTTTGCCGCCGCAACTTTACTTGGATACCACCCAAATAGAAATTGATATGTATTGGGGTGAGGATCCAACAAGCACATATCCACGCAACCATGTTAGGACAATAACCATCGTAAACCACTTGGTTGGCGTTGTTCCGCTTGACGATTTGTATATCTACTTCGCCAGTGATGATGCGGGTAGTTTCCACTTTGACGACATACGTTTCTTTGACGAAAATGATGATGAGATTACCGTAAATTGGGATTTGGTAGACTTTAACGGCGGCACATACAATCGCATCAACATTTTGGATAATACAGACCTGCCATCAGGCGGCCGTATCGAAATTGACATACGTGCCCATGATGATGCTCCATACACAAGCGGCTTACACACCGCCACCACGTGGATACGAACCCTTGGCCTTAACTACTCCGTTGCAACAAACCTTATTGTTAGGCGGCCCACCTTCGAAATCCGTTTTGAAGGGGAAGTTATTACGGAGTATTGTGACCCCATCGACATCACCTTTATGGTAAACGACAACCCCCTTAACCACACCCGCCAAGTAACTTTGCACAACATTGGCCACGGCCCCATGTTTGTGTATGATATTTTGAAGTATTACTTCCGAAACGGGGTTTATGACGAGCCTTACTGCGATGATGATGACTGTACCGACGATTATTGTGACGGCACTTGCACATACATAGGAATTGTAGGTAGCATGGGCGTTTTAACAACCAATGGGGATGAGGAGTTTAGGATAATAGCTTTGACAAAACCGGAGCCCATTCCACCTGTATGTGACGATGATGATTGCCTTGATGATGATTGTGACGGTAGCTGTTACGTATCAGGATTAGGATTATTTGTGCCCTTAAACGACGATGACGACGATGACGATGATGGCATTTATGTCCTTAACCCGGGCGAATACATCATTATCACCATAGCGGCCACAGAGCAGGCAGCGGGTATTGTTGGCATCAATCGTTGTGACTTGCTTAATATCGTGCACGGCTCAGAAGATGATAATTTTGGTCACAAACAGGGCGTAAATTTGGTACTTAATGTACTGGCAAGGCCGGTACCCCCGCCCCCGCCATTAGACCCGCCATCAAATAACTATGACGACGATTATGGCGACATAGGAATTTTGCCCCCACCAAGGCCGCAAACCCCGCCCGAAGACCAAGAAAACAACCAAGGCGATGATGGTTATGGTGAGGATGCTGATCAAAACAACCAAGGCGAAGGTACGTACTTTGAAAATTGGGACTTTGAAGCTGAAACAACAATAATAATTGTCCCAATTGCCAGCCGCAATATTTACAGGGTTGGCCGCCTTGGTAACAGCTACCGCAATGCGGCGGTTGTTGCCCAAGATGTGCACACATGGCTGTCCGATGCGGATGCCACAATGATTTCCATTAGGTTTATGGCAGATTTGCTTGGTTTTGATATTATTTGGGATGCAGAAACCCTAACCGCCACCATGGATGCGGGCGGGCTAAACATCAGCTTTACCCACGGTAGCTTTTATATGTATGTGGATGGCATGCCTGTACCGCTTACAAATGCCTTAGGGCAGCCCATTTACACCAGCTTAATTAATGGCAGGATATTTGTTCCATTGCGCTCCTTAGGCTATGCCCTTGGCATGCCTGTTAGATGGAACAGCCAAACCCAAACTGCCTATTTGTACATCATCCCAACGGGGGCTATGCAAAGAGAATTTGCCATACCAATTGTGGGCGTTACCGCCGGAAAAACTGTCGTAACTATCGGCAACAGGCAAATCGTAAACGGCATGGCAACCTATCAAACCACAGCAAGCTTGGAGCATGATGCACCCGCTTGGATTGACCCGGATTACGGACGTATGATGGTGCCCCTACGCTTTGTAAGCTATGCCCTTGGCTTTGATGTGGCATGGGACTACAATACCCGCACCGCCACCATCGACCCGGACGGCAGGGCAATAACCTTTACGGCAGGGGAAAACCTTGCCACCATCCGTGGGGACCGTATGTTTATCCCCTTGCGCATACTAAGCGAAGCCCTAAACGCCCCCGTAAGTTGGAACCCCTACACCCACACAGCATATCTTTACATCACCTACTAATACCAATTCCAATTCGAAACATGGAAAAGGATATTTTGAAAATCGCAGGTTTCAGTGCGTTTTCAAAATGTGCTTTTCCATGATTGAGAATGGAATTGGTATAAGTTAAATCAAAAACGACCTGACTTATAAATGCCAGGTCGTTTTGTTTTGCACTTATGTTCTACATAACTCCATAACAACTTCCACATTAGCCGTGCGGGGAAACATATCCACACATTGCACCTTCCCCACGGTATAACCACCCTCCAAAAATGCAGGCAGGTTGGCGGCAAGGCTGGTTGGTTTGCAGGATACATAAACAATCTTTTTAGCCCCAAACGCCAAAATGTCCGGTATGGCCTTGGGGGCAACCCCCTCCCTTGGCGGGTCCAGGATAATCACATCAGGTGCCCCATCCAGCTCCTTAACAATTTTGCGCACATCCCCTACAATAAAGTCACAATCCACCCCGCTTAGGCGGGCGTTTTCACGGGCGGATATTATGGCATCCTCCACAATTTCCACGCCCACAACCCGCCCTGCCCCTGCGGTTTTGGCGAGGTACAACCCAATGGTGCCGGCACCGCAATACAGGTCAAAAACTGTTTTGTCAGCCAAATCTCCTGTGCAGTTCGCAATTGCGGCGTACAGGGCTTCCGTCATCCCTGTATTTGTCTGAAAAAATGAAAATGCGGGGATTTTGTAGCGCATATCGCTATTCACAAAGCTTTCATTAAAATAATCCCTGCCATGGAGGATTTTTACCTCCTCAGGCCGTACCGCATCCGCAAGGGAATTGTTAATTGTGTTCAAAATCCCCACAATTGCCCCATCCAATGGCAAATCAAGCAACAAACGGGTATAATCACTATAATCCCCATCCCCCGCAGTTACAAGGTTTACCAGCAGCTCGCCTGTATTTACCCCGTGGCGTATTACCAAATGGCGCAAACTGCCAACCCCCTTGCGCCGATGAAAAAAATGTGCGCCTACCCCCTTAAAATAGGCAAGGGTAGCTGATTGTATTTTGCCAAAATCCCCATGGCAAAGCAAGCAACCGGAAGCATCCACCGCCTCATAATAACTGCCCTTTTTACGCATACCCAGCGTCAAATTACCCCCCTCACCATCATCGCCAAAAGAATATTCCATCTTATTGCGATACCCATAGGCAGTGATGGCGGGCAGTGTGGACAAAAATTTATCATCCATACTAAAATCCGCAAAAATTTCTTTAACCATTTGGGTTTTTAGCTCCACCTCATAATCATAAGGGATATGTTGAAAAGCGCAACCCCCACATAACCCAAAAACAGGGCATGCCGGTACAATCTCACGTGGGGCAGGCTGCAAAACCTCCAAAACCTGCCCTTTATTAATTTTACCCTTCTTTACCAGCCTAATGGACAGCCGCTGGCCGGGCAACGCCCCTTTAACCTCGATGGGCAAACTATCCACAGCCCCCAGCCCAATATTGGGAAAACGTATATTATCTATCAAAATCTCGCTAACAGAATATTTTTTCATCCCATCACCCCCAGCAACAATTATACTCATTTCCCACTAAAATTGCAACCCTATATCGCCCTTACCTATTACAATCATCTATTTTTAATGATACATTAAGTTTGTGAAGGTGGAATATTTATGGTTGAGAGGTTTTGCAAACAACCTGGTAGGTTTTGGCTTGGCAGTCACATTGGCAACGCTACTTATTCTAATGTTCCTCAATTTTGAAAATCCTAACATCCCAAAGCTTTTTGCGGTCTTCTTTGGTCTTGTCCCTATTTGTGCGGGAGCTGTTTTAATAATCATCGGAAAAATAGACGAGCGTAAATTAAAAAGATTGAAGGCGGAGGGGATAACCATTGTGCCGGAAAAAACTATTGTGATTTGCAGTTTTTCCTATGGCCATACGATGGGGTTAAAAGAAAACCTATATGCCGCATTTCGTGTAAAGTGCTTAATTTTAACCAAAAACGGCAAGATGGCCCCAGGCTGGCAATCCTCGTGATTTAGCCTTTGAGGTTACTGCGCCCTCTTAGCTTCGGCGTTTTACGGGGGATTTTGAAGTACAGTAAAAAATAATGCATATTTTTAGAAAAATGCTTGCACTAAACTTGTAGTTGCGTTACAATATATTCTAAGTGCAATTTATTACAATCTAATTGTGAAGTGTTGCTTTTTAATAAAATGGGCAGCAGGCATGGGGCATTGTAATAAATTCACTAAATATTTTTTAGGAGGGATCATCTTATGAGAAGATTCTTAACTCTACTGGCCACTGTTGCACTTACCTTTGGTGTAGCAACAACAGCACTTGCCAATCCGGGGCAAAACCCAAACCAAAACCCCGGTAGCTACGAGAAGGGAACAGGGGGCGTAACAGTCACTGTCACTGGCGGCGGCAACAATCTTGTAATCCGTGCCATTTGTAATGACAGCGATGATTACATAATCGTCCCAAGGGCAGGCAATGGCACATTTAGCCAAACATTTGAAGCTTTTGGGCATATTGTAACCATCCGTGTTCAAGGCAACAGCTTAGTTAGCGTCGAATTGGCTAAGCCTTATGTTCCCGCTCCCCCGCTGGTTATTAACCTTGGCTTTATCGGCTGGTTTATCCACGAATCACGTCCCGAAGCACCTATACAAACATCCTTTTTCTGGTTGGAGCTTAATGAAGGTGATATGATTGACTGGGATGCGGTGGACGCAGCCTACGCAGCCTGGGTTGCCCAAGGCGGCCTTGCGCCTGACAGAACCCTTTGGAGAACAAGCGGCCACACTTCCTTCACATTTGAAGATTATGCCGCCATTGGTCATGCCGATTTTTCAATGGGTCAAATCGAAACTTTTTATAGAGCATTCTTCGTATGCCCCGGTTTTGTTCTACCAACAAACAGCTGCCCGGACTACGAAGAGGAGCTGCACAATCTTTTTGTATATCTTGAAATGGGCTCCATCTGGAACCACATGACAATTAATGGATTTGCGGACTTTACTCAATATTATGGTGCAATCCACTCTGCCGCACTTGCTTACCATGGTGTTCAGCATTGGTTTGGTTCCGCTTATGCCCCTGCTGGCTTCGTTATATCCCTAACAGGCCTTTGTGATGACTGGTACGAATACTGGTCCAACGCAAGCGAAGCGACCATGGCTTTGTGGGCTATATGGTCTGTTAATCACACCGAAGGTATCTACAGCATAATTAATGATATTTATAACGCAGGATATGTTTATGAAGCCGTGTTTTATCTTAATTGGTTTAATAGCGTACTTGTAGGCGTAGGTCAGCCGCCACGTGGCATATAGCCTAATTTAATATTAAAAAGATAATAGCCCCCTTAAACAAGGGGGCTATTTTGCGGTATTAATGGATTGTACATCATAACAGCGTGGTTTTGGGTTACAAACTGGTCATCTTGCTGTGTGCCTGTTTGGATGCAAAAAACCCGCCTGTGGATGGTATTGTGGCGGGTGTAGCCGCCCCAAAATTGGCTGTGTATGGCATGGCTTTTCTCATAAACTTCATAGTGGTGGGTGGGTGGGGATGTGGATAGCCACTTGCCCTCCAAATGGCTGTCGGTTAGCTGTAAAGTTAGTAAAAACGGCTGGTCGGTTTCGTTTTTTATCATCAGGTCAACATAATTGTAAAAGCAGGTTGCGCCGCTGCCAAAAGGCTGGGTGCGGTTTGCATCGGGAAAAACATCAAAGCTATGGCGGTGCCGCTCCGATACGGTTAGGGGTGTATGTATGGCCATCCAATAAATTAAATTGGAAAGCTGGCATAGGCCGCCACCAACCCCTGCCATCACCTGCCCTTGTTTTAACAGCATCCCGTCCACATAGCCCTTGCGGCGGGTTGGTTTGCCAATCAACCGCCAGTATGAAAGGGTTTCGCCGGGTTTAACCACCACCCCATCAAGCCTTTTAACTGCCAGCCGCAAATTTATGATTTTGTTGTGCTGCATCCACATATCCACATCTTTTAACTGGCGCAAAAGGGGTGTTTTATGGGAAAAATGTTGGTAATGGATGCTGTCAGCCATATCAAAGCGTTGTTTTGCGAATTTTAGGCCGCTAAAACGCCAAAAAAGCCGCCGCTTAAAACGGAAATACCCTTTGCCCAATGTAAGGCGCAAGGGTGTTCTGTTTTTTGGTTGCTCCACAGCTTTGTATTGCATATGTGTTATACCGTTAAGGCGGCGATATAGGGCAGTTGCCTGTATTTCCCATCATGGTCCAACCCATAGCCAAAAACATATCTATTGGGTATGGTAAAGCCTGTGTAATGGGGGTTTAAGCAACCTTCTTGGCGGCGCACGGGATTATCCAAAAGCACGCAATACTTGATGCTGGCGGGCCCTTTTGCCATAAGGTGCTTATCCACAAATTTAAGGGTTGCACCCGTGTCAATAATATCTTCGATAACAACCACATCTTTGTCTGCAATGTCCACACCAATGTCCTTTTTAAGCTGAATTTCGCCCGTGGATTGGTTGGAGCTGTAACTTGCAATTTCCATATATTCCGTGGTTATATCCAATTTAATATGGCGCATCAAATCTGCCATAAAAACCACTGCACCTTTCAGCAGGCACACAAAAACCACCTGCTGCCCTTCAAAATCAGCATTAAGTTGCTTTGCCAACTCCTCCACCCTGCCGGCCAAATCTCTTTGGGAAATCATTTCAACAATATTTTCCATATTTATTCCCCTTCCCCTTTGCTTACGGGATTTGAGCTTTTATTTCCCCTTCATGCCTTTGGCAATAGGCAAAACCCTGCTCCATAAACTCCAATATATCAAGGCTTGTATACATTTGGTAAAGTGTTTCCAGCATGGGTTTTTCATCCACTTTCATGGTGTAAAAATAATCATATGCACATCTGTCTTCAAAATATGGGTTAATGCTACTTAATCTGGGATCTTTTCGCATAATCGGGTCAACCACCATTTCGCTAAACAGCCATTTCAAATGGGGCGTTTCATATTCTTCTTCCGAATCGTTAAAATGCTTTTTCCAAACATAAAACCATAGAAAGTGGATAATTTCATGCAGGGCTATACCCAAGGCCCCACGTTCGCTGTTAAGATAAAACACATCAAAAGAATTAGTGCTGAGGAACCTCGGGCATATGGGGTTAAATGTAACATTACCCACCATATTGCTTAATATCTTAGTTGTGTTCAATTGAAATGCTTCCGAAAAGGCATCCTCAATTTGATTTTTGTGCAACTGCCAATGCTCGTTGTATTTTATTAGCTTATCAAAAATCTCTCTTTCAACTTCACCCTCACGGCACAGTTTTTGCAGCATATCTGTACACATATCACGCAAATAACCCTTTTTGTCGTAAGTTGGCAAAAGTGTAAATTTGGCCTTGTCCACTTGCGGATAAAAATGGAATATTGAATCCATCCATGTATGGTTTTCAAACAACATAATGCTGTTTACACTATATTCCGGCCCGGGATATACAAATTTGCAGTCCATTGGCAGCACCACCTAATCCCAAATTTGCAGGTATACCACATCATCCCCATCTTCGGGGGCAAACTTATCCCATTCGTAACCATCGGTTATGGCAATAACATCATCACCATTCGCTACCAAAACCACCCAATCACGGTAATCCCCGGGTATCTTTTGGTCTATAAGCCACTCTTTTAGCTTTTTGGTGCCAACACCTTTTCTATGCACTTTGTCGCCTGCCCTGCGGCGGCGCACATCCAGCTGCCCAATTTTATTGCTTGCCAAAGCAATGGTCATGGTTTCTTCCCCGCCCCTATCCTTTGGGTGTTTGCCAAGATAAAACCAGCAGCGGGCTTGTATGATATAAATTTCCTGCTCTAACGGCAGGGTTACGGTAAAATCTTCCGGCTTTTCCTTGGGGCGGATAACGATTGTATCATATTGCCGCTTTGCCATATTGTCGCCCGGCAAGGAAACCGACTTGCCGCTTTGCATATCCATAAGGGACAAAACACTGTCCACATGCCCTTGTGTAAGGTCCTTTATCATGCTAAGGGCGTGGCGCACGGCTCGCCTTTGCAGGGAAAGGTCAAATTTAGCAAGCTCTTTAACCCACAATTGCAGTGGGGGGAATTTAGGGGTAAGCTTGTCTAAAAAAACATCCTCCACCCGGGAAATTTCCGCAAAGCGTGCCAATGTGTCTATTAGATTGGGGTTATACTCCTGCGCCAACATTGGTAGGGTTTCCAGCCTTATTTTGTTTCGGGTATGCTCCGTTTCAAAATTAGTGGAATCGCTACAATAGGGCAGGTTGTGCTTTGCACAGTATTCCTCAATCTCCTCCCTTGTTACATCAATTAGGGGGCGCACAATGTTTTCGCGCACAGGGGGTATGCCGTTTATGCGCCCTGTGCCCCGCAAAAGCTGCATTAGCACCGTTTCTGCCACATCGTTTTTGTGGTGGGCGGTGGCTATGCGCTCCAAACCCCTGTGCTGGGACAACTTCTTAAAAATATCGTAGCGCAAAAGCCGCCCGGCATATTCCACAGAAACTTTGTAAGTGCTGGCAAGCTCGCCTGCGTCCACATAATAAATTTCCAAGGGCACTTCCAATCTTTTGCAAAACATTTTGCAAAATTGGGCATCTGCTGTGGCTTCTTCCCCACGCAGGCCGTGGTTTACATGTACAGCCAAAACATCCTCATCCAGCCCTGCTAAAAAATGCAGCAAAGCCACCGAATCTGCCCCGCCGGACAAGCCAACAACAAAGCCTGCTCCAAACATATTATATTTTTCCATGGTGTTAAAAATTTTGGTTTCCATCTAATTAAGCCCTTCCCGCTTCCATCTACTAACCTGTTTTGGTGCAATACTTAGTATAACACAGCCTATGCCAAAACACAATATAAAAACGCCACTGCGTTTTTAATACAATGGCGTTAGAATGCACTTTATCTCTTAAAAGCAATTACAATATTTCTATATGGGTCATTACCCTCGCTGTGGGTAATGATTTGGCGGTCCCCCTGCAAGGCGGCGTGTATTATGCGCCTTTCGTGGGTGCTCATAGGCTCCAAGGTAACTGGGCGTTTGGTTGCCTTAACCTTGCGGGCAATGTTAAGGGCAAGGTTTTCCAGCGATTCTTTACGGCGTTTGCGGTAATTTTCCGCATCCACAACAACACTAAGATAAGGGGCGGTACCTTTGTTTACCGCAAGGCTTATAAGGTATTGCAAGGCATCCAGCGTTTGCCCCCGCTTGCCTATAAGTATGCCCATATTTTCCCCGCTAAGGGTAATTTCCATGGCTTTGTCCCTTATTTCAATTTCCGTTTCAACTAAAAGGCCCATGGCAACGGTCATTTCCTTCACAAAATCCCTTGCTACCCTTTCCGGGTCATGCACAACTGTAACTTTCACATGGGCGGGCTTTGCGCCCATGCCTAAAAAACCTTTACTGCCCACATCAATAATTTCAACTTCCACTTCATCTCTTGCAACGCCAAGGTGCTTTAATGCGGCTGCCACGGCTAAGTCCACAGTTTTGTCCGTTTTTTCGATAAAGCTCACAGGTTCCTTCCTCCCATCTTATCTGCGCTCGTCTTTTTTCTTTTTACCCTTGTCATCCATGACAGGGTTCAACTTATGGGCGAAAAATTTGAAGATAACGAAGTTTTGCACAATCATAAAGATGTTGCCGGCCACCCAGTATATACCCACAGCGGATGCGGCACCCACTGTAAACCAACCAAACATTAAGGGTAAAACAAACATGCTGATGCGTTGCATCATCTTACCTTGGTCATCAGTTGCGGGGTTAATTTTGCTTAACTGGAATGAGGAATATGCCATGGTAAGCACTGCCAAAACAGGGATGATGATGCCCGGAAAAGCCCAGCCCGACGGGGTTATCATGTCAAGCCCTAAAAAGCTTTGCACGCTCATTTTTGCATCATAGTAATAGCGGATAATTTCCAGCCTGTCAGCCGGGATATTTGCTACGGTGGCTTCCAGCATTTCTTGGGTAAGCGGCGTCCATGCCCCGTCTATAAAGCCGCGCAGGGTGTAGCCGTAATTGCTGTAAATATCTGATATGGATTGACCCTCAAGTACTCCAAAAATCACATTCCAGTCATTCTGGGTTAAAACATGCAGGGCACGGTTAAGGTCATACACATTGTTGGTGCTTATTAACATGTTTGCAGGCCGGTACTGCTCCACAATCCCTGCCAGCACATTGGTGTGAAAGGGTGTATCAATCAAAGCCTGGGATAGGCTGGAATATACCTCAGTAATGCTTGGTATGAACAGGAAAGCCCGCCCAAATACCGCAAACAAAGCAATAAAGATGGGCATGGTAACAATTAGCGGTATGCAGCTTGCCCACATATTTATGCCATATTTTTGGTTTATGGCTTGCTGCTCTGCCATCATTTTGCGGCGCAACTCCGGATCCTTGGGGTTGCCGCCGTATTTTTCTTTAAGTTTGTCCATTTCGGGTTTTGCAAGCTGCACTTTGCGGCTGTTGCGCTGCATCTTAAACTGCTGGGGCACCATTGCGCCACGTACTATTAATGTTAAAACAATAATAGAAATCCCAAGGGCGTTGATGGGGGTGATGGCTGATGCGCCACGATACAAAATGTCAACAATATATCCGAAAAAGGTGGCAATTGGGCCGATAATCGCCCCCGGTGGTGCTTGTATCATTCCGGTTAAAACAGGGAAGCCCTGCGCAAAAAAGTCCATTTAATCCTCCTACCACAAATGTTTGTGAAAGCCCTTTTCAGGCACAAAATCCACGCCGCCCTTGCTCCAAGGGTGGCATCGCAAAAGCCGATATGTTGCTAAAAAACTGCCGGCTAAAAACCCATGGGTTTTAACGGCTTCATAAGCATAAGCGGAGCAGGTTGGGTAAAACCTACACCTTGGCGCAAAATGGGGCGAAACAAAACGCTGGTAGCCCCTTATCAGTATCAAAAAAAATTTTGTTATTAACTTATTCACTTCCACCCCATAACCCCTGTTTTTTCATCAAATGCCGCAGGGCGGATACAATTTCTTGATAGGTGGCGCAGGATGTACCTTGTCTTGGCAAAATGGCTATGTCATACCCATATGTAAGCCGTTTTTCCATGTCCCTATACGCCTCTTTAATGCGCCGACGCAAAAGGTTGCGCACCACCGCACCACCCATCTTTTTGCTGACAGATATGCCAAGCCGGTTTTGTTCCAGTTCATTTTTTTCCACAAAAACAACAAGGTGCCTGTTCCCGCAGGATTTGCCCTTTTTGTATATATGTTGAAACTGGTGGTTTTTTTGCAAAGATACGGTAAACTTCATCAAATTATGCGGTTAGCACCTTTCTGCCCCGCTTGCGCCTTCTGGCGATAACATTGCGGCCGTTTTTAGTCCTCATCCGCTTGCGAAAGCCGTGTACCTTGGACCGCTGACGCTTTTTTGGTTGAAAAGTCATTTTCATCGTACATGCACCTCCTTCGACACACCAGTATACTATTTTTTCACGCACAAGTCAACCCTTTTGTGCAATTTTGGCCATATAAAATTTTAATAGAAAAAGTTGTAAATTTTATATAGACATTGTTACAACTTTATGATAAAATACTTACAGTTAATTGGGATAAACCGCTTATGGAATATTGTATGCAAAATACGGCAAAAATACGTTGCCATAGACCTGTCCCGAAGCTGTTTCGGGACAGGTCTAATATTTAACAAGGAGGCAGTCTATGAAAGAATTGCTTTTCGTTTCCAATTTTGAAGTTGCCGTAAAGTATTTCCGCACCCAAAGCCGCATGGAAAGCGACGGAATATGCTGCTACGGCATCTATGTGGAAAAGTATGTCGGGGATGAACTGACAGAGGAGGGGCACAGCGGGTTTATTTCAGAAAATGAAGGCTATGTAAACTGTTTGCTTGCACGCCTATCAGAAGGGTTGGTTATGCCATCATCATTAAACGAGATACTGGATGAAATTTATTAACTTTTTATTAACTTTATTAAATGAGAAAATTTTGTGTTGATTTAATGGATGTGGGGTGGTATAATAACTTATCCTACGCTGTTTATGATGTTTTTTGCGTGGGGCAATAATTGTTTAGGACGTGTTTGCCGTGGAGCATTTAGTGATATCAGGAAACAAACCTTTGAAAGGCAGGGTGGACATTAGCGGGGCAAAAAACGCCGCTGTTGCCATAATCCCCGCAACCCTTTGTGCGGGTGGTGTACACACAATCGAAAACCTGCCGCAAATTGAGGATGTGCGCAATTACATTGCCGTGCTGGAAAGCATGGGGGCAAAATGCCGGCTTTTGAACCCATCAACCTTGCAGGTGGATGCACGCAAGGCCAATTCTACTGTACATATGCCTGATAACTTGAAAGGTATGCGGGCATCTTATTACCTTATCGGCGCATTGCTTGGGCGATACAAGCATGCTGTTGTCCCCATGCCCGGGGGTTGCAACTTTGGCTCCCGCCCTATTGACCAGCATATTAAGGGCTTTGAAGCATTGGGTGCAACCGTGGTGCAGGAGCATGGTTCGATTTTTGTATCGGCACAAAGGCTTGTTGGCACAAAAATTTACCTTGATGTGGCCAGTGTTGGGGCAACCATTAATATTATGATGGCCGCTGTTTATGCCGAAGGCGAAACCACCATAGAAAACTGCGCCAAAGAGCCGCATATTGTAGATTGTGCCAACTTCCTTAACATGTGTGGGGCAAATATTAAGGGTGCCGGCACAGGGGTTATCCGCATATTAGGCGTTAAAACAAGTGACATGAAGGATCGTGACTACACCATTATTCCCGATCAAATCGAGGCGGGCACATATATGATAGCGGGGGCAATTACCAGCGGCGAAGTTGTTGTGCGCAAGGTTATCCCCAAGCACATGGAAGCTTTATCCGCTAAATTGCAGGAAATGGGTTGTGAAATTTTTGCGGGGGATGACTGGATAAAGGTGCGGGGTAAGACGGAATTAAAGCCAACAACCGTAACAACCTTGTATTACCCGGGCTTCCCCACCGATTTGCAACCGCAGATGACTGCATTGCTTACGCAAGGCAATGGCACATCTTATGTAACGGAGACGGTTTTTGAAAACCGCTTTCAATACATAGACCAGCTGGCACGCCTTGGGGCAAAGGTAAAAATTGAAGGCAGGATGGCAGCAATTGAAGGTGCCGCCCGCCTAACAGGTGCCCATGTGGAGGCAACCGACCTGCGTGCGGGCGCCTGCCTTGTGGTTGCGGCCCTTGCGGCGGAAGGTGCAACAAAAATCTCCAATGTGCACTTTATTGATAGAGGGTATGAGAATATTGTTGATAAGCTAAAAGCACTTGGTGCAAGCGTGCGCCGCATAGGCGACGGGGAAGCACCTATTGTAATGGAAGCATAAGCTATAATTAAGGCGTTTTGACCACCAAGTCAAAACGCCTTAATTTTTTATAAAATTTTTCTTGACAAAGGTCTTGGTTCATGGTATCATATCCATTGTTAGCACTCGTCATACATGACTGCTAACAATGATTTATTAGTCAGGGGTGATTTAATGGGCTTAAATGACAGAAAAGTGAAAATTTTGGCAGCCATTATAAAGGATTATATAGCCTCTGCCGAGCCGATAGCCTCCCGCACCATAGCCAAAAAATATGATTTCGGGCTAAGCTCCGCCACCATTCGTAATGAGATGAGTGATTTGGAGGAGATGGGTTATGTGGTTGCCCCCCACGCATCTTCCGGCCGCATCCCTTCTGACAAAGGCTATCGCCTGTATGTGGACCAAGTGATGAAGCGTGGCCGCCTAACGCAGGAGCAGCAAAACCTTATTGTGCAAGCCTTACAAGCAGAAATGGGGCGCATGGAAGGGCTGATGCAGGAAATGGCCAAGGCCATAGCCTATGTAACCAATTATACCACCATTGCCACCCAAAAAATGGCAAAGCGGCATGTTGTCAAACATGTGCAACTTATCCCCGTGGATGGGGCAGTGGTTGCCATGGTTATTGTTACAGTGCAAAACGAAGTTAAAAATGCCACCGTGGTTTTGCCTGTGCCTGCAAGCCCATCTATGGTATCAAAAATTTCTGCCACCCTATTACGTGGGCTTGGCGGGACAAGTGTGGATGATTTGGGCAACCCCCTATATATTTCTATGATGCGCCACCAATTTGCCCAAGCCGGCTTGGATGCGGCAACAGCAGATGCCCTTTTGCAGGCGGTTTGCAAAGCTTTGGATATGGATGAACCGGAGCAGGTGCATGCCATAGGCATTAAAAACCTGCTGGAATATCCCGAATTTGCCGATTTGGAAAAAGCCCGTGCCATCATGGGTGTTTTGGAAGAAAAGGACGGTTTGCTGGCTTTGCTTTCGGGAAGTGGGGACAGCATACAAATCACCATCGGTGAGGAAAACGATGATGCTGTTTTGCGGGATTGCTCCATAATCCGTGCTAAAATTAGCATAGACCAGCATTTTTGCGGCAATATTGCAATTATCGGACCCACAAGGATGGATTATACACAGGTAATATCGGTTTTGCAGACGGCACTAACAACCCTTGGGCTGAAATAATGGAGGACAGTACAATGGACAACGAAAATATTGAAAACGAGCAACAATCCGTTTTAGAAGAAGAAGCAATGCAAGAGCAGGATGATGCGGTGCAGACAGAGGATTTTGTGGCGGCACTGGTAAATAAATTAAAGCAGACAGCGGCGGATTATGAAAATTACCGCAAGCGAAGCGAAAAAGAAAAGGCAGGCATGTATGATAGGGGCATAATGGCCTTTGCCACAGAGCTTTTGCCCATAATGGACAATTTTGCCCTTGCCACCAAAAATGCCGACCATGGTGATAACTTTGTCAAAGGTGTGTTGATGATACAAAGCCAACTAAACAGCATGTTTGAAAATATGGGCATCACAAAAATCCTTGCCGTTGGCGAAACCTTTAATACGAAATTTCATAATGCGGTCAGTACCATTGAGGATGAAAACCTTGGCACGCAGGAAATTGCCGAAGAATTGCAAACGGGCTATATCTACAAAGGTGCGGTTATCCGACATTCGGTGGTGGTGGTTGCCAATTAATGATGCAAATTAAAATAGGAGGCAAATATGGATAAAGTGATATGTACAGAGAATGTGCAAGACCATGGCATCCATTTCATAAAAGGAATGGAATACTATGTAGCTTCTGAAAAGGATAATGAAATAAGAATTTTTTGTGGTAAAAGAGCGGATGTTGCCGTCCCTTTTTCTAAATATACCGCCTATATCGACAGAAATTGCTTTTATGACTATTTTGAGCGGAAATAAGGAGGTAACCCCATGAGAACTTGCAAAGTTAAAATGATTTGGGATAATGGAATCTGGTACAGCTCCATTGATGATGAAAAATTTGGCTTGACGCTGGAATCAGGCTCTTTTGACGCTTTGGTGGAGCGGGTTCGCATGGCTGTGAGGGAGATGTTTGAGTTAAGTTACCAATACACAGGGCCTGTGCAACTGATATTTGAAACCGAACGAATGGATGTTTTGAAAGGGCTGGACGATGGCAAATTATACACGCAGAGTCAAGAATTTGCTATTAAATAAAGGCTGTCAATTTGTGCGCCATGGTAAGGGTGACCATGAGATTTGGTTCAGCCCAATAACGGGCAAGAGATTCGCTATTGATGGAAAAATCGAAAATAGGCATAGTGCCAATGAATACTTAAAATTAGCAGGAATAAAAGAAAAGATTTAGGAGGAAGAAAAAATATGTCAAAAATTATCGGAATTGATTTAGGAACAACAAATTCATGTGTAGCGGTTATGGAGGGCGGAAAGCCCGTTGTTATCCCTAACAGCGAGGGTGGGCGCACAACCCCATCCATCGTGGGCTTTACCAAGGGCGGCGAGCGTTTGGTAGGCGAGGCGGCTAAACGCCAAGCCATTACAAACCCCGAAAACACAGTTATGTCCATTAAGCGTTTGATGGGTACAAAAGAGAAAATTACAATCGAAGGCAAACAATACAACCCGCAGGAAGTATCTGCCATGATTTTGCAAAAGCTTAAAGCAGATGCGGAAGCCTATTTAGGCGGAGAAGTGACAGAGGCCGTTATTACCGTACCCGCCTATTTTGGTGATGACGAGCGGCAAGCCACCGTGGATGCCGGGCGTATTGCCGGCTTTGATGTAAAGCGCATTATAAACGAGCCCACATCCGCTTCCCTGGCCTATGGCTTGGATACAGAAAAAAGCGAAAAAATACTTGTTTATGACCTTGGCGGCGGCACATTTGACGTGTCTGTTATCGATATTGGTGATGGGGTGGTGGAGGTTTTATCCACCAACGGCGTAAACCACCTTGGCGGTGATGATTTTGATGAGCGCATAATTGACTTTTTGGTGAAGGAGTTCAAAAACACCGAGGGCATTGACCTTAGCAAAGATAAGGCCGCCATGCAGCGCATTAAAGTGGAAGCGGAAAAGGCCAAAAAGGAACTTTCCACTGTTACCCAGACGGATATTAACATTCCATTTATCACGGCAAACCAGGATGGCCCAAAGCACCTTGATGTAAAGCTTACCCGTGCCAAGTTTAACGAGTTAAGTGACGATTTGGTGAAACAGACCATAGAGCCAGTACACACAGCCTTGAAAGATGCAGGCATTTCCGCATCCGGGCTTACCCGTGTATTGTTGGTGGGTGGCAGCACACGCATCCCTGCAATCCAAGATGCTGTTAAAAATATTACAGGGCATGAGCCGTTTAAGGGCATTAACCCCGACGAATGTGTTGCAATTGGTGCTGCAATACAAGGCGGCAAGCTGTCCGGTGATGATGCTTTGAAGGATTTGATTTTGGTTGATGTAACACCATTGTCCCTGGGTATTGAAACCCTTGGCGGCGTAGCAACCAAGCTTATCGAACGCAACACATCCATCCCCAAAACCCACAGCCAAGTGTTTTCTACGGCGGCGGACAACCAAACAGCTGTGGACATTGTAATTGTGCAAGGCGAACGCCAATTTGCAAGGGATAATAAAGTGCTTGGCCAATTCCGCTTAGATGGTATTTTGCCCGCCCCACGTGGCGTGCCACAAATAGAGGTTAGCTTTAACATTGATGCCAACGGCATTGTAAATGTTGCCGCCAAAGATTTGGGTACGGGTAAGGAGCAGAAAATAACCATAACAGCTTCATCTAAGATGAGTGATGAGGATATTAAAAAAGCTGTGGACGAAGCCGCCCAATTTGAAGAAGCGGACCGTGCCCGCAAAGAAATTGTTGATACCAAAAACGAAGCGGACAGCATAATATTCCAAACCGAAAAGCTGATGAGCGATAACCCGGAAGTTATTACAGAAGAGGACAAAGAAGCGTTAAATACAGCATTGGAAAGCCTAAAATCCATCAACGAAGGCATGGTTGCCGATGGAATGACAAAAGACGATGCAGATAAGTTAAAGGTGGAAATTGAAGCCCTAACAAAAGTTATGCACGAAGTTGCCGCAAAGGTATACCAAGCCGCCGCCGAAGCAGCGCAGGGTGCAGAAGCGGAAACAGGCAATGTAAATGATGACGGCACATTTGAAGGGGAGTATGAAGAAAAGAAAGACGACGAATAAAAACAAGGGTGCAGGGGCGGAAACCTTCCGCCCTTTTTCCGAACAATACGAATGAGGTAATTTTATGAGAAAAATTGGACATAGAGATTATTTTTGGCAAAATGACTTGGTACGGTTGCGGTGGTTGCAGGAAAGTGACTGGGAAATGTTCTATGTTAATAGGTTCGACACCCCTGCCCGCCTGCTTGTAGATTATATAGTTGAATTACCACCAACCGAAAAGGAAGCCCGTGAGGTAATCGAAACCTTTACAAACCCAGAAACCATCCGTAAAAATACAATGCTTGCCATTGAAGATTTGGAAGGTAACGTAGTCGGTGCTATAAACCTAAACAGCGTTAATGAGCGAAACGGCACATTCTCTATCGGATTGCAGATTGATGGGCAACACAGGGGCAAGGGATACGGCACGGCTGCAATGAAATTGATGATGAAATACGCTTTTGAAGAACGTCGCTTAAATAAATATTACGGCTCGGTGCTTGACGGCAATGTGGCATCTGCCGCCATGCTTAAAAAGCTGGGTTGCCAGCAAGAAGGGGTTCGCCGACAAATGATATATTCCGGCGGGATGCATCATGATGAAATCCTATTTGGACTAACCAGAGATGATTATGAAAAACTGCGGCAGATGGCTTTATGCTACTGACCATTGCCATTTTAGTTTGTTTATTCACAAAAAGCCAAGATGAAGAGGAGTGCATAAGTGGAGATAAATTACAATGGATTTTTATTAAGCGACGACAAATCGTTAATTCAAATTGACCGTGTTTATGAACTTCTTAAACAACAATATTGGACAGAGAAGTGGATAACAAGAGAAATGGTAGATTTATCGGTAGAAAATTCATTTTGTTTCGGGATTTATAAAGATAGTGCTTTAATTGGGTTTGCCAGATGCGTAACAGATTTCTCCACACTGTATTATTTAGCCGATGTGGTTATTGATGATAAGTACAGAGGGCAGGGCTTAGGTAAAATTTTAATTAAATTTATTACAGAACACGAAACGTTTGCACCCCTGTTAGGCATACTTGAAACAAAGGATGCGCATAGTTTATATGAAAAATACGGCTTCAAAACAAGCAGAGGGTTTGCTATGAGAAAAGACCCGCACTAAGAACCTGCCTGCAATAAGCTGCCATACGTCTTTGCGGGCTTGCTTTCCCACCTGCTGCATCCCGTGTTTCTTGTGTGCCTTTGGGTACACGGTAAAACCCAGCGGCAATGGTGCATAACCCCTCACACGATTTTTCTGCTCTCTACTTTTTGGAACTTGTTCAAAAAAGTACGCTTTCACCACCCTTGGCTTTGCCAAGTTAAAAAGCCTAGCGGTTGCAAAAATCGGCTCCAGGAGGTTATGTACTATTGCCCAGTCCGTGTAGGACGAAAACCCGCTGTGCAAATTCGCATGGCCCATTTATGTTAACACGCCTAGACAGGTTCTGAAATAACAACGATTTTGAAGAAAGTGAAGGGGATAAGAAATGGCAAAGCAAGATTATTACCAGCTTTTGGGCATAAGCAAAGGGGCCGGGGAGGACGAGATTAAAAAAGCATATCGGGCGGCGGTGAAAAAATACCACCCCGATAACAATCCGGGGGATGATGCGGCAGCAGAAAAATTTAGCCAGGTTAGCGAAGCTTATGATGTGCTTAGCGACCCCCAAAAGCGTGCCAAATATGACCAGTTTGGGCATGCGCCCCAAGGCGGCTTTGGCGGCGGAGCCGGCGGTTTTAGAGGCACCGGCTTTGATGATTTGGAAGAAATTTTGCGAAATATGACAGGAAGCTTTAGTGGCTTTGGGAACCGTGGCGGCGGGCGCCGCCGTGGGCCCGCCCGCGGAAATGATGTGGAAGCCAGCATAACCGTGGACTTTATGGATGCGGTGAACGGGGCAGAGCGGGAGGTGCAGCTGTCCATAAAGGATAACTGTGAGGACTGTAAAGGTAGTGGGGCAAAAGCTGGTACGGTTGCGGAAAATTGCGGCGGTTGCGGCGGATCCGGCCAGGTGCGCCAAACCATGCAAACCATTCTTGGTTACATGGAAACCACCAATGCTTGTAAAGTGTGCCGTGGTACGGGCAAAATAATCAAAGAAAAGTGTGCGCCCTGCGGCGGCCGTGGTAAAATTAACAAATCACGCAACATTGTGGTTAAGGTGCCGAAGGGTATCGAAAATGGCCAGCACATCAAATACTCCGGGCAAGGCGAGGCCGGCGATGCAGGCGCCCCCCGTGGTGACCTTTATGTGCGCATAATGGTAAGTGCCCACAAGCTTTTTAAGCGCAAAGGCAACCACCTGTTTATGGAGAAAAATATATCCTTTGCGCAGGCGGCTTTAGGGGCAGAAATAACCTTTGAAACCCCCTATGGCGAGGAGAGGCACAACATACCTGCAGGCACACAGCCCGAAACCGTTGTAACCCTTAAAAACAAAGGCATGCCCCTGATAAATGCCCCAAACCGTAACGGGGATTTGCTTGTAAACTTAAAATTGGTTGTGCCTAAAAACCTTTCCGACAGCCAAAAGGAGCTTTTGCGCCAATTTGCAGGCGAAGGCGGGGAAGATGTGGATAATATGGACAGCGGCAAAAAAAGCTTTTTTGGTAAGCGCAAAAAGTAGGATGGGGGGATGATGAAATAATAACTTTGCAGCCAATAAATTGGGAAAATGTGGACTTAATTTGTGATTTGGAAGTGCATGAGTGCCAAAAGGGGTTTATTTCCCCCAATGCCAACAGTATTGCCGAAGCTTATGCCGCCATGAACGATGATAGTGTTGCAACACGGCATGTTTTTGGAATTTTTGACGGAGAAAACCCCGTGGGCTTTGCCATGATACGTTTTGAAGATGCCGCCACAGATCCAAACCCATTTAACGGTGATGACCAGCCATTTTATCTCTTTAACCGTTTTATGATTGGCAAGCAGTTTCAGGGCAAAGGATATGGCAAAGCGGCGGCACAACTGGTTATTGACCATGTTAAAACCCAGCCCTATGGTAAGGGCGCATGTTTTTACGTGTGCTTTATGCCGGAAAATGAAAACGCCCGCAAGCTTTATGAAAGCCTTGGTTTTGTAGAAACCGGGGAAGTTAAGTGGGGCGAAGTTGTGGCACGGATGGGTATTTGAATTGGATTGGTGCTATTTTTGCAGGAAATGAGTATAAGCCCAAGGGCGAAGAGGTGCTACAATGATAACCCTAAAACCGGTAACAAGGTATAATTTTGAGAATGTTATTGAGCTGGAAGTGGCTGACGACCAAAAAGGCTTTTTGGTATCTAATGCCGCCTGCTTGGCAGGGGCTTATGTGGAAGTTATAGCCGAGGATGGTGAAGAAGTTGTCACTTTGGCTGTTTGCGATGGTGATGTGGTTGTGGGATTTATCATGGCCATTTATGGCGAAGGTGACTGCTATCTGGACACCCTTATGATTGACAAAAGGTTTCAGAGCCGAGGGTTTGGCAGGGCGGCAATGGAAATATTTGTGCAACATGTAAAGGTGAGAAATGATGCTACCCACATACATTTACGCTATTCTCAAGGCAACCAAGCCGCCCGCATTTTTTTTGCAAACCTTGGATTTGCGGAAACCGGACAACTTTTTCGCAATGAAGTGGTGGCGCAGCTGGTATTTTAATGGGGGCATAATAATGATAAACTTACAACCCATTTCATGGGATAACTATGTAGCTGTGTGCCAGCTGCAAGTGGAAGAGCATCAAAAGGGCTTTCTTGCACCAAATTACGCAAGCCTTGCAGAGGCCTATTTGGAATTGGCAGCAGGTGATGATGGCGAGCCCTTCACCGTATTTACTATTTGTAATGATGATGAAGTGGTAGGCTTTGCCATGATTTACTATTTGCCAAGCGGCAAGAAAAGCTATGCAGGCGGTGATGGTGAATCTTGTTACTACCTATCCCGCTTTATGCTTGATAAGCGGTTTCAAGGGTGCGGTTTTGGCAAGGTGGCAATGGCTTTGATTATCGAATATGTAAAAACCCGCCCACTTGGCGAAGCCGGGTCGTTTTACACATCGTTTAAGCCTGAAAATGAAGTTATGCGAAAATTTATTGCGGCCTGTGGCTTTGTGGAAACCGGAAAGATTAACGAAGATGAAGTGGTTACACGAATAGTATTTTAATGGGGGTATTTATGTATAAATTAATTGCAAGTGATGTGGATGGTACGCTTATGGGCGAGGATTTGGTCATTCATCCTGACAACCGCGCAGCCATAAGTGCCGCTGTGGATGCAGGGGTGGCTTTTGTGCTGTGTTCGGGCCGTTCCCATAAAAGCCTGCGGCAGTTGCATGACGATTTGGGCTTGCCCACCAAAAACGCCTATATAATAAGCTTTAACGGCGGTGCAGTGTATAGTGTGGAGCAGGAAGCGGTTGTGCATGAAGAGCATCCACAATTTGATGCGGTGTTGGGGGCTATTAGGTTGTTTAACAACCGCCCCCGCAAAGGCGAAATTGAGATTTTTGTATATAGAGATTCGGATAACATTTTAACGGAACATGGCAGTACCACTGCCGAAAACTATTCCAAAATATCCCAGACAGAGATACATTTTACCCACGATGTGCAAGGTGACACAGAAGCGGCAGGGCATGCCGTAAAGGTTGTTTTTATTGGCTGGCGGGAGCCGCTGGAAGCATTTAGGCGGGAGCTTATAATGGAGCTTGGTGATGCCGCCGAGGTTTTCTTCTCATCAGAATATTTGCTGGAAATTGGTTCGCCACGGGCCAGTAAGGGGATTGCTTTACAATGGCTTTGCGAAAAGCTGGGCATAGATGTAGCCGAAACCATGGCCATGGGAGACAATTATAACGACCTAACCATGCTGGAAACGGCAGGAATGGGCGTTGCCGTAGCAAATGGCGTGGATGCCGCCAAAGCCATAGCGGGGCATGTAACCCAAAAAAATGCAGAACAAGGTGCTGTGGCGGAAGCCATACAAAAATTTGTGTTAAATTAATAAAACGCCACTTGCCATTGCAGGCTGAGTGGCGTTTTATTAAGGGTGATTACCAAGAAGCGTTTGCGAAGCTTTCATAAACCTCCTGCGGCAAAAGGGGTTCTGCAAGTACGGCTTGGGTTTCGGGCGCAATTTCACCCTCAGCAAACTCTTTGCCTGCTTTGCGTACATTGTTCAAAAATGGCGTTACCAATTCCTTTAATTCATCATCAACCTTAGCGATTTTGAAAAGCTCGCCTTGTCCTGCAAAAATGGTTTGGAAATCCATAGCACCACGGCTAAACATTGCCATTACAGCATCGTAGTTGCCCTTGTGTGTCCAAAAGCCGCAAGTGGAAATCATCATATACTTTTTCTTGCTCATATCGTAACGCAATGGGTGTTGGCCGCTTTCGGTGCCTGCCATCATTTCCGGCAAATTTAATGGCAACATGCGGTCCATAAAGATTTTTAATTGACCCGGCATAATTGAAGAATATAGCGGGAAAGACCAAATCAGTACATCTGCTGCCACAATCTTGGGCAAAATCTCTGCCATGTCGTCTTTAAAATCGCAAACACCCGGTGTTGCTGTCCAACAGGTAAAGCAGCCAACACAACCCTTGATGTCTAATTTCGGCACAGAAACAAATTCCGCATTTTCTGCCCAGCCGGCACCTTCTAAAAATGCCTTTGTCAATACCATGGTGTTGCTTTGCTCGCCCCTTGGCGAACCGTCTATTACTAAAATTTTCATTATGTACTACCTCCAAGTTTGGTTTTTGTTTTGAAACTAAAATAAGTGTACCATCAAAGATTAAACTATAACAGTGACAAATGTCACCATTATGTATTTTTAATTAATAAAAATACTTGACATACCCATAGGGGGTATGGTATATTTAATTTGAGGTGATAAAATGAATAACCGACCCCCTGAAATTATCAAAAAAACAACCACCCACCTTAACCGAATAGAAGGTCAGGTGAGGGGTATTAAGCGCATGGTAGAAGAAGGCGCAAATTGTGATGATGTAATTGCCCAAATTTTGTCTGTACAAAAGTCTATCGGCTCGGTGGCGCAGCTTTTGGTGGCAAGCCACATAAAAACCTGCATAACCCCCCGCCTTGAAAAAGGTGATGGGCAAGCGACAGAAGATTTAATAAAAACCGTGGGAAGGATGATGTAAAATGGAAACCATGTTACTAAATATATCAGGTATGACATGCGCAGCCTGCTCTGGCGCATTGGAACGCACCCTGGGCCGCAAAGAAGGGGTTTTGCAAGCCAGCGTAAACTTTGCCACGGAAAAACTGTCCCTAACTTTTGATAAGGATGTTATAAGCTTGGATGAAGTGATAGCCGCTGCAAAAAAAGCCGGCTTTGGCTTGGAAATACCATCAGGCACCCGTATTTTTAAGGTGGGGGGTATGACATGCGCAGCCTGCTCGGGCGCATTGGAGCGCACAGTTAAGCGGCTTAATGGTGTTACGGAAGCAAGCGTAAACTTTGCCGCCGAAAAACTGCATCTTACCTATAATATGACCGAGGTTTCGGTGGTGGATGTGATAAAAGCTGCAAAAAAGGCCGGCTTTGAGCTTTTGGAAGAAGAAAGTGTGGATGTGGAAGCCGCCCGTAAACAACAAGAAACCCTTGCCCTGCGCAAAAGGCTGATAATATCTGCAATTTTTACCCTACCCTTGTTTTTGATTGCCATGGGACCCCATGCCCTGCACCTTTTTGGGCGGCCGCAGTTACACCATTGGATTTTACATGAATTTGCTTGGCAAAACACCATAATCCAACTGGCACTAACCCTGCCCGTGGTAATTGTAAATTGGAAAATTTATACACGTGGATTTAATGCCCTATTTGTTAAGCGCAGCCCCAATATGGATTCGCTAATCGCTAAGGGTACAGCGGCGGCGTTTGTTTACAGCTTGTACCTAACCTTTGCCAATATCTTCTTTGCCGCCAATTACGAGCCGTTTTTTGAGATTGTAGGTGTGATTTTAACCCTTATCGTTATGGGCAAGTATATGGAAAGTATTGCCAAAGGCAAAACCGGTGAAGCCATTAAAAAGCTAATGGGGCTTGCCCCAAAAACCGCCAAAATCATCCGCAATGGCGAGGAAGTGGAGGTTTATATTGATGAGGTTGCCGTGGGCGATATCATCATCGTGCGCCCGGGGGAGAAAATGCCCGTGGATGGCATTGTAACCGAAGGCGAAACCAGTGTGGACGAATCCATGCTTACAGGGGAATCCATGCCTGTTGGCAAGGCTGTTGGTGATGCTGTAATTGGCGCAAGTATCAACAAAAACGGATCCATAAAATATCGTGCCACCAAGGTTGGGCGTGACACTGCCCTGTCCCAAATAATTAAATTGGTGGAGCAGGCGCAGGGCAGCAAAGCCCCAATTGCCGCCCTTGCGGATGCCATAAGCGAAAAGTTTGTGCCTGCCATTATCATTATAGCCATTTTAAGCCTTGCGGGTTGGGCAATTTTTGGCGGGGATTTTATTGCAACCAATGCAGCAGGTGAGCCCAGCACAATTTGGTTTGCCATGCGCATTTTTATAGCTATTTTGATTGTTGCTTGCCCATGCGCCTTGGGGCTTGCCACACCTACATCCATTATGGTGGGTACGGGCAAGGGGGCCGAAAACGGTGTACTTATCAAATCCGGAGAATCTTTGGAAACTGCCTATAAAATCCAGACGGTGGTTTTGGATAAAACAGGCACGATTACTGTGGGCAAGCCCCATGTTACCGATATCGTGGCAGACGAGGCTTATAATATCGCAGAAATACTGCGCCTTGCCGCATCTGCCGAAAAAAAGTCCGAACATCCTTTGGGTGAAGCCATTGTTGCCGAAGCTTTGAAGCGGGAGCTTGTCCTAACTGAACCAACCGGCTTTACCGCCATAACAGGCCAAGGCATTAAGGCCGAAATTGATGGCAAAGCCCTACTTATAGGCAACCAACGGCTAATGTCCGAAAATAATATCACTGGGTGGGCAGTGGACCACGCCCAAACCTTGGCAGAAGAAGGCAAAACCCCCATGTATATGGCTGTTGACGGGAAAATGGCGGCAATTATTGCTGTGGCAGATGTTATTAAAGCCGACAGCAAGGCCGCTGTGGAAAAGATGCAGGCCATGGGCATAGAAGTTATTATGCTAACAGGCGACAACAAAAAAACCGCCGAAGCGGTGGCGAAACAAGCAGGCATAACACAAGTGCTGGCAGAGGTGCTACCTGCCGATAAAGCGGATACCATCAAAAAGCTGCAAACAGACGGCAAAAAGGTTGCCATGGTAGGCGACGGTATTAATGACGCCCCCGCCCTTGCCCAAGCCGATGTGGGCATTGCCATTGGGCAAGGCACGGATGTTGCAATCGAATCCGCTGATATTGTGCTTATGCGGGGTGATTTGTCCAGCGTGGTTTCTGCTATTACACTAAGCCGCAAAACCATCACCAATATCAAGCAAAACCTGTTTTGGGCATTCTTTTACAATGTGCTTTGCATTCCAATTGCAATGGGCTTGTGGTTTTTGGCGGGCGGCCCGCTGCTGGACCCCATGATAGCTGCTATTGCCATGACATTTTCGTCCATTTCTGTGCTGTTAAATGCCTTGCGTTTGCGGCGGGTTAAGTTGCAATAAACACTTTTAATTATGCAGTTAATAAAATAACCGAGGAAAAGGTGAGAGTTATGTCTAATAAGATGAAAGCCTACACAATTGCTATTGAGAATAAAGGCGGCAATCCAACAGACAGATGTACAATGACTTTTTTAGAAAAAATAAGAGCCTTATTTACAAAGGATAACCTTAAAGCAAAAAGGGATATTAACAAAGATACCATTATGATAAACGACTTTGTTTGGCGGCATATACAAGATGTACATCAGAAGGACTATGTTGTCATACCTTTTGGCAAACTAAAGCCTGAAACTAAAAAGCCGTATAGAGCGGACCCCGCTGATAACATATTCAAAGGCATAGATGGGGATTTGTATGATGTTAATTATCTGGCCTATCACAAGCGGCACAACATAGCCTTACTTACTACAAGCAATGAGGGACCCCGCTGGAATGCCATTGAAAATTATTTGACTACATTTTTGGCGATTAGTGAGCGAAAAGACTATCAGGTGTGTTTGCGCCCAATATCCATGCTAAACGACCTACAAAAAATAAGGCAGGCTGATTCTGTTAGGGATATTAAATTCACAATGAATCTAGGTAGGCCCCTTGATAACTTTTTTGCAGGCAAACAAGCTATCAAAGAAAATAAATCTGTACTCGAGGGATTGCAAGGCATGCTGGCGATGGGCAAAGTATCTAAGGAGTTGCTGAGGTCAGACGTATTTACTTTCAAGATGTGCTTTGATAGGGAAAGCGGAAGAAAAGCAAACCTTAATTTAGATGCAATTATAGAGTTGATTGACTTTATAAACTGGGATGTGGACTGCATAAAGGAGATTGAGGTGAAATACAAAAGTGGTGGTGAAACCAAGCCTAAAACTGCCCGATTAAGGAACTCTGAATTTGATTCTGATATAGAGTTCCCTTCAAGCGCAAAAGAGCGCATGGCGGGCGAATATATTGTAAATAATATGGATGATGTCCTTCGTGATAATATCACAAGATTTAGAGGTCAGATTGATACATACTTTAAAGGGCAAATAGAACTGGGTGATGACTATGAAGTCCAAGAAGAATTCGACGGTACTGCGCCTGTGGCATAAAATGGACCAAGTTTTCAAAATTTTACATCAAAACAAAATGTACGAACTGCATGTACTGCTGATATTTTTAATGACAGGCATAAGTCTTTTTTTCGCATTGGAGTATGCCCCGTGGTGGTATATGTACTTGAGTAACTACTTAACAGGAGGTCGTGTTTCCAATATTAACAGCTTCTTCGCTATTAAAATAGGTATTTACATCACAGTGTGGTCAATTTTTGCTACATCCACCTCTAAATGGGACGAAGGAAATGCTGTCACGAAAACTTGACAAAGGGTTGTCCGTCATCATATCTTTTGCCATAGCGTTTTCCTTTTTAGTGGTAGTTTTTGTAACCTTTGTTCCTAAGGGGATTTTTCTGCACTCCATGTTTTTGTCAATGTTGATAATTGCGTCAATGGTTTCGTTTTTTAGGTTTATCTGCATCGTTATAAAATTATCCCGCCTAAGCATAGAAAGCAATGTTGAAGAAATTGATGAAAAAACAAAGGCGGACTTAGAAGCACAGCACAAGATAAACGAAATATATCGCCACACATTTAAGAAGTGATATTACACTAAAACAACCCACCTAATTTGTAGGGCGGGTTGTTAATTTTATTTAAAAGATGATTTAAGCTCTACAATACGGTTAAAGGTCATTTTGCCCTCCGCCGAGTCTTTGGCATCAAGGCAGAAAAAGGCATTGCGCATAAACTGGAAGCGGTCATCTGGCGCAGCTTGTTTTATGGATGGCTCCGCCAAAGCATTTTCCGCCACCACAAGGCTGTTTGGATTGAAAACAAAACCTTCCTCGGCATTTTCATCATCAAACACCAGATAGCTGTATAAATTGGCCTGTATCGGCACTGCCCGCTCTGCACAAACCCAATGGATGGTGCCTTTTACCTTGCGCTGGCTAAACCCGCTACCGCTTTTTGTGGCGGGGTCATAGGTGGCGTGTATTTCTGTAATTTTGCCGCTTTCGTCCTTAATTACATTGGTGCAGGTTACAAAATATGCGCCGGCCAGCCGCACCTCGTTACCCGGATATAGGCGGTGGTATTTTGGTGGTGGGGTTTCTGTAAAATCATCCGCCTCGATATACAATTCCCGCCCAAAAGGGATTTGGCGTGTACCCATTTCCGGGTTTTTGGGGTTGTTGGGCATTTCCAACATTTCCGTCTGCCCTTCGGGGTAATTGGTAATAACCAGTTTTATGGGGTCCAGCACCGCCATTACAACCTTGCTATCCTGTGCCAAATCATCCCTTACAAACTGCTCTAACACAGAAATATCCACATTGGCAATGCTTTTGGCAACCCCTGCCGCCTCAAAAAAGTTATGCAGGGCTGCGGGGCGATAACCCCTGCGGCGCATGCCTGCAAGGGTTACAAGGCGGGGGTCGTCCCAATAACCGATAACCCCGTCCTCAATCAGCTTTCGGATAAAGCGTTTGCCAAGTATGGCATTTGTTAAGTTAAGCTCTCCAAACTCAATTTGCCTTGGGGCGGGGTCAAAACCACCTACATTTTCCACGCACCATTCATAAAGGGGTCTGTGGTCCTCAAACTCCACACCGCAAAGGCTGTGGGTAATACCTTCGATGGCATCAGAAAGGGGGTGGGCATAGTCATAAGTGGGGTAAATGCACCAGCCGGGGGCATTATAATGCTCGTGATGGATAATGCGGTAAATAACGGGGTCCCGCATGTTCATATTTGGGCTTGCCATGTCAATTTTTGCCCGCAGGGTGCGTGCGCCGTTTTCAAACTCCCCCGCCTTCATGCGTGTAAATAAGTTCAAATTTTCTTCTACGCTGCGCTCCCTAAACGGGCTGTTTTTGCCCGGCTGGGTAAACGAGCCACGGTAATCCCGCAATTGCTCCCCGTCTAAGTCGCAAACATAAGCCTTGCCCTTTTTAATGAGGGTTACGGCAAATTCATACAACTTATCAAAATAGTTGGAGGCATAGAAAAACCCATCCCACTTAAAACCCATCCACCGGATGCCATCTTTCAAAGCTTCTACTGATGCGGCCATATTTTCCTTGGTGGGGTCGGTATCATCAATGCGCAGGTTGCATTTGCCTCCAAACTGGGCGGCCAAGCTAAAATTTATCCAAATGCCCTTGGCGTTGCCTATGTGGGGGTAGCCACTGGGCTCGGGAGGGAAGCGGGTTTGCAGCCGCTGTGTGTCAGCACCTAAATCCTCTTGTATATGCCGCTCTATAAAATTTCCTTGCAAATTAATCCCTCCCTGTATTTTCTAAATCCATACTCCCAACCTTAAAAAGCAAAATTCCTGCCACAAATGCTATTCATCAAGGTCGGATTTGGCAACGACCTTTTCCACCCATGCCACATCTTCTTGTTGCATTTCGGCTTTAGCATCAAAAGCATATATAGCCGCTTTCTTTGTTCTACTTGAACTTCTAAGTTGGCAGCCATAAACTTATTTCTACGCCCCGTCTTCTAAGATATTGGCACTAAGCCCCAAATCCCCCTCATCTTGGGCAGCCAAATGGCGGAAGGTGACGGGCTGGGCGGTTTTTTCCACCACATCTTTGGTAATGATAACTTTGGACATACCCTCGTCCGATGGCACATCGTACATAATATCCACCATAAACCCTTCGATGATGGAGCGCAAACCACGGGCACCTATATTGCGCTCTATGGCAAGCTTGGCAATGGCTTTTAGGGCTTCTTCTTCAAACTCCAATTCCACACCATCCATTTTGAAAAGCTGTTTGTATTGTTTTATCAAAGCATTTTTGGGTTGGGTTAAAATATTAATCAATGCCTCTTCATCCAAAGCGTTAAGGCTGACGATGATGGGCAGGCGGCCGATAACCTCCGGTATTACGCCAAAGCGTTGCAAATCCTTAGTTGTTACCTGCTTCATAACTTCGGCAATGGGCTTTTTATCATCGGTTATCATTTTGGAGCTAAAACCAATCATCTTTTTGTTTAGCCGCTCTTCAATAACCTTATCTATGCCATCAAATGCGCCGCCGCAGATGAACAGGATATTGGTGGTATCCATTTGGATAAATTCCTGATGGGGATGTTTGCGCCCGCCTTGGGGGGGTACATTGGCAACTGTGCCTTCTAAAATTTTTAACAGGGCTTGCTGCACCCCCTCGCCGCTTACATCACGGGTGATGGAGCGGTTTTCCGAGCGGCGGGCAATCTTATCAATTTCGTCAATATAGATAATGCCACGCTCGGCACGGTCCATATCCCCATCGGCGGCTTGGATAAGGCGCAATAGGATATTTTCCACATCTTCACCCACATATCCCGCTTCTGTAAGGGATGTGGCATCGGCAATGGCAAAAGGCACATCCAGAAGTTTTGCCAAGGTTTGTGCTAAAAATGTTTTACCTGTACCCGTGGGGCCAAGCATTAGCACATTGCTTTTGGCAAGCTCCACTTCGGGCTTTTCATCTTCCGGCATATCAAGGAATTTGGAAATACGTTTGTAGTGGTTGTAAACCGCCACAGACAAGGCCTTTTTGGCATCATCTTGCCCGATAACATATTTATCCAGATGGGCAACAATGTCATGGGGCTTATAAAGCTTAAAATCAGAAAATTCCAGCGGCGCAATATCATCTTCGCCGGGCATTTGTAAAGCGGAATTTTCTATCATTGTTTCAACACAAATCTCTATACACTCGTTACAGATAAAAACACCGCCAACTCCTGCCACAAACCGCCTGTACTTATCTCTGGATTTGCCGCAAAAGCTGCAATGTATATTTCCCCCGTCGTTATATGACAAGTGGAACCACCTCTTTTCTTTTGTAAAGGTATTACTGTTTTCTTGCTACTGCGCTTTTGTTATAATTTCGTCAACTAATCCGAAAGCCTTAGCTTCTTCTGATGACATAAAGTTGTCCCTATCAGAGGCCTTTTCGATTTGGTCAATGGTTTGCCCTGTCATTTCGGCAAACATCTCGTTTAACCTTTGCTTATTTTTCAAAATACGGTTTGCATAAATCTCAAAGTCACTTGCCGGGCTGCGCCCAATACCACCGGATGGCTGGTGTATCATAATTTCGGAATTTGGCAGGGCGAAACGCTTGCCCTTTGCGCCGCCGCAAAGCAAAAACGCACCCATGCTTGCCGCCATGCCCACACAAATGGTGGATACATCCGGTTTAATAAACTGCATGGTGTCATAAATAGCAAGGCCGGCGGTTACAGAGCCGCCCGGGCTGTTGATATAAAAGCTAATATCCCTTTCAGGATATTCTGCTGCTAAAAACAGCAATTGTGCCACAATTAGGTTGGCAGTATGGTCTGTAACGGGTTCGCCTAAAAAGATTATGCCATCTTTTAACAGGCGGGAATATATGTCGTAACTGCGCTCGCCACGGTTGGTTTGCTCCACGACCATGGGCACAAGCCCTGCTTGCGGTTTATCAAAAAAATCAAAACTATTCATGCTTCCTCCTGGGTTCTATTCTTATAAAGCTTATTAAATGCGGTGGAATTTTCGTCATTCACCAACATTTCTATAATTCGGTCTGCACATTCCTCTATGGTGTTGTTGTGGGTGTCCACAGTTATGTCGTATGTTTGACACAAAGGACATAATTGGGGCAACTGATTTTCAGATAGACCAATTTCACGGTCTCCACGCTCTTTCTCCCGCCTCACAAGCTCGTCAAGCGGACAAGTTACATGGACAAACAGCACAGGATGGCCATGTAAAATCTCAACAACCTCATCCAAAAGCTCCTGCGAATCATCAAAAACATCGTCAACAATCACATTAAGCCCCATATCAGAAAATGTTTTGATTGAGCGGTACATCCCCGAAATGGCATTTAACCACAAATCATTGTCTATGAACTTTTCTGGTGTCATGTTCACAAAAGTGTCAACAGAAAACCAGTAATATGGCTCATCTAACCTGCCCTGTAATGCCTTTGCCAAAGTTGTCTTACCGGAGCTGGATACCCCGTTCAGATATATAATTTTACCTCTTTGCATTACTTCTCCCTTACAATTCCATAAAAAACCAAATCTTCAAAATTACCTTCTTTAATGATGTGCTGGGATTGCACACCCTCTCTAACCATACCAACTTTTTCCATCATCTTACCGGATGCCGGGTTGCTGGCGAAAAACCTAGCCCACACCCTATTATAACCCTTTTCATCAAAAGCAAAGTCAATTACAGCTTTAAGGGCTTCTGTGCCATAGCCTTTGCCCCAATACTCCTCACCAACCCAATAAGCCACCTCGCCATTTTTATGGGTTTTGTTATTGGAAAGCCCAATTGCACCAAGCAGCTCGCCTGTGGCTTTGTCTGTTATGGCAAAGTCATAGCTTTTGTCGTTTTTGAAGTTTTCTTCATGGGTTGGTATCCAATTTGTGGCAGCCTCTATGGGATAGGGATAGGGCAGGTAAAGGGTGCTTTTATAAATGTTGTAATTATTGCAAAGCTGGTAAATCCGCTGGGCATCCGACATTTCAAAGCGGCGCAAAATTAGCCTGTCAGTTGTGATGGTTTGTTTGTCGTGGTTGTAAAAACCACCCATTACTCAGCGGCCTCCTCGGCTTTTGCGGCTTTTTTTGCGGCAGCTTCTTCGGCGGTTATTGGTTTACCATGCTCACGGATAAGTGCCATTGCTTTTTGGGCTTTAACATCATTTTCAATAGCTCTCATCCCGTCTTTGCCTACGGCTTCCACAAACTGGGGTTTGGTAAGGCGGTACATGGGGGCAACCATATCCAATTCTTTATCAATTTCTTCCTCTGTGGCCTCAATATTCTCCATACGCACCACTGCTTCTATGGCAAGGCGGCTGCGTACGTTTTTGGGTGCTTGGTCCTCATAGGCAAGGCGCATTGTTGCTTGGTCCATGCCGCTCATCTGCATATACTGGTCAAGGCTCATCCCGGTTTGCTGATGTATCATGCGGGCAAAATCGGAAATTTGCCTTTCAATCTCCGTATCCAGCATGGCTTGTGGTATATTAACTTCCACCCGTTCCCCAAGGCCCATTGCCAGTTGCTCTTCCACTTCACGGTTGGTGGCTTTGCGCTTGCCATCTTCAATTCTTTCCCTAATTTCTTGCTTGTATTCTTCAAGGGTATTGTGCTCGGACACTTCTTGGGCAAAAATATCATCCAGCTCCGGCAGCTGCTTTTCGTGTATGTCGTTTAACTTTACTTTGAACACGGCAGGTTTGCCTGCAAGTTCCGGCGCATGGTATTCCTCCGGGAAAGTGACATCCACATCAAAATCATCCCCAATACTTTTGTCCACAATTTGGGCTTCAAAACCGGGGATAAATTGGCCGCTGCCAAGGGTTAAATCAAACCCCTCCGCCTTGCCGCCGGGGAAGGCTATACCATCCACAAACCCTTCAAAATCGATATTAACCTGGTCGCTGTTTTGGGCGGGGCGGTCTGTTACATTTACAAGGCGTGCGCTGGCATCCTGCTCTCTTTTAAGTTCTGCTTCAATTTCCTGCTCGGTGGCATCGGTGATGGGCTTGATATATTCCACGCCCTTAAAATCCGCCAAGGTGGCGTGGGGTTTTGTCCAAACCTCCGCTACAATGGTGGCAACGCCTGCATCACTTACCTCAAATTTGGTGATGGATGGGCGGGCTACGGGGTCCACATCATGTTCATCCAGCGCATTTTCGTAACGCTGGGGGAAAACGCCCTCCAAAGCCTCTTCATAAAAAAAGTTTTTGCCGTATTGGGATTCTATCATCTTGCGTGGCACACGCCCCTTGCGAAAGCCGGGCATGTTAATTTTATTGCGGTTTTTCATATAAGCCGCTTGTAATGCGGCCTCAAAATCCTCCGCACTTACCTCAAAGCTGATGTTTACTAAGTTTTCTTCCATTTGCGTTAATGTGGACTGGGCCATGGTGTTCCTCCTGTGTTTTCATGTTTTCATATTTTTTGCCATTATATCACAACCCCCGCACAAAGTCCAGCTTTTTTCAAAAATTAGGTGATTGCTTTTGGGTGGTACCTGTGATACAATTAAAGCAAAAAAATGGGGGATTTTGTGTGATTAGGAAATTGTTGGCAGGGGGCGTTTTTGCCCTTATTGCAGTATTTGTTGCCGCCCTGCCCGTATATGCCAGCCAAATTAATGTAGCCATTGATGGCGAGCGGGTAAATTTTGCAGACCAACAACCAGCAAATGTGGACGGGCGCACCCTTGTGCCTGTTAGCGGGGTTTTTGAACGTTTAGGATTTGAAGTGAATTGGAACCCCGATTTGCGGCAGGTAACACTTACACGCACAGGTGACACTGTGATTATCACCATCGACAATGCTGTATTTACCCGCAACGGCACAAACCACAACTTGGAAGTGCCGGCACAAATAATTGGCGGCAGAACCATGCTGCCCATACGTGCGGTAGTGGAATCTGTTGGTTATGAAGTGGGTTGGGACGGGGCAGCAAACACCGTGCTTATAACAACACCTTTTGATGCAGATGGTTTTGCAGATGAGTTTTTGCGCTTGCTTAATAAACATAGGGCACAAAATGGCTTGCCACCAGTTGCTGTGGATGGGGGCTTAACAACCCTATCTTCCGCCCATGCCCGTGATATGCTGGAAAACAACTTAACCGGCGTTGCAGGCTCCGATGGGGTTATGACTGTGGAGAGGATAAACAATGCGGGGCTGGAAATTGCCCATATAGCAGGGCATGCTGCACGCTTTAACATAGAAAGTGCGGAGGATATTTTTGAACGCTGGATAAACACAGCCGCCAGAGAGCGGGCTGTGCTGGAAGAATTTGTAACCATTGCAGGCATTGCTGTGGAAATTGAGCGAAGGGACAGGCAAGCCGACCGCATTTATATATCTGTAAAACTGGGCAGGCCTGCCATAACCGATCCCGCACTGTTTGCCCAAATAATTTTTGAAACGATTAATGAATACCGTAGAGCGGCAAATTTAGGCACCCTAAGTTGGGATACAGAAATTACCAACATCACTAATTTAAGGCTTGAAAATGGATTAAGTGCCTCCGGCGACTTAACATTGCAGTGGATGACCACGAATATGACCAACAGACAATCACCCGAATCGGTTGTAAGCTGGTGGATGGGTATTGACCATAACAGGGATAGGGTTTTGAACCCGGCCGCAACCCGTATGGGTGGCGCGTTCAGAGTTTTGCCCATAGACCAGATGAATGACAGGGAGAGGGGGCAGGCTATAATGCTTATGGCCACGCCAACGGCAATGGCTCCGGCGGCTCACCCCTTTAACATCACTAATATGATGCTGATGGGCAGGATACCCCAATCAAGCATAACCTTGGCGCAGGACAGGCGTGGCACTGATGCCGAAAGGCAAGCTTGGATTGTGGAATTTAACACAATGGGCGGCGTAAGTGATTTTGAAAGGGAAGTGGCAAGGCTTGTAAGTGAAGTTAGGGTATCCCACGGCCTTAGCCCTGTGCAACTGGATGAAACCATGGTTATGGCCGCCCGTTATTATAGCCAAATTGTGGCACATTTGCCCGGCGGGCGTAACCCCCACACCACGGGACATAACCAAGGGCCATATGCCATTGCAGGGGCACAGCACGGTGCTTCCCGTGAGGTTTTGCGTGCCTTCGGGCGGGATTCCCGTTGGAATGGGGGTAATGCCTTTTTGCCTGGGCCAAGCACCCCACAAGCCCTTGTGGATGGCTGGATGAACTCCGACGGGCATAGGCGTTTTATACTTGCCCCAGAGCATAGATATGTGGGTCCGGGCACATCTCTAAATGCTTATGGTACGGGTTATAGCTACCTATTTTTGACCAATACACGCTAACTTTCATACAAAACCCCGCCTTATGGGTGCAATGGCGGGGTTTTGTGCTGCCTATTCGTTATGTAAAGCGGAGTTGGAGTTATTATTGATTGTTATCGGTTCTTACACATACTACCCTGCGATGCCCGCTTTTAGCCATAACATCGAGAGCTATACGGCTTCCATTTATTTGGACTAAGCAAACAGTCATAAATGAAGGGCCATCTGTTGAATACGAAGCCCCTGATGGTACAAGAGAGACTTTTCCCTTACCTAATACGGTATAACTGCCATGTGGTGGGTCGGTTAAACCGCCACTATATGTACCATGGGTAAACTTGATTATATTCCCATAATCGTCTTCCCATTCTCCAACTATTTCATTTCTTAAAGCGTCCTCTTTTTGCTTGTTAACTACCTTGCTTATGATTGCGCCTGCGACAGCTACAATTATAAGAAAGATAAAAAATCCCATAGTCTCCATCCTCCCTGTATTTTTATACAACCCATCACTTCAAAGTTACGTAAAATAATAAAAAAATCCTCCTCTCGGCTCAAAATTTGTGGTTGACAAATAAGCCTGAGTGAGGTAAGATTTCACTTAGGCTGTTATGGCCTTCAAGACACGCTGGGTGGCTTAACTTTGCGAGTTGGTGGCCGCCCAGCGTGTTCTTTTTTGCGTTTGCTTGCAAACGCTTATGCCATCCGAAAATTTTGCGGCGTTGTGTGTATATTATAACGCCACCGCCGGGCATTGTCAAGATATTTATGCAAAAGTTCTTGACAAAAAGCTTGGATAGGGCTTACAATTAGGAAGGTAATCGACATAAATCGGGAGGCTTGTATGGAATTTGAAATTGTACATATAGTTATGGTAAGTGGTCTGGTGTTTTTGGGTGGTTTTATAGATGCCATAGCGGGCGGCGGCGGGCTAATATCCCTGCCGGCTTATGTTTTAACAGGCATACCCATGCACGCCGCCCTTGCCAGCAACAAATTTTCATCCACCTTTGGCACGGCATTTTCTGCTTTTAACTTTTTGCGCAATGGCAAGGTTTATATTAAGGCAATTCCCATTTCTGTGGTGTGCGCCCTTGGGGGCTCGTCCCTTGGGGCATATGTTGCCCTGCTTACGGGGGATGATTTTTTGCGGTATTTGCTTATGGTGATGATACCCGTTGTCGCCATTGTGGTGCTTACCAAAAAAGGTTTTGGCAAGGAAAGCCGTATAGATACTTTGCGCAAAAGCACCATAATACTTGGCGCAGGGGCGGCGGCTCTTACCATTGGCTTTTATGATGGTTTTTTTGGGCCCGGTACAGGCACTTTCTTAATCCTAATTTTTACCGCCCTTTTGCGTTTTGATTTGGTTACGGCCAATGGCAATGCCAAAATCATCAACTTATCATCCAATGTGGGCTCGCTGGTTACTTTTCTAATTGGTGGGCATGTGGTTTTTCAACTGGCAGTACCCGCTGCTGTTTTCGGTATTTTAGGCAACATTATAGGCTCATCTTTGGCAATAAAAATAGGCCCGAAAATTATCAAGCCTATTTTGGTTGGTGTGCTTGCACTGCTCCTTATAAACATCATTATTACAAATTAGTGAATGTGGGGCAATCAAAAAGCGAGGTGGCTGGCTAATCGATTGCCTTTTTACCATTGCAACACATATTACAGTTTTATGCAAGAAGAAAATTAACTATTGACTTATATATGATGCTGTGATACATTGTTCTCGACACGATTTTTCAAAAAAACAAGAGAGGATTTGGTGTCGGTATTATGGACGCATTTACAAGCGTTATTTTGGTTTTGGGTGGTTTAGGCCTGTTTTTATTTGGCATGCGCATTATGTCAACAGGTTTGCAAACCATTGCAGGGGACAGGTTGCAGGGCTTTTTACAAAAAGCCACCACAAATAGGTTTTTAGGGGTTTTTGTGGGCATTGTGGCAACCATTGGCCTTAACAGCTCCACCGCCTCCACAGTTATGACTGTTAGTTTCGTAAATTCGGGCTTGATGAATCTTTCACAAGCTATCGGCGTTATTATGGGTGCAAATGTGGGCACAACCCTAAGTGCGCACCTTTTCACATTTAGGATTGACGCATATGCCCCTTTGTTTATCTTCATTGGCATTGTTATGTATCTATTCATCAAAAAGAAAAAAGTAAAAAATATTGGATATGTAATTTTAGGCTTTGGTATACTGTTTTTTGGCATAACCACCATGGGTGGACCCCTGCGGGAAATGGGTGGGACGGATGTTTTCCAAAGTATTTTGGTTGCTTTTGAAAATCCCTTTTTGGCTTTGTTGGCCGGTTTTGCTTTTACTGCCGCCGTGCAAAGCTCCACTGCCGCTACGGGCGTTTTAGTTATGATGTATGCCCAAGGTGTGCCAATCCCCTTTGAAACGGGGGCTTTTATTATTCTTGGCACAAATTTGGGCACCAGCATTACCACCATAATTGCATCCATCTCCGCTAACCGCGCCAGCAAGCGGGCCGCCATTTTCCACATAACCTTTGATATTATTGGTAGTATGGTGTTTGGTTTACTTATCTTTTTTGTGCCTCATATTTTAGCATGGTTCCAAACCGCTTGGACGGAACCTTCCCGCCAAATTGCCATGTTCCACACCATATACAATTTTGCCACCCTGTTTCTGCTTTTGCCCTTCTCCAACCTATTGGCAAAATTGATGGAGCGGGTGCTACCAAAGCACCCCAGCGAAGACCTGGATACAACCTACGAAAAAAAGCTTATGTTTATAGACACCAAGGTGGCGGCAACCCCATCCGTTGCTGTGTTTAATGCCCATATGGAGCTGTGCCGAATGGGCAAAATTGCCAGTGAAAATTTGGAACTTTCCCTAAAAGCTTTTTTTGCTAAGGATGCGGATAAGGTGGCAAAGGTATATAAAAACGAAGGGGTTGTAAACTACCTTAACCACAACATTTCCGCTAAGTTGGCTTGGATAAACCGCATGCCCCTTACCAAAACAGAAGCGGAAAAGGTTGGCAAAATGTTCTGGCTTTTGTCGGATGTGGAGAGGATTAGCGACCATGCAGAAAACATTGCAGAATATACCGAAATTTTAATTGACAATGAAAAAATAAAGTTTTCCGACGAGGCTTTGGAAGAGCTTAAAAAAATAGGGGAAGTAACCATGGAACTTGTGCATGGGGCTTTAGATGTGTATGAAAATGAGGACGAAAGCAAGTTGCCCCAAATACAAGCTTTGGAGGATGAAGTGGATAAGCTTGCAGGCAAATATACCGAAAACCATATAAAAAGACTTATTTCCGAAACCTGCGACCCCCGCTGCGGCGCAATATTTACCGATATGATTGGTGACTTGGAAAGAAGCGGTGACCATGCAAACAATATGGCGTTTTCCATTTTGCCCGATAAAAAAAGTATAGTAAATGTTGGTTTGTAATGTGATATAATGTTATAACAAAGACCTGTGCCTAACGGGTCTTTGTTTTGTTTTGGGGGATTTGAGCATAATTTATGTATAGGGGGTGATGTGTATGAAGAAAATAGGACTTGCCCGGAAATTGGATTTGTGGTATTATAATGTTAGAAGGAAATGGCTTTTTTGTCGAAAAAAGAAAAGGGGGGGATAAATCCATGGTTAATAGTGTTGATTTTGCGGTGTATCTTCGGCATAGGGCGCTCGAAAGAGGGCTCGACCCAAATGTGACCCAGATTCAGAAATGGCTATATGTTTGCTACGGATTTTATCTCGCCGCTTATGAAAAACGGCTTTTTAATGAAAAACCCAAAGCGTGGCAATATGGGCCCGTTTTTGTTGATGTATACGAAAAGCAAAAGTCAAGCAATAATTTGGAAGGTCTTCCACTTGAAGATTTTTCAGAATTAGAACATATTGTGGATGAAACACTGGATAATTTTGGAGATTGGAAAGCAAGCGAACTTGTGCTTTGGACGCATATGCTTGGCGGGGCTTGGGAAAAGCAATGGAGCAAAAAAATGCTGGGCACAATGGATGACAAAGCAATAAGATCAGATTTTGAGAGGATTTTAGTGGATGAGCAGGAAGAGGATTAATACAAAAAGTATTAAGGAGATACAGGCGGACGTTGGCAATAAGGATTGGGACAAAGACCTTGACGCAAGATTGCAAGCCCGAGAAAAGATTGATGCAAGCAATGGGAGGATATTTGTACGTAGAGCCATAAGGTTCTCTGCTGTTTTCTTTGGAGTGACTGCTTTTATAGTTGTTTTTGGCGTATTCCCTATGGCGGATATGGAAATCCCGGGCGAAGCCGGGTTGTGGGACGTGGTCATCCTTTACTCATATGCACTTAGGTCGCTTGTACAACCTGCAACAATAGCTTTGGCAACGATTGTTGTCACAACATTGCTGGGAAGGGTGTACGACCGCTTTGTAGAACGTGACAAAAAATAATGTTGGCGGCTAAAGTGCCGCCTTTTTAGATGAGGTGGTATTTTGGTTGCTAAAATCCTATCCGGTGCATTGCACGGCGTAGATGGCATTAAAATTGAGGTGGAAGTGGATATGGTGGGCGGCATGCCTGCCGTGGACATTGTTGGCTTGCCCGATTCGGCGGTGAAAGAGAGTAAGGAGAGGGTGCGTACCGCCCTGCGCAATTCTGGGATGGCTATGCCGCCCAAGCGTTTTACCATAAACCTTGCCCCTGCCGATATACGTAAAGAAGGGCCCGCCTATGATTTGCCCATTGCCCTTGGCATTTTGGTATCCGCCGGCATGTTGCCCGCCAATGCACTGCATGGGGTTTTTGTGGCGGGAGAGCTGTCGCTGGATGGCCAGTTGCGCCCCATCCATGGGGTGTTGCCCATGGTACATTCCGCTGTGGCGGGCGGCAACTGCATTTGCATCGTGCCCCCGGATAATGCCCGTGAAGCGGCTTTGGTGGATGGTGCACGTATTATCGCCCCCGAAAATCTTGGGCAACTTATACAGCATTTTAAGGGTAAGCTGTTGCCCGAATATAAACCAAGCCACAAAGAAGCCGGCTTTAATGAGGGCGAAACCCCACTGGACTTTGCCGATGTGCATGGGCAGGAAGGGGTAAAGCGGGCATTAAAAATTTCGGCGGCGGGCGGGCATAATATTTTGCTTATTGGGCCGCCCGGCAGCGGCAAAACCATGATGGCAAGGCGCATGCCCGGGATTTTGGGCAGCCTGGCATTCGAGCAAAGTTTGGATGTTACCAAAATATACTCTGTAGCAGGGCTTATACAGGACAAAGGGCAGCTGATTGACTCCCGGCCTTTTCGCAGTCCCCACCACACAATTTCTTACTCTGCATTGGTTGGCGGCGGTAAAGTGCCCCGGCCGGGGGAGGTTTCCCTGGCCCACAACGGTGTGCTGTTTTTAGATGAATTGCCGGAGTTTGCCCGCAATGTACTAGAAGCCCTGCGCCAACCCATGGAGGATGGCAATGTCACCATTTCCCGTGTAAATTCCACTATTACATATCCCTGTAATTTTGTGCTGGTTGCTAGTATGAACCCCTGCCCATGCGGCTATTTTGGTGAAGGGGATAAATGCAGCTGCACCGAGCGCAATGTAAGCAAGTATCTGGACAAAATATCAGGCCCCCTGCTGGACAGAATTGACATACACGTGGAAGCATCCAGGGTTAATTATGAGGATTTTAGCGGCGGCAAACAGGAAACCAGTGCAGAAATTAAAGCACATGTGGAGCGGGCGCAGGAAATACAGCGCAAACGCTATGCAGGCGAAAAAATTTACAGCAACGCACAATTATCGGGTGGGCTTATTGATAAATATTGCCAGCTGGATGAGGAGGGCAAAGTCCTGTTAAAACGGGTTTATGATGCCATGGACTTGTCCGCAAGGGGTTATCACAAAATTCTAAAATTAGCAAGAACAATTGCAGACCTTGATAATGCCCCGGATATCAACCAAAGCCATATTGCAGAAGCCGTCCAATGCCGTGCGCTGGACAGGAAATATTGGAGGTAAAACGAAATGCAAAATACCAGCATAACCTGCCCCAAATGCCAAAATGCCTTTGAGATAAACGATGCCTTCCAACATCAATTAGAGCAGGCAAAAAACCAACAAATAGAAACATTGCGCAAAGAATTTGACCAAACCGCCCAAAAAATGACACAGCAGGCCGTGGAAGCCGCCTTGGCAAAAGAAAGGCAAGGCGCACAATTGGAAGCGGACAAATTGCGCTACCAATCCGAAAACGCCAAAGAAGTGGAAAAGCAACTTCGCCAACAATACAAGGCCGCACTGGATAAGCTTATGGAAGCAGAAAAAGCCAAGGAAGATGCAGAAATATCAGCCCGCAAGGAATTGCTGGAAAAAGCCGCCCACATAAGGGAGGAAGCCGCAAAAAAAGCCATGGAAGATTCCCATATGAAAATACGGGAGCGGGACGAAACCATAAGTAAATTGAGAGAGCAGTTAATAACCGCCAAACAAACGGCCGAGCAAGGCTCCCAGCAACTGCAAGGGGAGGTTTTGGAGCTGGATGTGGAGCAAAACCTGCATGCCAATTTCCCCCTTGATGTTGTTGAGGAAGTGAAAAAAGGGCAAAGGGGCTCGGATGTGCGCCAAACCGTTAACCACCACAGCCTGACCAATTGCGGACTTATTTTATGGGAATGCAAAAATGCCAAAAACTTTCAGGACGGCTGGACAAGCAAGCTAAAAGACCAAATGGCAGAGGAAAAAGCCCAGTTCGGCGTTATCGTATTTAACCCCACCGAAGGCGGCGGGGATGATTTTAGGGAGCTTGCCCCGGGCATTTGGATGGTAAAGCCCCGCCATGTAACCATGCTTGCCACCCTTTTAAGGGATAGTATAATACGTGTGGCAATTACCAACCGCCGCAATGCCGCAGGCAAGGACACAAAAATAGAAATGATGTACAACTACCTTACAGGGCAGGAATTTGCAAACCGTATCAGCTATTTAATGGAAGCCCACAACGAAATGGCAAAACAACTGGAACAGGAGAAAAAACAAACCCACACACGCTGGGCAAAGCAGGAAAAAATTATCCAAAAAATGTCCGCTAGTATGTATGGCATGTATGGGGATTTGCAAGGCATTGCCGGTAGCGAAATAGTTGCCCTGCCCGCCATAAATGAAGAAGAGGGTGAATAAAATGCGCCAACACAGGGGTATGTGCCGGCGCAAGAAAGGGGGGGGTATAACAAAAGGTGGTAATTGCTGGGTTTCCAGCCAAGCAGTTGGCGGGATTTGAACCTGCTTACAAGGCAAAACCTTGCACATGCGCCATTTTCGCTGCATCTGCTATATACACCCCAAATATACCATACAAACCCGCATTTGTCAAGTATTTTTTGCTTGCCAACCCCTGTGGGCTGTGGTATACTAAACCCACAAACACACGAAAGGATGGTTATTATGCAAAAAATTACATTTGATGTTATAGGTATGTCTTGAGGCCGTTGCGAACAAAGCGTCGTGAACGCACTAAAAGACCTTGGCGTGGTAGAAGCCACCGCCAACACCAGAAACAACAAAGTAACCGTGGAATTTGACCCGGCCGTTGTATCCCTAAAAGAAATCCAAAACGAGATTAATGACATCGGTTTTAGAGCCTTAGAACCCAAAAATACTGATGGGTGAGGGCCGGGTGGCTGCTAAGCTCCGTGGGGCTTTGAGGAAAGAGGAATTATGTTAGGAGAAAAAGGGTTTGACCTATGGGCAAATGGATATGATGCCGATGTAAATCTTACAGATGATGATGGTAAATATCCATTTGCAGGCTATAAAGATATTTTGGCACAAATCTACACCACCATCATGTTAAAAAGCCCTTGCAATGTGCTTGATATTGGCATTGGCACAGGGGTTTTGGCATCCAAATTAGAAGATGGCGGCAACAAAGTAACGGGTATAGATTTTTCTGAGGAAATGCTGGCAATAACCGCATCCAAAATACCCCAAACCACCTTAATTAAACATGACTTTACAAAAGGCCTGCCAAAAATATTGGAAGGGCTGCAATTTGACTTTATAATATCCACCTACGCCATGCATCACTTGGATGATGCTGCAAAAATCAATCTAATACAAGATGCGGCAAAACTGCTTGCCCCGGGCGGGCAAATTATCATCGGCGATATTGCCTTTGAAACAGAAGAAGCCCAAAACACCTGCCGCACAGAAAGTGGCGACGAATGGGATGATGACGAGTTTTACTTGGTAACCGAAACCCTAACCCCCAAACTTGGGCAATTTAGCTGGGCATACCGGCAAATTTCCCATTGCGGCGGCATTTTAACCATAACACCATAATATACAGGGGCGGGCATTAACCGTCCCTTTTTGCTTGGCTTTGGAATAGATTGGAATATTTTGCTGGTATAAACTTGCCTGCCTTGGAAAAAATATCTTTATATTATTGCAGAGAGCGGGCGACCATATATGAGCGGCACACAGCGCACCAAGGTGGAAATTTGCGGCGTAAACACTGCCAAACTTCCTATTCTAAAACAAGCGGAAAAAGATATACTTTTTGCAAAGATTTTGCAGGGCTGTAAACATGCCCGCAGGGAATATATATACGGCAACCTGCGCCTTGTACTTAGCGTTATCCAACGCTTCAACAACCGTGGCGAAAATATTGATGATATATTCCAAGTGGGCTGCATTGGCCTTATTAAAGCTATAGACAATTTTGACACCAGCCATGGCGTAAAATTTTCCACATATGCTGTACCAATGAATGTCATTAAGCGAAATTGATAATAGGAGGATGCTAAATGACACGAAAACAAGCCTTACAGGCAGCATTGGATGTGGTGACAGACCAAGGCACAAAAGAAAAAATACAAGAAATCCTTGACCACATGCCCTTTATGGGCTGGAGCGAGCAAACCATCTTCGATACCATAAATCAGTTTATCATAGACAATGGCCGCCCGCCGCGCACAGCAGAATTTAAGAAAAAAACCTTGCCGCCCCACACCGTCATAAAACTGCGCTTTGGAATAAACTTAAAAGACTTTTTGGAAAAACACTACCCCCAAAACCAACCATCCCCTTCCCGCCCTTACTCCCATCAAACCAAGGAGCACTGGCAAGCGCAATTTATAGACGACTACATAAAAAACCGCCCCCCATCAGCACGGCAACACAATGCCGTAAGGACACAAGGCACACCATCGTGGCAAACCATATCCACCATGTTTGGTATACAAAAATGGCGTGATTGGTTAAAACACTGCAACCTAACCGCAGCCAAAGGCACCCAAATCAACTTAACCACCCATGATGACCTGATAAAAAAGCTGTCAAACCCTTCCTGTCCCCAAATATAAATTTCCCAAAAATTTTTGTTGACAAATGCCCTTTGGCGTGGTAGAATATCTTTTGTTGAAATATTTGCTGGTATAGCTCAGTAGGTAGAGCGCTCCCTTGGTAAGGGAGAGGCTCCCGAGTTCGAATCTCGGTACCAGCATATTGGTTGTAGCGGCGCACATTGTGCGCCCTGCATCTTATTTAGGGGTATGGTCAAGTGGCATGACAGAGGTCTCCAAAACCTTTAGTGGGAGTTCGATTCTCTCTACCCCTGTATATCCTTGGCACCGTGGCGCATGTACACGGTGTTTTTTGTAACCCGGGATTACGCACCGCATTTGATGGCAACAATGCAAAAAAGGAGCGTTGCCATGCTAAGTGTAACCAGATACATTAATGGAAAAAAGGTGAATAAGGCTGATTTGGAAAAATATATACTGGACAGCAATGTGGTTTTGGAAGCCATTCAAGCAGTTAATGTGCGACTTTCTCCCCAAGATACATTGGTAAAAAATGCCGTTGAAAACATCACCACTTTGTGTTATGATGAAGCTAATGGCTAAGGGGGTGCTTTATGCAGCACAAAGCAGCGATTTATATCAGGGTTTCCACAGATGCCCAGCGGGAGGAAGGTTACTCCATAGAAGCGCAAAAGCAGATGCTTGCAGGACACTGCGCTTCCAAGGGTATTAAAGATTTTGATTATTATATTGACGGCGGATACAGCGGCAGCAATATGGATAGGCCGGAATTGCAAAGGATGATTGCTGATGTGAAAAATAAAACCATCAGCACGGTGCTGGTTTATAAATTGGACAGGCTTTCCCGCAGCCAAAAGGACACATTGTATTTGATTGAAGATGTGTTTAACCCCCATGGCGTGGACTTCATTTCCACGCAGGAAAGTATGGACACATCTACCCCCCTTGGGCGGCTTATGCTGGGCATTTTATCCGCATTTGCCCAATTGGAGCGGGAAAATATAAGAGAGCGCACCCGTATGGGTATGAGAGAGCGTGTAAAAGCAGGGCTTTGGCCCGGCGGCGGCCGCATACCCTTTGGTTATGATTATGATAAGGGGCAGGGCATACTTGTGCCAAATAAAGATGCGGAAACAGTGCGCAAAATTTATGACCTGTATTTGGAAGGTTATTCCACCGGCAAGATTGCCCAAACCCTGGGGCTTAAATACGAAAAGCTTGCCATACAGATTTTGGAGCGCAAATCCAACGCCGGTTACATAATTTATAATGATGAAGAGTTTTTGGGCAAGCACGAACCGCTTATCAGCTTAGATGTTTATCAAAAAGCCATGGATTATATGGCGGAGCGGTCCATTAACCGTGCAACCCACAGCAACTATCTGTTTACCGGGCTAATGCTTTGTGGTAAATGCGGGGCTAAAATGCGCTATCAAAAATGGGGCAAGCATGATTGTAAAATCGTATGCTATTCCCAAGATACAAGCAAGCCCCATTTGGTAAAAGACCCCCATTGCAACAACAAAAGGCTGTGGGCCAGTGATGTGGAAAGCGTTATAATTAGTGATTTATTCTCTTTTTCCATAAAACAAAAGCAGGTGGACAATGTGCGGGCTGCAACCCAATCGGTGCTGGAAGTGTTGCAGGGTAGATATGATGAGGTTGCCAAAAAAATTAAACGTCTGTACAACCTTTATGCAGACAATGGTGACGAAATTTTGATAAACACCATAAAAGAGCAGCAAAAGCAACTTGCCAATATGGGAGCCCAAATTACAAGGGAGCAGGAACGCAATGTGATTGCCGATAAAATTGAAAGTGTGAAAAAAACATTGGAAACCCTTGAAGAAACTTGGGAGTATATGACAAAGCATGAGCAACGCAACATCGTGCGCTCGTGTGTGGAAAAAATTGTGATTGATGATGAGAATGTTGAAGTGTTTTATAAGTTTGAAGGGCTATAATAGTTTTTCGTCTAATGGCATTCATACCAATGATAATAGGTGAAATTAGGCGATATTTAAGGGACAATAATTCCATCAGGGTAAGCCGAAGTTTAAGGGACATTGCCTACAAAGCCCTGCAAGCTAAGGAGCGGCTGATAAACCAAAACAGCAAAGAACCCACCATCGAAGAAATTGCTGTGGAGTTGGGCGTTTCCCGGCAAGAAGTGGTTTTTGCCCTTGATGCCATACAGGAGCCCGTATCACTTTTCGAACCCGTTTATAACGACGGCACAGATGCACTTTTTGTTATGGACCAGCTAAGTGATGACAAAAATACCGATGCCATGTGGCTGGAAAACATCTCCCTTTCAGAAGCCATGAAAAGGCTGGGCGAGCGGGAAAGGCATATTATCAACCTACGCTTTTTTGAAGGCAAAACCCAAATGGAGGTGGCGGATGAAATAGGCATAAGCCAAGCACAAGTAAGCCGTTTGGAGAAAAATGCGTTAAAGAATATGCGAAAGTATATATCCTAATCAAAAACACCATTGCTGGCTTTGCGGCAATGGTGTTTTTGGTTTATTTACCTGTTTTTGCCTTGCCCTGTATTTCCGGCACGGGCGGCACATCATTTTTGGGAAAATTTTGCTTTTTATTGGATTCTGTGCCATGTGGCTCTTTTGGGCTTGGTCTTCTCATACCTGCTTTTGCCATTTTGTCGCCTCCAATCTTGTGCTTATAAAAGTTTGCCCAAATGTTGCTTGTGTATCCGCCGGCAAAATGGTATAATGGTATAAGCTAAACATCAATTAAGCCTTCGCAAAAAACTCAGCTAATCGTTGAGATTTTTTGCTCGGCTTCGTTGTGTTTAACTAAGTCATTATGGTATAATGAGGGATAAAGAAAATTCGGAGGCAAACAAATATGGAAAAATTAGGAGTAAATGAGATAAGAGAGCGGTATTTGGCATTTTTTGAGGGTAAGGGGCACAAGCGTTTGCCCGGCTTTTCCCTTGTGCCTGATGGGGACAAGTCGTTATTGCTGATAAATGCAGGCATGGCACCCATGAAGCCCTTTTTTATGGGACAGGCCACACCGCCAAGCCCACGTGTAACCACCTGCCAAAAATGTGTGCGCACCTGTGATATTGAGGAAGTGGGCAAAACCGCCCGCCACGGCACTTTTTTTGAAATGTTGGGCAACTTTTCTTTTGCAGATTATTTTAAGCGGGACACCATAAATTGGGCTTGGGAATTTATTACAAAAAACCTGGAAATACCTGTGGACAAGCTGTATGTTACCGTATATTTGGATGATGATGAATCCCACGGGATTTGGGAGAAAGAGGTGGGTGTTGCCCCCGACCGCATACACCGCCTTGGCAAAGATGACAATTTTTGGGAGCTGTCCGTAGGCCCCTGCGGCCCATGTTCGGAAATTTTTTATGACCGTGGTGCGGAATTTGGGCAGGATGACTTTGTAAAATCCGTAACAGCAGGCGAGGATAGGTTTTTGGAAGTTTGGAACTTAGTTTTCATTCAATTTGAAAAGGATGAAGCAGGTAATTACAGCGACCTGCCCGCAAAGGGCATTGACACAGGCATGGGCTTGGAGCGCATGGCGATGGTTATGCAAAATGTGGGGTCTATTTTTGATGTGGACACCATCAAAGCTGTGCGGGATGAGGTCTGCGCTTTATCGGGCAAAACATACGGCAATTCCTTTGCGCCCGAAGCCAAACAGGATGTGTCCATACGCCTTGTTACCGACCATGTGCGCTCGGTAGTGTTTATGATGAGCGACCATATAGCCCCATCAGGCGAAGGGCGGGGTTATGTGTTGCGCCGCCTGTTGCGCCGTGCCGCCCGCCACGGTAAACTTTTGGGTATTGATGGGCTTTTCCTAACAAAATTGGCGCAAGTGGTGATTGATAATAGCAAAAATGCTTACCCTACACTTGTGGAGCAGGCAGACCGCATTTTGAAGCTTATTACCGCCGAAGAAGCCCGTTTTTACGACACCTTGGATAGCGGTATGGCATTGTTAAAGGTTAAAATGTCAGAGGTGAAACAAGGCGGCATGTTAGCGGGAGCGGATGCCTTTAAGCTACACGACACTTATGGTTTTCCATTAGAGCTTACAAGGGAAATTTTGGAAGAAAATGGAATTGGATTGGATGAAGCAGGCTTCCATGCCGAAATGGAGGCGCAAAAGTCCCGTGCCCGTGCCGCCCGTGAGGATGCAGGATATACAGGGGGAGACAGTTCCGCTTTTGAAGGGCTTGCGCTTGCACCTGTGGAATTTATAGGATATGACTTTTTAACCACTAATGACGCAAAAATTTTGCATGTTGTACCACAAGGCGATAATTTGATGATTGCGACCAACCGCACGCCTTTTTATGCCGAATCCGGCGGACAAAAGGGGGATGCGGGCATTATCCAAACCGACAGCGGTAAAGCGGAAGTTGTGGGTTGTGTTAAGGTGGAAGGCGGGCAATTTGCCCATATTGCTAAAATTATTTCCGGGGAAATAGTTGCCGGGCAAACGGCAGTATTAAATGTGGACCAAACCCACAGGATGGACACCATGCGCCATCACACCGCCACCCATCTGCTACACGCCGCCCTTTCCAAGGTGCTGGGTGCAGGCGCAACGCAGGCAGGCGCAAGCAAGGGGCATGATGGTTTGCGTTTTGACTTTAATCACCACCAAGGTTTAACCAAAGACGAAATAATGCAATTGGAAAATATTGTTAATGATTTCATTTTGCAAAATATCCCTGTAGTTATCGAGGAAATGGGCATGGATGCCGCCAAAGCAAGGGGTGCAATGGCACTTTTCGGTGAAAAGTATGGCGATGTGGTGCGTGTGGTAGATATCGGCGGGGATTCGGTGGAGCTGTGCGGCGGAACCCACTTAACATCCACAGGCGGTATTGGGGCATTCAAAATTATATCTGAATCCGGCATAGCCGCCGGCGTGCGCCGCATTGAAGCAGTTGTGGGCAAATATGCCCTCGACCACTTCAAACAAATGGAGGACAAGCTGGCAGAAATTGCCACCGCACTAAAAACCCCTGCACATAATCTTATTAAGCGCATCGAGCAGTTAATGACGACCAATAAGGAATTGGAAAACCAGCTGGAAACCCTAAAAACCAAAGTGGCACAAGCCGCCACCGGTGACATTCTATCCCAAGGGGAGCAAATTGGACAGATAACCCTATATGCCTCCAATTTGGAAGGGGTGGATATGGACGGGTTGCGCAACCTGTCTGATGAGCTTATCAGCAAAATGCAGGGCGACAGTGTTCTCCTGTTATCCGCAAGGTTAGGTGGGAGCGGCAATATTCTAATCCGTGCAACAGATTCCGCCGTTAAAGCGGGCATCCATTGCGGCAATATGGTTAAAGCGGCGGCAACAGCTGCCGGCGGCGGCGGCGGCGGCCGCCCAAATATGGCACAGGCAGGCATAAAAGATATTGCCAAAATGCAGGATGCCATAAATGCCGCAAAAGCTACAATATCATAGTTAAGGAGGTGGTAGAAAGATGCTGAATAAAACAGGAAATGTACAAAACTTTTTAGGATGTGATGCAAGCTATGATGATGCCCAAATTGTCATATTTGGTGCACCTTATGACGCAACCACATCCAACCGCCCCGGCACCCGCTTTGCGCCTGCCACAATGCGGCAAGAAAGCTATGGACTTGAAACTTACAGCCCATACCTGGATAAGGATTTGGAAGATGATGTAAAAGTTTATGATGCAGGGGATTTGGAGCTTTACGGCGGCGCAGAAGGTGTGCTTAATACCATAGAGCAAACCACGGCAGAAATTGCAGCAGATGGAAAAACACCCCTAATGCTGGGCGGCGAGCATCTTGTAACCCTTGGGGCAGTGCGTGCCTTAGCAAAAAAGCACCCCAACCTGCACATTATCCACTTTGATGCCCACACCGACCTGCGGGATGAGTATTTAGGCGAAAAACTGTCACATGCCACGGTAATGCGTCGTTGCCACGATATTTTAGGGGATGGTCGCATTTTTCAATATGGCATACGCAGCGGCACAAAAGAGGAGTTTTATTGGGCAAGGCAACATATTGCCAATGGGGTGCAACCTAAAATGGTAGCAGAGCTTTCTGCGCTCAATGCACCCTTCTACTTTACGCTGGACTTGGATGTGTTGGACCCCTCCATATTCGCAGGTACCGGCACGCCGGAAGCCGGCGGCATAAGTTTTGAGGAACTGCGCCATAATCTCACTTTTCTGCGTGACCTAAATATAGTGGGCTGTGATATTGTGGAACTTGCCCCAAATTACGACCCCAGCGGCGTATCCACCGCCACCGCATGCAAAGTTTTGCGTGAAATTTTGCTAACCATAAAGATATAAGATGTGTGCTGCAAAGGGTGCAAGCAACGCAATTCGGATAACTTTGCCACGCAACACCAAAGTTATGATAAAATGACTTTACTGGCTGAATTGGAATATTTTTAATTGATTATGTTTTCCGGTAAGCTAAAATTTAGAGGGCGCACTTATGTACCACTGCGAGTGTGGTACATGCGAAAAGGATGTATTACATGAAAAAGTTAAAATATACCATAACAGATAAAAGTCAAAATCTGGTGGGGCAAATTATCAAACGAGCAAAAAGTCAGCATTCGCTCTATGTTGAACGAGGAAAAATGCACCAATTAAACGGCAAAACAGTAAAGCAAATGCACCGTGATATCTGTATTCGCTTTGCTCATGCAACAATCGCAATGAAAAATAGCGAGCTAACGCTTGTGCAAGCATCCCATGTTATTAATGGCGAATATACCGAGCTTGCGCCTAAAGACATTATTGCTGTTAAAAATGCTTATGAAGCCTACAGCCAGCTATACCATGACCACTTTCACAACACGGCACACACAGTCGCATACAGCATATCAGCAATGCAGAATATCCATGGCGTGCTTATGACAGGTCTGCCGAAAGAAGCAGGGTGCTTCACCTCCGATGATTCTTTCGGAAAATTGCATAGAGATTTTGAAAACTTAGTTGAATGGTTAAAGGATTCAAAGGAAAATATGCTCATCAAAGCCTGTGTGTTTCATTATGAACTTATCGTCATGAAGCCTTTTGGTGAAGGTAGCGAACATGTTTCCCGAATATGGCACATGCTTTTGCTTAATCAGAGAAATGGCATATATGTAAGCAATAGAATACCGACAATGAATGTTATATACGAACGCCGACACGAATATTACGATATTTTGTCTATTACAGATAGAGTTGTTGGTTGCACTAAGTTTATTGAGTTTATATTGCAAGCGATGTTGGACGCCTTGATTGTATATGAAAAAGATTCCTCTTTATAGAGAAAATCACCACAACAGCTAATAACAAACAAAATAGTGTTATTTCCGCCCTTATCAGTATACGTTCTAAATGGAGGTGCCACCGCATGCTAAGAATTAACACACAAAGATTATTACTTAGAACCACAAAGCAAGAGGATTTAGATGCCGTTGCATCCATCTGGGGCGATGTTGAAAGCGGTAAATATATGCCCGACCCAAATTACAAAAGCGGTTCCGAAATAACAGAGATTCTTGAAGAGGACCCTGATTGCCCTGTTTATTACTTTGTGGCGTTTCGCACAAATTGTGATGAAATAATGGGCACTTGCAGCTTGGGATTTGAAAACGCCGCTGCAAATGAGTATTCCATCGGCTACAATGTTAAAAAAGACTATTGGGGCAATGGTTATGCCGGCGAAATGGTTAATGCCTTAATTGATTTTGCTCGTGAGTTGGGCATTAAATTCATCACAGCACCCGTTGCCAAGGAAAACAAAGCATCAATTAAGGTGTTGGAGAAATGCGGTTTTTTCATTAATGGAGAAAGTTCGTTTAAGAAAAGTGGTACAGATATTGTATATCCCACATTCGTATATAAATTAAATTTGTGAAGTGTTTATAATAGGGTGTGCCGGATTACATTAAAATAACAGGAGGAAATAATATGGGAAAAGCTTTAATTATCGGTGCTGGCGGCGTGGCCAGCGTGGCCGTTGCCAAATGCGTGCAAAACAGTGAGGTTTTTAGCGAGCTTATGATTGCAAGCCGCACCAAAGCAAGATGTGACGAGCTTGCAGAAAAATGGGGCGGCAAGGGCGTAAAAATAACCACCGCACAGGTGGATGCAGATAATGTGCCGGAACTTGTTGCACTTATCAACAATTTTAAGCCCGAGCTTGTGATAAACCTGGCACTGCCCTACCAAGATTTAACAATTATGGATGCCTGCTTGGAAACCGGCGTGCATTACCTAGATACCGCCAATTACGAACCAAAAGACACTGCTAAATTTGAATACAAATGGCAATGGGCATACCATGACAGGTTTAAGGAAAAAGGCTTGATGGCACTGCTTGGCAGCGGTTTTGACCCGGGCGTTACCCAAGTTTTCTCCGCTTACGCCATGAAGCACCATTTTGACGAAATACACCAAATTGATATACTGGATGCCAATGGCGGCGACCATGGCTACCCCTTTGCCACCAACTTTAACCCGGAAATTAATATCCGTGAAATTACATCCAAAGGTAAATACTGGGAAAATGGGGAATGGATTGAAACCGAGCCGCTGGAAATTAAAAGGGAATATGATTTTGCAGAAGTTGGCAAAAAAGATATGTATCTGCTGTACCATGAGGAGTTGGAATCCCTTGTGAAAAACATCAAGGGGCTTAAAAAAATCCGCTTTTTTATGACATTTGGGCAAAAATACATCACCCATCTAAATGTGCTGGAAAATGTTGGTATGACATCCATAGAGCCAATTGATTTTAACGGCCAGCAAATTGCACCAATCGAATTTTTGAAGGCCGTACTACCGGACCCTGCCAGCCTTGGGCCCCGCACCCACGGCAAAACCAACATTGGCTGCATTTTCCAAGGCATTAAAGATGGCAAGCCAAAAACCTACTACCTTTACAATATTTGTGACCATCAGGAGTGCTATAAGGAAGTGGGCAGCCAGGCTATTTCCTACACCACAGGTGTGCCGGCCATGATAGGCGCAATGCTTATGATGAAAGGCATTTGGAAAGATGCCGGCGTGTTTAATGTGGAAGAATTTGACCCGGACCCGTTTATGGAAGCCCTAAACAAATGGGGCCTACCATGGCGTGAGTGTTTTAACCCTGTTTTGGTGGATTAACCCAAAAACAAAAAGCCGTTGCAACTGTGCGCAACGGCTTTTTTGCTACAACTACAACTACAACTACAACTCCCGCTTTTTGTATAGTGCCATGGAGATTAGCATGGATGCTCCAAAAATCATCAAAGAGGTTACAATGACAATAAGTGCAACCAAGCCGCCTGAAACAGACCCTAAAATCTGCACAACACTGTACACAAGCCCGTTTGCCAACTGCCTTTCAATCAACATTATAAGCAATATGGTTTTTAGCGGCAAAAAATGGGTGATAGGTCTGGCACGCTTAAAACCCAGCCCAAACAAAAACGGCAATGTTATCGACGTAATTAAATTAGCCAAAAAATAAACAGAAACAAGCATGGGCAAATGAGATAAGCCCGTAACCCGGTCAGTAAAAAGCATCAAAAACCCACCCACCGCAAAATAAAAGGCAATAATTGTAAGCATGGCAATTGATACAAAAGTATACCTGCCAAGTAGCACATCTTTACGGGAAAGGGATAGGGTGACATAAAACCTATCAAGCCCGTTGTTGCCTGCTGTAAAAGCTTGGGTGGCAATAAGGGGAATGATAAAAGTGCCGCCAAAGGAAATGCCGTCCAGCCCCATGATAAACCAACCACCCACGGAAATCGTCGCAAAAATGACCAATGCTTTTATACCAAAACCATTTTTAAGGCTTAGTATATCAAGTGCCGCAAAACTAAGCACCTTGCCCATCGGCCGCCCACTTCCCTTCATGTAAGTGTAAAATTATATCATCCAAGGTCTTTAACCGGTCGTTGGAATGTTTTTCCAAAATACTGTGTTTTCTGTCGTTAAGGCGAACTTGCCCGTTTACTAAAAAAACCACCTCATCCGCCGCTTTTTCCAAGTCATGGGTGATATGGGTGGATAAAAGCACGCTTTTATCCCCCTCCGCCACAAAATCAAGTAAAATTTGGCATATGTCATCCCTTGCCATGGGATCCAGCCCACTGGTGGGTTCGTCTAAAATCAAAAGCCGGGCGTTTTGGGCAATTGCTACGGCAATCATCAGCTTAATACCCATGCCCTTGCTTAACTGGCTTATTTTTTTGCCAGCAGCAAGCCTAAATTTGCCAAGCAAACGTTCAAATTCCATATTATCCCAGTTTTTGTGAAATTTTTGCACGATTTTACTAAGTTGACTTATGCTCCATGTTTCATCGTATAAAATGGTGTCTGCCACCACCGCTACGCTCTGTGGCAATCTGTCCTCACTGGGGTTGCCAAAAAATAGCACTTGGCCGCTGTCTTTGCGTATATTATTTTGTATCAAATTAAGCGTTGTGGTTTTGCCTGCGCCATTTGCGCCAATTAGGCCAACAATTTTGCCCATTGGCACATTAAAGCTAATGCTATCCAGATGAAAACTGTCATAATTTTTGGATAGTTCATTGATTTCCAAAGCCATCTTCATTAGCAATCCCCTTTTCTTGAAATATACCAAACTCCGTGGCAGACAAGCAACGGAGTTTGGTATTGTAAAATATTACCAGTAAATCAAGAAGAATATAATAGCTATAACATATCCACTTTGAGCACCCCCTTTCGGAGGGCGAGCAAAGAATTACGTTTAGATAGATTCGCTTGCTTGCTAAGATTTTGGCATATCCAAGCATCTTTGTCAACCACTTTACATAATTTTACCAAATCTTACTCCCGATGTCAATAACTTTTTTACACTTTTTATCATTTTTCGCCAAAGCTTGCTTTTGTTTGCAGTAAATAAGGCAAAAAAAGCTTGTGCCAACGGGGGTTTTGTGGTATAATCATACAGTTAAGCTTTTGAAAATTGAATGAGGTGAAAATTTGAGCAACAGCGGATATAATGAGCATAATATCGAGGTTTTAGAGGGGTTGGAGCCTGTTAGGCTGCGCCCGGGCATGTATATCGGCACAACCGAATCTGCCGGCCTGCACCACATGGTTTATGAAATTGTAGATAATGCGGTGGATGAGGCTTTGGCGGGCTTTTGTGATGCCATTGAGGTAACCATACTGCCCGGCAACGCCATACGTGTGGCGGATAATGGACGGGGCATACCCGTTGGCATACACCCAACCAAGGGCATACCTGCGGTGGAGGTTGTTTTTACCGTGCTACACGCAGGCGGCAAATTTGGCGGGGAAAACAGCGGCTACAAGGTTAGCGGCGGCTTGCACGGCGTTGGTGCATCCGTTGTAAATGCCCTATCCACCAGCTTGGAGGTGGAGATTTATTCAGGCGGCGTTAAGCACGAAATGGCATTTGCCAAAGGCGAAACCACAAAGCCACTTACACAGGCGGGTGCAACCGATAAAAATGGCTCCACCATTACCTTTCAGCCCGATGCTGGTATTTTTGAAGAAACAGTGTACGACTTTCGTGTGCTAAAAGCCCGCTTGCAAGAAATAGCCTTTTTAACAAAAGGCCTTAAAATAACCCTGCGGGATGAGCGGGAAGGGCAACAGCAGGAGCGGGTTTTCCAATACGAAGGCGGCCTGCGCCAGTTTGTGGAGCATATAAACAAAGATAAAGACCCCATTTTCAAAGAAATTTTTTATGTTGAGCAGGAAAAGGATGGCATTGCCGTTGAAATTGCCCTGCAATACAACGATGGGTTTACTGAAAGTATTTATACCTTTGCCAACAACATCCATACCATAGAGGGTGGAACCCACCTAGTGGGCTTGCGCACCGCAATGACAAAAACCATTAACGACTATGGGCGCAAATTTAACCTACTTAAAGAAGCGGATCCCAACCTAACGGGTGATGATGTGCGGGAAGGGTTGGCCTGTGTTGTTAGTGTAAAATTGGGCAATCCCCAATTTCAAAGCCAAAACAAGATAAAACTTACCAATCCCGAAGTGCGCAACCCCGTAGAAGTTATTATGAATGAGTATTTTGCATATTTTTTGGAGGAAAACCCCGGGGTTGGCAAAATCATCATCGAAAAGGCAATGATGGCGCAAAGGGCAAGGGATGCGGCAAAAAAAGCAAGGGAGCTTGTGCGCCGTAAAAATGTGCTGGATGGCGGCCGCTTACCCGGTAAATTAGCGGATTGCAGCGAAAAAGACCCCAGCAAGTCCGAAATTTATATTGTGGAAGGTAATTCGGCGGGCGGCTCTGCTAAAGGGGCAAGAAGCCCCAAAACACAGGCGGTATTGCCCTTGCGTGGCAAAATCCTAAATGTGGAAAAAAGCAGGCTTGATAAAATTTTGGTAAACGAAGAAATAAAATCCCTAATAACGGCCTTTGGCACAGGCATACATGATGATTTTGATGTGGAAAAACTGCGCTACCACAAAATCATCCTAATGACAGATGCGGATGTGGATGGTAGCCACATACGCACCCTTTTGCTTACCTTTCTGTACCGTTTTATGCCCCAGCTTATAACAGGCGGCTATGTATATATAGCCCAGCCGCCCCTGTTCAAAATCGAAAAGGGCAAGGAAGAATATTATATCTACCCCGGCGAAGGCCGCCACGGGCACGAGCTGGATGACTTTTTTGCCAGCGGACAGGTTACACGTGAGGGTGTGCGTGCCATACAACGCTACAAAGGCCTTGGTGAAATGAACGCCGACCAGCTGTGGGATACCACCATGGATCCCGACCGCCGCATCTTAAAGCTGGTTGACCTAAGTGATGCCTTTGAAGCCGACCTGATTTTTACCCAGCTAATGGGGGATAAGGTGGAGCCACGTAAAGAGTTTATTTACGCCAACTACGCAAATGTGGTAAATTTGGATGTGTAGGGGTATCAAAATGGAAATAAACACTTTTCAAGTAGTTACAGCTTCGTTAACCGTTGTTGGACCCATATTAGCATATCTAGGTGCTAGACACAAAAATAAGACTGATTTGAAAAAACTAGACAAAGAAAACCAATCAGCTCTTGAAAAACTGATAAAAGAACACGAACATCGAATGGAAATGATGGAGTTAGAAATGAAAAACAAACACAATTAAAGAAAATGGATACGGAGCAAGAGATGCTCAGGAATCTTATACCTGAGCTTATGAAAAATCCAGAAAGCATCGAAAGCTTGATGCAATTCGCTAATAAGTTTGGTGGAGTTAAAAAATGAACAAAAAGAAATTATTGCTGGTTGTTATGAATGGCTCTAAAAATGTGAGTTTTAATGATTTTGTGCGACTGATAGAATCCTTTGGTTTTAAGTTGCACAGGACGAATGGCAGTCACAGAATCTATAAACATCCATATGTTGTTGAATTGTTGAGTATCCAAAATGTGAAGGGTGAAGCGAAACCCTATCAAGTTAATGAGTTTTTGGGCTATGTTGACCAATACAATTTGCAGATGGAGGATTAATTATGTTTAAGTATCATATCAATATATTTTATAGCAAAGACGACGATGGCTTTATTGCTGATGTACCTGATTTGAGAGGTTGCTCTGCTTTTGGCGAAACGCCCGAAGAAGCAGCGAGAGAAGTTTTGATCGCAATTGAATTATGGATTGATGCGGCGGAATCCATAGGAAAAGAAATTCCTGAACCTATGTACAGACCAGCCATATACAAGACATATCAAATCGTATAGGAAAGGTAAAAGTGATGGACGAAAACCAAAAAACAGACAAAATAATAACCACAAATATAGCAGACGAGATGCGCAAGTCTTATATCGACTATGCCATGTCGGTTATTGTGGCAAGGGCTTTGCCCGATGTGCGGGACGGCTTAAAGCCCGTGCATAGGCGCATTTTGTATTCTATGAACGAGCTTAATTTGGAGCCTAACAAACCCTATAAAAAATGCGCCCGTATAACGGGTGATGTTATGGGTAAATACCATCCCCATGGCAATTCGTCAATTTATGATGCTTTGGTGCGCATGGCGCAGGATTTTTCTATGCGCTATATGCTGGTGGATGGCCACGGCAACTTTGGCTCCATGGACGGGGACGAGGCGGCGGCAGAGCGTTATACAGAAGCCCGTCTATCGCCCATATCCATGGAAATGATAACCGATATAGAAAAAGATACTGTGGAATTTGCACCCAACTACACCGAGGAGTTAAAAGAGCCACGGGTGTTGCCTGCACGCTATCCCAATTTACTTGTTAATGGCTCGTCCGGTATTGCGGTGGGCATGGCAACCAACATACCGCCCCATAATTTAACAGAGGTTATAAATGCCGTTGTTAAAATTATTGATAACTTTGTGGAAGAAGGGCGGGAAACGGAGATTGAGGAGCTTTTACGCATTGTAACGGGCCCTGACTTTCCTACGGGTGCAAATATCCTTGGGGTTAGCGGCATTAAATCTGCCTATACAACGGGGCGTGGGCGTGTTGTTATGCGTGCAACCTGTGATATAGAACAGATGGCAGGCGGCAGGGAAGCCATAATCGTTACCCAAATGCCCTACCAAGTAAACAAAGGCAAAATGCAGGAAAAAGTGGCAGAGCTGGTAAAGGACAAAAAAATTGAAGGCATAAGCGATATAAGGGATGAAAGTGACCGAAACGGCGTGCGGGTGGTTATCGAGCTTAAAAAAGATGCCAATGCCCATGTGGTGCTTAATTTGCTGTACAAATACACCCAGCTGCAAGAAAGCTTTGGCGTAAACATGCTGTCCCTTGTTAATGGCGAGCCACGGGTGCTAAACCTTAAACAAATGTTAGCCTATTATCTGGACCATCAAAAAGATGTGGTAACACGCCGCACCAATTTTGATTTGGCAAAAGCACAAAGGCGCATCCATCTTGTGGAGGGTTTCCTGAAAGCCTTAGATTTTATTGACGAAATTATTGCCATAATACGCAAGCACAGAAGCGTAAACGACGGCTCCAAACCGGAAATTATGGAGCGTTTTGGTTTTACCCAAGAGCAGGCAGATGCCATTGTGGAAATGCGCCTGCGTGCCCTATCCGGATTAGAACGGGAGCGGTTGCAAGATGAGTTTGACAAGTTAACCGCTACCATCGAATACTTAAAATCCATTTTAGCGGATGAGATGAAGCTTTTGGGCGTTATTAAAGATGAAATCATCCTTATCCGTGATAAATTCGGGGACGGCCGCCGCACCGCCATCCTGCATGATGACAGCGAAATTGATATTGAGGATTTGATTGAGGAGGGCATGTGCGTTATCACCCTAACCCATTTGGATTATGTAAAGCGCACAACCCTGGACACATATAAAACCCAAAGCAGGGGTGGCAAGGGCGTTTTAGGCCTTACCACCCGGGATGAGGATTTTATTAAAAAAATCTTCATATCCTCCACCCATGATGATATTTTGTTTATAACCACCATGGGGCGGGCCTTCAAATTGCGGGGCTACCAAATACCGGAATCCGGAAGATCCGCTAAGGGTACGGCAATTGTTAACCTATTAAAGCTTAGCGAAGGGGAGAAAATAGCCGCCGCCATGCCGGTTAGTGATTATACACAGGGATACCTAACCATGGTTACCCGCTCTGCCGTTATCAAGCGCACGCCTTTATCCGCCTTCCAAAAAACCAACAAAAACGGGCTTTTGGCAATTAATATTAAAGACGGTGACAGCCTTGTGGCAGCAATCCAAACCACGGGGGATGATGATATATTCATATCCAGCAGCAAAGGCAAGGGTTTGCGCTTTGCGGAAAGTGCCGTGCGCACCACCGGCAGGCAGTCCATGGGCAGCTTGTCCATGAAGCTGGATGAAGATGACTATGTTATCGGGGCAGAAATTGCCTGCGAGGATATGAAACTTTTGTTTGTATCCGAAAAAGGATTTGGAAAATGTACCGACCAAGAGGAATTTAGAGCGCAAGGGCGTAGAGGTAAGGGACTGATTGCCTACAAACCCAACGAAAAAACGGGCAATCTAATCGGCATAGCCCGTGTGACAGATAATGAAGAACTGATGCTGATAAACTCCAATGGTGTTATTATTCGCATACGTGTTAGCGACATACGCACCACAGGCAGGGGGGCAGCAGGGGTTAAACTTATTAACCTGGAAGAAGGCGTTACCGTGGTAGGCCTTGCCAAAATAAGCGAAGAACACATGTAGGGCGGGGGCTTGTCCCCGCCCTTTGGCTTTTGTTCTGCCATTTTTGCCCCGTCCCAAAAAGGTATTGACCTTAACACGGCGTAATGGTTTATGATAGTGTATAGAGAGGAGGGGCAAGCCATGATTAGAATAGGTGAAGTTGCCAAAATGCACAATATATCTAACCGCACCCTGCGCCATTGGGAGCAAAACGGCATCCTTGCCAGCAAACGTGCAGAAAATGGCTATCGTTATTATGACGAAGAAAACACCGCACGCATCCAGCATATTGTGCTGCTGCGCAAGCTAAAAATGCCCATTGGGGATATCGAGCGTATTTTTGCCGCAAATAACCCAAAAACGGCACTTGAAATACTAACTTCCCATCTGGAAAAATTGCGGCAAAAAACGGCCGTGTATGCTACATTAAGCCATATTGTGGAAAGTATTATAGGGCGCATACATCAAAGCCAAAATTTAACCCAAATGCTGCAACATTTGGCGGCGGCGGATACCGTTTATGAAGACATCCCCAAAATTAACCTCTCCGAAAGGATAATAACCATGGAGAACTTGAAAAATGTGAGGATTGTTGAATTGCCGGCCATGACATTTGCCACCCACAATGTAATAAGCGAAACGCCGGAGATGGACTGCTCTGCCATCTTTGACCCGTTTATATTGGAGCATAAGCTGCACACCCGTGCAGGCCACCGCAGTTTTGGATTTAATAACCCCGAACCCTGCCAGTCATCCCCCCGATATGGTTACGAGTTGTGGACGACAATTCCCGATGATTTTGTGGTGCCTGCCCCCTTTGTTAAAAAAAGCTTTGCAGGTGGCTTATTCGCCAGCGTTTCCGCCAATATGAATGAAATTGGAGAGCGTTGGGAGGCCTTGTACAATTGGTCCACACAAAGCGAAAAATATGAAAATGACTTTGCCCGGCAATGGTTGGAGGAGATGGTGATGAATTACGAGGACTTTATCTCGCCAAACATCCCCGCAGGTGAAAAACAACTGGACCTTCTGTTGCCCATAAAACCAAGGTAGCGGCGCATATTGTACACCACAGTTCGTACTATTTTTTGGTGACAAGCAATATTCGCCAAATATCTCATAGGATAGTTTAGAATGATTATCAAATCAGGAGGAATTTCCTATGAGCAATCCAATTAGCGGCACCCACCACCACATGCCACACCCACATCCGGGCGGCAATGACATGATGATGATGTTCATGCTTATGATGATGATGAACCCACATGCCTTTGGTGGTGACAATATGATGATGTTGATGCTTATGATGATGATGGGCGGCAGGTAGCTACTGATACCAATTCCAATTCGAAACATGGAAAAGGATATTTTGAAAATCGCAGGTTTCAGTGCGTTTTCAAAATGTGCTTTTCCATGATTGAGAATGGAATTGGTATTAGCCCGCAACTAAAAAAATCACCCTTATTTGGGTGATTTTTTTATAAATGCGGCCCGCTGATTAAGGTGGTTTCGCCATGTATGGGGCGGCCTGTATGGGCATTAAAAACACGGTAATAAATCCAAACCTCCGTACCGATGGATATGGTGAAAAAATATGCGGGCACACCACGGGATATGCCTGCGTGGGCATCAAAAGCATAAACCAATTGCATGTCTATAACGCTTATATGGTCCTGCTTCTCATAACCTTCTGCCCGCAGGTGGGCAAGCAAGGTAATAAGCATTTCATCCGCCGAAAAAATGGGTTGGGCATATCCCGCAAAACCATGGCTTTGCATGCGGGAGTAGAAAACATAAACAACACCCATGTCAGTTATGCGTACACGGATTTGGTTGTTAAACATCAAATAATCCCCATAACCTTCAAAAAATGTTATAACATAATTACCTTGCCTTGTTAGTATGGTGGAATGTAAGGGCATTACATCCGCACCCAAAACCTCTTCCACAAAGGTGCGGGCAAGGGCTTCAGCAGATGCGGCATTTTTATAAAAATCACCCCCGCAAACACCGACAAACATGCCGTTTGGAACACCGAAAAATATGGAGCCGCTTCGGTTGTTATGGGTCATAATTTTGCCTGTATGCTCGCAATAATATTCAATTGTGTTTTGCATAAATTCCCTTGGGGGTACGGCATCACCAAAAAAGCGTGCAGCAATCCCTTCCAAATCGTAATCATAAAATTCTAAACTAAGCTGGCGGCGTGGGTTAAAATCCCGTACAATTTCTGTTGATATGCTCATGTTGTTCCTATCGAGCACTGCTGCCACATTCTCTTCCATTGCAACGGTTAGGGTATACCTGTCCCCCTCCATCACAATTAAAACAGAAAAAGCTACAATTGCAGCAGACAAAAGCACTATCATTATGTTTTTAATTCGGTCTGTATTCATATGTCTTCCTCAAAAAAATCCAGCATAAGTCGTCGGTAAAAAACCACATCCCGCCGCAATACATGCACTTCTAAGGGCGCACGTTCCAAGGGTATGGTTTTATGGTTCAAAGTGTAGTCAAAATAAAAATGCCAGCGGCCGGAATCCGCATTGTGTTCATAATGGCTCAATATGATCCCGTTTCCTATGCTATCCCCGCTTATCATGTCAAAAGCCACCAAAAGGGATTGGGCAAAATCTCCCAAAGGCCCGGGGTTTGGGATTGCATTAAATTCCACCACATTATTAGGGAAAAAGCGGGCAACACGGCGATTATCGCTGTAAGTGAAAATGCCATTGATGCTGGCTTGGCTTATGGCGGCAGGATTGGGGAAAAGAAAGCTGATATGAGGGTTTACCGCACTAAGTGATAATGTGCCGATGGGGCTTACATATTGTATATTGGGCGTGCTTTGCTGTTTTATGTGGCTGGATAAAAAATGGGTAAATTCGCTATATAAGGGGCTTTGCTCTAAGATGAACAGGAAGCCGTCTTCCGCAGATTTGCTTGTGAATACAAATTCCAGTCCGCCCCCTGTTGGGGTTATGCGCAGGCTTTCAAAATCATCAAAATGGGAAGATAAAAAGCCCGGCCGCCTGCCGAAAGATTCTCTAAAAAAGTTGGAGGGCATGGGGAAATTGTATTGTATGGATAGGCCATCCGTGCCACTTTGCACAGCTGCGGCAGATACAAAGTCACCCTCCTCAATAAGCCTGCGCATGGCATCGGTAATTAATTGCCATCCCATATGGCTTTGCAGGTTGTTGTACACAAAGTCCGTCTCGCCCTGTTGATAAATTGCCAAACGGGCAGATGATAGCATTAATTGGGCAGATGCTTCGTCCCAAGGGTTAATCCCTGTGGCCTCTCCCCCTACAACGGGAATAAGGCCGTGCAAGGGCAATTCCCCATACCACAGCCTAACCACCAAAGCAAGGCAAACCCCTGCTAAAATAACCAATATAATGTTTTTGGCAGTGCTTTTAACCTTAGTTGCCATCGCCATCTTCCCAGTTATGGAAAACCGCCTGCACATCATCGTCATCTTCAAGGGCATTAAGTATTTTGTTCATATTTTTAATATCCAGCGGGTTTGTTAGCTTTGTGTACATGTGTGGCTGCATTATCACTTCTGCTGTCAGCACAGGGATATTTGCCGCTTCCATGGCTTCCAGCACCGCCCCAAGCCCTAAGGGCTCGGTAGTTATCACATAACCCTCATCTTCGGCGGTAAAGTCTGTTGCCCCTGCATCTATGGTAAGCATCATCAAATCTTCTTCACAAATATCATCGGCGGCAAGCACGGTAATTTGCCCAATATGGTCAAATTGAAAGGCAACAGAGCCGCTAACGCCTAAATTACCCTCGCCCTTATTAAAAGATGCACGCACATTGCTTACGGTGCGTGTTTTGTTGTCTGTAAGGGTTTCCACGATAACAGCAACCCCTGATGGGCCAAACCCCTCGTATGTGGCCGCTTCAAAATTAGCACTGCCCTTATCCCCCGCCGCTTTTTTAATGGCACGGTCAATATTATCATTGGGCATATTATTTGCCCTTGCCTTGGTAATAACATCCTTCAAGCGGCTGTTTGTGGATATATCCGAGCCACCAAGCTTTACCGCCACAGAAATCTCCTTGCCAAACTTGGTAAACAGCTTGGCACGCTTGCTGTCTTGCTTTTCCTTTTTATGTTTAATGTTTGCGAATTTGGAATGTCCTGCCATTGATGTGATTCCCTCTTTCTATAAATTCTGTTGACGCTTTTTGTTAAGGTATTTGTAATAGCCAAAGCAAACCTCTGCATTTAACTGGGCATCACGAACTGCTACCGAGCCTATATTAACTTCAAAAATTTTCACCACAGGCTTTCCGTTCGTCTTCGCCTCTATTCCCAAATCAATACCAAAATTAAAAATTTCTCTGCCCCTGTAATAGGCAAATTCATTAATAAGTATGGAGCGTATCATTGCAACTTGTTCTTCTATGTGCTCCTTGTGCTCCAAAAACTCCTCATCCAAAAATGACTCCGCAGGTTTTTGTACAGATCCCCTTGCGTTTAGTTTGGCGGTAACTCCCGGGGTTGTTGTGCAATAGTAGGCCGTGTTCACAAACTTGCCTTCTGCACCTCTTTTAATGGTAAGGCGCAAAACAAGCGCATCACCATTTTTTGCAGTAGAATTTATAAAAGATTCTGACACGTGTGAGAATTTAGCAAAAGTGTTTTGGTAAAATTCAGACATCTCTTCTTTAGTCAGTGTTCGCTCCCCTTCGTTGTCGGTGATAGTTATAATGTCACCATTTTGGATTATTTTGGCGTACATGGAGCGGCTGGTTGTTATTCCTCCTCCGCCTGATGCTGGCTTTACAAAAACACTTCCTCCATTTTTTGAAAGTGATGCCATTAAATCTTCTTGCGAGTGTATTATGTCGTTTTCCATTGTCAAAAATGGTTGCAGGCTTTTAATTTGACTCATGGCATCCATTTTTTCTTTTTTCGTTTCTTTCGTTAAAGAGCGGGTGAATGTTGCAAACTTTGATAGGTGATTTAATGCTTTGCTTCTAATGGCATGACCCGGAGTAAAGTTGTCCACAATGGCAGGGTAGCCTATCGTATCCCTGTATGGCCTACCTTTTCTATCGAAAAAACGGCCGTTTATTGTTTTTGCTGTGGGATCGATGCCATCAACGCTAAACATAAATAGGTTTATGCCATTTTTTCTTGCTATATCCCTACCTTTTGGAAACAATCCCGAAAAACAGTAGGGAATCGGTCTTGTATATTTCTTCATATGAGCCGCAGGCAACAAAACACCAACATCAATCAACTTCTCGTCCATTTCCCAACCCCCTAAATCTATCAGCCCATACATTATACCACACAGCCACAGGCTTCGTCAATATAAGGGGTTGTAAATTTTACTTTACTTTTTTCAAGTTTTAAGTTACAATTATATTACAAGTTAGGAGTGATTGGATTGAGAACACGTTTTGCCCCGTCACCCACGGGGTTTATGCATATTGGTAATTTACGGTCAGCTTTATTTGGGTATTTGCTGGCACGGAAGATGGGCGGGGTTTTTGCCCTGCGCATTGAAGATACTGACCAAGAGCGGTTGGTGGAAGGTGCCATAGAAAAGATTTACGAAACGCTGAAAATTGCAGGCATAACCCATGATGAGGGGCCTGATGTGGGGGGCGATTATGGCCCGTACATCCAAAGCCAACGGGAAAATGTTTATATGAAGTATGCCCGGCAGTTGCTTGACGGGGGTTTTGCTTATCGCTGTTTTTGTGATAAGGAAGATGACCCTGCGGATTGTGCCTGCCAAAATACGGCAGGTGATGCCAGCCAGCCCCACGTTATCCGGCAGGTTATTCCAAAAGAAGGGCAGACGGCTTTTGTTGATGAAGTTTTTGGTGAAATAACCGTTAACAATAATGAGCTTGAAAATCAAGTTTTGATTAAGTCTGACGGCTTTCCTACCTACAACTTCGCAAATGTGGTGGATGACCATTTGATGGAAATAACCCATGTGATGCGGGGTAGTGAATATTTGCCAAGCACCCCAAAATATAACCTGCTGTACCAAGCTTTTGGCTGGGAAGTGCCCACATATGTGCACTTGCCTTTAATTTTAAGTGCGGATGGGGGTAAGCTGTCCAAGCGGCGGGGAGATGCCTTTTTTGAGGATTTTTTGGAGCAAGGCTTTTTACCCGAAGCCATTGTAAATTACATTGCGCTGTTAGGTTGGAGCCCCCCGGAAAACCGTGAAATTTACAGCCTATCGGAGCTGGAACAGATTTTTAGTGTGGAGGGGCTTTCCAAGTCACCTTCCACCTTTGATTTAGGAAAATTAAAGTGGATGAATGGCGAATATTTGAAGGCAATGTGTGTGGATGATTTTTACCCACTGGCCTTACCCTATCTTAACTATGATAATGTGGACAAAAAAGCCCTTGCAACACTTGTAAAAGACCGCATTGCTGTGCTTGCCGAAATACCCGAAATGATGGATTTTGTAGCGCAATTGCCTGATTATGACAATCAGCTTTTTGTTAACCCAAAAAATAAGGTGGATGAAGCAGTTGCAAAGGACATGTTAAGTAAAATCATACCACAAATTGAAGAGCTGACGGATTGGACGGCGGAAGCCATTTCCCCCATGATAAAAGGATTTGCAGAAACCGAAGGGATTAAGCCTGCCCAAATAATGTGGCCTTTGCGCTGTGCCTTGTCAGGCAAAGAAGCATCCCCGGGGGGTGCAACGGATTTGTTGGTTATATTTGGTAAAAACGAAAGCGTGGATAGAATTAAAACAGCGATTGCTAAATTATAGACGGAGGATGAAGTTATGTTTAGAAAAGATAAAGATAAGGAAAGAAAACGCCCGGACTTGCTGTTCAAAAACTTAGAGGTATCCAAAAAAAGCAGTGCTGCAGGCTCTACCTTTACAGAAGTGATACATATTGAAAGCCGCATGAAGTTTATATGCCTTGCCAATGTGATGGTGGGAGGCACTTTTATGACACCCCTGCTAAACCCGGACGGCACACCAATGCTTGCTACAAAAGAGGAGATTTACCAGCTGATGCGGGAGGTTTAGATATTGGATTATGAAAATACATTGTAAAAAACGGTGATATGACGTTTTTAGTAATGTCTATTTAGTTTCCAATTCAAAAATTGAAAAAAATGTAGGGGGCAGTTAAATGTCAGAACAAATAAATGCAATGATGCAGGCTGTTGTGGAAAATGTAGAAAAGGTAATTATTGGCAAGCGGGAAGCTATTGAAATGGCTTTGTGTTCATTTTTATGCCAAGGCCATGTGCTGATAGAGGATATGCCCGGGGTTGGCAAAACATCGCTGGTTTCTGCCCTTGCCAAGTCTTTTGATGCAAGTTTTAGACGTATACAGTTTACACCGGACATTTTACCGTCGGATATTACGGGCTTTTCCATGTTTAACCAAAAAACAGGGGAATTTGATTATCACCAAGGGGCGGTAATGTCCCAAATTGTGCTTGCGGACGAGATTAACCGCACATCCCCCAAAACACAAGCGGCACTTTTGGAGGTAATGGAGGAAAACCAAGTTACGGTGGATGGCAAAACCTATACCGTGCCAACCCCCTTCATCGTTTTTGCCACCCAAAATCCCATCGAATATTTAGGCACATACCCATTGCCGGAGGCTCAGCTGGACCGCTTTTTTATGCGTATATCCCTCGGATATCCCAGTGCCGGCGAAGAAGGGCAAATGCTAACCCGCTTTAAGGAAGAAAATCCCATGAAAACCCTACAATCCGTTGCCAACACCAAGCAATTGGAAGAGGCGCAAGAAGCAGTAACCAAAATCGGCGTAAGTGGTGAAATTAATAAGTATATAATTGATATAGTAAGGGCAACCCGTGAAAATGCCGACATTGCCCTTGGCGCAAGCCCCCGTGCCAGCCTGTGCCTGTACAAAGCCAGCCAAGCCTGGGCCATGTACAGCCGCAGGGACTATGTAATACCCGATGATGTGCTTAAAATGGCCATGCCGGTGCTTGCACACCGCCTTGTGATGAAGCAGGAAGCACGTTTGCGCCGTATTGATGCGAAACAGGCGGTTGAAGGCATCTTAAAAACCGTTAAAGTTACATAGGGGGTTAATTTGGGCAAATCAACAGAAACAGAGAAGGGCAAAACAACAAAAATCAGATGCCCCATACATGGTTTTATTGAGCTTGATGAGCTGGAAACAGAAATTATTAACCATCGCATTTTTCAAAGGTTAAAACGCATCAAACAGCTTGCCTTGACCGATATGGTGTACCCATCTGCTACACATACAAGGTTTGAACATTCTCTTGGAGTTATGTACATGGCTACAGAAATGCTTAACAGCCTTGCATCTGACGAGCAAAACCTTGAAAAGTTAGGTTTAACCGTGGATAATGTAACAAGGGTAAGAAAAATTGTAAGGTTGGCAGCTTTGTTACATGATGTGGGCCACCCTTGCTTTGCCCATGCCGGTGAGAAGATGATGCCTTTTTTACCAAAAAACAAAAAGAAGCAGTATAAGCACGAAACATATAGCGTGAAAGCCATTAGAGTGTTTTTTAAGTCGATTATCGAAGGTAATGCTTACGGCATTACGGTGGATGAGGTTTGTTATCTTATCGGTGAGGACATAAAACCTCCAAAATACCTTATTGCCTTGAAGGGCTTGATAAGCAGCCAAATGGATGCGGATAGAGCTGACTATTTATTACGTGACTCATATCACTTGGGTGTGCGTTACGGAGAATATGACAAAGAAAGATTTATAAGATGCATAACTGTTGGAAAAACCGAGGGCAACTCAGCTATTTTGGCTATAAAAGAAAGTGGTTTGCAAATGGCAGAACATATGGTGATGGCAAGATACAGCATGTTTTCTTCCGTATACTTTCACAAAGTAAGGCGGGCTTACGATTGCCATGCTGAGAGAGCTTTGAAAGATGTTCTAAAAGCCTCTGGATTAAAAGATGGGCTTTTCCCTCCCCCTTCAGATGACCCCATCAAACTTAATGAATACTTTAAGTTTGATGACTATAGTGTTATAAGTGCCATGGCTAAGGGCGATGGCGGTGTACATGGTGATATTATTATAGACCGCAACCATTACAAAGAAAAGAGACCCAGCCCTTGGAAAATTAGAGATGAGAAAAACGATAGAAAGAAGTTTGATAGCGATACAAGAAAGCTTAAAAAGAAACACAGTGATTATTTCATCGATGAAGGCGCAGTAACCGACTATTACAAATCAAAGGATAGAGAGAAAGAAATACATATACTGAGAGGTGATGGCATCACAGTGCCTTTAAGCGAAATTTCTGACATGATAACCAAAATTGGTCAGCCGAAAAATAATAAGGTTTTATGCCCCTTAGGGAGGGAGTAGGATGAGTTTGGACTGCAATAAAAACATAATACTAAACCTGATAAAGCAAAGGCCGGATATGGGCAAAACTGCCTTGATGAAATTTGTATTCTTTTTGCAAGAATCTTTTGATATGGATTTGGATTACGACTTTAATATTTACACCTATGGCCCTTATGATGGCGAAGTTTTAGAGGATTTGGATGCTGTGGCATTTGAAGGTTTGGCTGATACAGAGTTTTATATTGCCGATGGTTATTCCGGCTACAAAATTAATTTAACTGAAAATTCTAAGGGGATTGTTAAAGACTTGTCAGAAGAAGACCAGGAGAAGATTGATGCTGTTATTAATTTGTTTGGACACGAAACAGCAACCCGACTGGAGCTTTTATCAACCATTGTATATGTGGCAAACAGATTTGAAAAACATGGATGGGGGGGAGGTGGTGACACCATTTTTGGTGTGGTAAAAGACATCAAGCCCCATTTTGACATTGCAACTATCGAAAATGCTTACAAAGAGCTTTTGGATAAAAAAGTAATTAGCTGATTACAAAGGACAAGGGATTAAAATGGCTAAAAATCGCTTAACGTACATAGTGGTAGTGGTTGTGATGCTGCTGCTGGTGTATCTGTATGATGATGCAATTACATATATGGCTTTGTATGCCGTTTTGGCTTTGCCCTTGCTTTCGCTGGGGCTTGGTTTGGTTTTGCGGCGGCGGCTTAGCATAAGCCAGCGGGTGGCGGATGCAGTTATTATCAAGGGGGATGCCACCCAGTACTTGCTTACGGTGGGCAACCGTGCTGTTTTGCCCGTGTCATCAGTGCGGGCGAGGTTTAGGGCGAGCTCTGCCGCCATTTCAGCGGATTTTGAGGAGCAGTTTTTCTCCCTTTCCGCACGGGGTTCTGCGCAGGTGGTTTTTAATTTATCCGCTAAATATAGGGGTAATTTTGAAATTGGGCTGTCGGATATTGTTTTGTATGATTTTTTAGGGCTTTTTGCCTTTAAGCAAAAGTTTGATGAAGTTTTATCAGTGGAAGTGCGGCCAAAGGTTGTGGATATGGATAGCTTGCCGCTGGCGCTTGCCCAAGGCGGCGTGGATGGGGCACAAAACCTAAACCAACAAGAAGATTACGCCATTATCGCCGATTTGCGCAAGTATCAGCCAACTGATGGTTACAAAAAAATCCACTGGAAAGTGTCCGCTAAGAAAAATGAGTTAATTAGTAAAAACTTCCAAAACTTTAAGCGCAGTTCCACAACTTTTATAATTGATAATTCCAAAATTAGCGGGCTTAACCCCGCAATTATTGAAGATATGATGATGGAGGCCTTAGTGTCCACCCTGTCCCAGGCGGTGGCAAGGCAGCAACTGTGCCAGCTTATTTACCTTGGCATGGATGAAGGTTTTATGCAGGAGCATAGCGGTAGTTTTGATTTTTTGTATAAACAAGCATGCGATATCCACTTTAACCAATTTGCCCCAAGGGATTTTGAAGCCCGCTTTGCCACTTTCTTTAATGTGCAAAGTGATGTGGAAAACATTGTAATAATCGTTAAACGGGTGGCGGAGGGGATTTTGGCAAGTGTGCAAAACCTGCGCATGTTTGGCTGTAATGTGATTTTGCTGTATTGCGAAGAGCCCAAGCAGGACCAGATGGAAAAAATAGAGGTTTTGCGGGATATGGATGTGTTTTGTGTGGATTTTCGGAGGTACTATTATGTTTGATGAAAGGGATGCTAATAGCTTTAGCATAAAGTTAAAGGTAAGCAAATTTAAGTGGCAAGAAGGGCTGTTTTTGCTAACCGTTGGCACATTGCTTGTTTGGAGCTTATCAATCACCATCATCAGCGGGACGGAGCTTAACTTCTTCCCTGCCGCCGCCCTATGGCGGGCTTTTGCGGTGATGGCCGCTTTGTGGATAATTTTCTACAACAAATACACCCTAATTTTCAGCGGCATTGTGGCGGTGGTTGCCATTGCTATTTTGGCGGTAGATGCCCTGTTTTTGGTGCCAAGTGATGTATATGAAGCTGCAAACCACACCACCATTGTCCAAAACATTTTCCAGCCCATATCAGGTGCAATACGCTATGCCACAGGCTTTATTAGCTACACCCCGGAATATGACATGGTTATCGTGTGGACGCTGGCTATTGTTTTGGGTATTTTTGTTATGGCTTTTGGTTTGTTGTGGTTTAACTTTTATGCCCTATTGGCGGTATCCGCTGTAACCATGGGCATTATGTTTAGCTCGGGACTGTTTATTTATGATTTTGGTTTTTATGTGTATGTTTTTTGCATCATTGCCTACCTTATCCGCCATCTTAATATGAAAACCCTGGGCAAAAACAACAAAAAAACGCCCTTTTCCCTATATGCAGTGCCTATTACGGCAATTGTGCTGATACCTGCAATTGTCATACCATCCCCCGAGGCGGGACATGCTGCAAGGATGCGGGAAACATTGATAACACGCCCATTTAATGCCGTAAATGACCAAATAGCGGCATTTTTGCAACCCCGCCATTTTTCCCTGGCGCAAACGGGCTTTGGGGGTGGCGGCGGAAGGCAGCTTGGGGGAAATGTTGCCACCAACAACCGTGTGTTTATGCGCATAAGCCCCGACAGGCGGGAAATTGGCGGGCTAATTTATTTAACGGGGGCAACCTTTGATGTTTACACAGGATATTCCTGGCTTAATTCCTTTGGGGATGATGTGGAGGCCGTGGATATGACCCAAATTAGCCAAAATTTGGAGGCCTTGGAGAGGATGAGTGCCCCATTTACCCTTTGGGCGGCGGATGATTTTTTTGATGTGTATCAAGATATTTTGCAGAATTTTGAGGTTTTGTTGCGCATGCAATGGGAAGCAGAGCATGCATTTCGTGTGCAAGCCGCCTATAATATTTTTACCAGCTGGAATGTGGATACGGCTTTTGAATATGCGTTTAGGGAGCTTTTAGCGGAAACCTTTGATTTGGAAACCATGCTTGGGGGGATTAACCCGTTGCAGTTAGGCTTGGCCTTGGAAATGGTGGATTATGCGTTTAGCAGCCGTTGGGGCACGCCACACCGCCTTGCAGGTCGTTATAGGATAGGGGATATTTCCCAAATTGTTTTTGCGAACCTGCATTACAGGTATACGGCGGTGGAGCATGCTTTCCGCTCCTATAACGTGTTTAGTCGGGGTATTTTTGCAGGTGTGGAAGGTGATGGTAATTTGGACCCTGTGCGGGAAGCGGGCGGTGCCATAATGTCATCCACCATGATGCGTGGCGGGGCAGGGTATACAGTGCGCCACAGTGCCTTGGCAGGGGAAGTGGACAAAACAGCCTTAATGGCGGCAAGCCGTCGTGGGGTTTTTGAAGATGCACTGCGCAACACTGTTTATTCCAACTTTCCACGGCATATGCTTAACTTTAATGTGGGCGGCAATGTTATTTTGTACACCCATTTACTGTACTATCTTGCCCAACATGCCAATTGGATTTATGAAGCATATACCGGGCTGCCGGCCATACCCGCAAGGGTGCGTGATTTGGCACAGCGCATAACTTACCATGCCGAAAATGATTTTCAACGGGCTACGATGATTGCAGACTATCTACGTTGGCATGGGGGATACACATACACCCTAACCCCGGGCGATACCCCACAGGGGCGGGATTTTGTGGATTGGTTTTTGTTTGATGCCCGTGAGGGTTATTGTGTTCATTTTGCCACGGCATTTGTGGTTATGGTGCGCAGCCTTGGCATACCTGCACGATATGTGGAGGGTTTTATGGTGCCCAACCAACCTGATGCGGATGGGTATATTGATGTGGTAAACCGCATGGGACATGCCTGGGGCGAAGTTTACTTTGAAGGCTTTGGTTGGCAGCTATTTGAAGCCACCCCACCGGAGGCCGTTTTTGGCTGGCAAACCCCGCAAACCCAAACAACCCCCGGCTTTTGGGACTATTTAGAGCTGGACGGGGCAGATTGGGGCTTTTTTGAGGATTATTGGTTTATACCCGAAGGCGATGGCGGCACATCTATAATTATAGACTCATCTGCATATGAAGAAGGGTATGACGAGCCCCCAAACCAAGCCGCACCCATGAGCATAAGGGAACTTTTGCTTACGGCAACCATGGGGGCGGGTGGCTTGGTCGCCCTGTTTATGCTATTGCGCCTTATTTTATCCGAGCTGCGGTTTAGAAGGCTTTGCAAGTCGGATGGCAGGGTTGCCGCATTGGCTTATTATACACGTATTTTGCGATACTTGGAATGTTTAGACCTACGTGCTGATGAGGGGGACACACCCCTGATTTTTGCCCGACGCCTGGGCTATCGGGCGGGATTTGAAAACAACAAAGTGCGTTTGGAGGATATTACCCACATATTGTACCGTGCCAAATACAGCCCCCACCCCATAGGTGATAAGGAAAAGGAAATTATGCGCAACACCCTGTTTATGCTGGATTTTAAGCTGAAAGAAACTGTAGGGTTTTGGAAATACTGTGGATATAAACTGATGCGGATACCCCACGTGAGAAGGGTGGATTAATTTTTTGAGAAAAATATTTATTGGCAAAAAACAAAAACCCCCAAGAGAATTTGCACAGCCCCCTTGGCTTAAATGGGCGTTGCGGGCGTATGCTGTTGTTTTCCCGCTTTTGCTGTTTTTTGTGCTGGAATGGCTTAACCCCCTACCTAACTATATGTCGACAGGGGCACTTACGGCATCGGTGGTATTTATCGCCCTGCTTGCCGTGGTTGTTTCTTCTGCCACGGGCTCGGTTTTTTGGGGTCTTGTGCCTGTTAGCTTGTTGCTGGTTATTGTTTATGTGGTAAACCATTTTAAGGTTGCTTTAACGGGGCAGGTTTTTGTGCCCACGGACCTGTCTGTGGCGGGGGAGGCTTTACAGGTTACAGGTTTTAATGCCCTTACCATAGAGCGAACCTTGATTTTATGGGGTTTTGTTATCGCTTTAATACATGTGCCGTTATGGTTTGTGCGCTTTAAGCTACCCCTAAAAAGGCGGATGATTACCCTTGGCGTGTCCGCCTTTGTATTTTTTGCAGCTTTTATCTTACCGCCCTCATCCCGCACTGCTATGGGGTGGCTTGGGTTTAATCAGGATTTTCGTGGCTCGTCCACTATGCTGTACATGGAAACACGGCTTATTATGGGCTTTCATCAAGCAACTATGGCGCAAATTGCCCACAACAGAGCCATGCCCGGCCTTGTGGAATATGCGAAAGATTTTTTTGTACAAGCACCCCAAGTTATGCCAAGCGACCTGAAACCAAATGTTATTGTTATTATGAGTGAATCTTTTATGGACCCGCATGTGTTTGACCAGCTTAGCCTTTCCACAAACCCCGTTAGCAACTTGCACCGCTTGCAAACCGCCGGCATAAGCGGGCAAACTGTTGTGCCTGTTTTTGGCGGCGGCACCGCTAATACGGAAATGGAGTTTTTAACGGGTGCGCCTGTGTATTTTATGGGCGGGTCCTATCACATCCCTTTTGGCAATCCCGTGCGGTATTTTAACCGCAACCTGTACACTGCCATGCCATGGCTTTTTCGGCAACAAGGATACCGCACTGTGGCTTTGCACCCAAATTATGCGGATTTTTACAATCGTGACAGGATTTATCCCCGCCTTGGCTTTGAATATTTTATTGCCAAAGAAGATATGCCAAACGCCCCCCATAAAGGCTGGTATATATCAGACGAATATTTTACAGATAGGATGATAATGGAAATACAACGAGCCGATGCTGATAATGTGCCGCTATTTTTGTTCGGCATTTCCATACAAAACCATTGGGAATTTTGGGGCAGCAAATATTACGGCTTTCCCCAGGATGTGTATGCCACCCACCCCCACCTTGCCGAAGATTACATTGTGCAGATAAACAGTTTTTTACAGGGTGTTTATGATGCGGATAAGCAGCTGGGGCGGCTAATTGATTTTATAGAAGCAAGCAACCGCCCAACTATGGTTGTGTTTTTTGGGGACCATATGCCGATGATTGGTGCACCCTATCAGGGGATTTTGGAGCAAATTGGCTTTATATCCACCCGCCATGTTTGGGGATGGGACGGGCAGGATAGGGAACGGCTTTTTACCACACCATATTTGATATGGGACAATTTTGGCGGCAACAGGGATGACTGGGGAACCGTATCCGCATATTTTTTGGCAGCAAATGTGGTTGCCCACAGCGGCGCAGTGCAGAACACGTATTGGCAAAACTTGTTGTATGCGCAGCAATATTTCCGTGGGCTAACGGAAAATCATTATATTGACAAAATGGGTAATTTTATGTATATTGATAGTGTATGGGATAAGCTCCATGTAAGAGCCCTTGCAGGGCTTGTACATGCCAAGTGGTTTGGGGATTGTAATTTTCATCAAAGTTTGTCTGTAATTAGCGTTAGCGACTAATATAAAGGGAGTTGGCATCATGGAAGGACAGGACAAAGCGACCTTGGTTATCGGTGTAATTGGGGCGGATGTACACGCCGTTGGAAATAAAATTTTGAATTACACCTTTACCAAGGCGGGCTTTAATGTGATTAACTTGGGCGTTATGGCATCACAAACAGAATTTGTGGAAGCCGCCGTGGAAGCGGATGCGGATGCCATCTTGGTATCCTCCCTTTACGGGCATGGGGAAATTGATGTTAAAGGCCTGCGGGAGAAGTGTGATGAAGCGGGGCTTAACAACATTTTGCTATATGTTGGCGGCAATATTGTTGTTGGCAAACAGGATTTTAATGAGGTGGAAAAACGCTTTCTTGCCATGGGCATTAACAGGGCGTATCCGCCGGGTACGGACCCCATGCTGGCCATTAAACACTTGGAAGAGGATTTGAAAGCATAATGAATATTTATTTGCTGACGGACTTTGGCTCCACCTACACCAAGATGATGGCGGTGGATGTGGATAAGGGCGAAATTATTGCCTTTGCTAAGGCCTTTACTACTATCGAAACGGATGTAACCGAAGGATACAACAATGCGTTGGCCGGGATTAAAGCCCAGCTGGGGGATTTTGTGCCTGCGGCTTCTTTGGCTTGCTCTTCCGCCGCCGGGGGCTTAAAAATCGTGTCATCCGGGCTTGTGCCTGATTTGACTGCAAAAGCATCCCGCCTTGCGGCAGCTTCGGCGGGGGGCAAGGTTGTCAAAACCTATTCCTACGAGCTTACGGAGTTTGAGATAGAAGAAATAGCCACAATACAGCCTGATATTGTATTGCTATCGGGGGGTATTGATGGGGGCAACAAAAAGGTGTTGCTGCAAAATGCCGAAACCCTAACAAAAACCAAGGGCAATTTTTTTGTGATTGTGGCAGGCAACCGTTCGGCGGCATCAGAAGCCCGTAAAATGCTGGAAGCCGGCGGCAAGCGGGTTGTTGTTTGTGAAAATGTGATGCCCGCTTTTGGCAAGCTTAATATCGACCCCACAAAGGCGGCCATTAGGGATTTGTTTATTGAAAATATTGTATCTGCCAAGGGGCTGGATAAGGTTGCCACCATGATGGATATGGAGATTATACCTACCCCCTTAGCTGTTTTTGAGGCTTGTGAACTGTTATCAAAAGGCACAGCGTGTGAACGGGGCCTTGGTGAGCTTATGGCATACGATTTGGGCGGGGCAACCAGCGATGTATATTCCATGGCGGATGGTTTGTCCAAAAGCGGGGCGTTTATAAGTGGTATACAGGAGCCCTTTGCAAAGCGCACCGTGGAGGGTGATATTGGTATGAGATATAGCCTGCACGCCCTATATGATTTGATTTGTGAGGAAGGCGGGCTGGGCGATTTTGACCCCGCAGAAGTTGGGCTGTGGCTGGATACTTGTAAAGGCAGCCCGGATGTGCTGCCGCAAGGCGAGTATGAAAAGTTTGCACAGATTGATGCGGCTTTGGCGGCATGGGCCATTCGCCTGTCCGCCACACGGCATGCAGGGCAAGTGGAACGGATTTTTACACCCCAAGGGGAGGTTTTTAGCCAAACAGGCAAGGATTTAACCCGTGTAGAATATATCATAGGTAGTGGTGGTGCGGTTATTAACGCACCCGACCCGTTGACGATTTTACAAGAAGCTGCATACAGCCCACGAGATTTGAATGCCTTAAAGCCCCATAAGCCCAAAATCCTACTGGATAAGGAAAATGCGCTGGCTGCAATGGGCTTGCTGGCCCGCCGCCAACCTGATATAGCCTTAAAAATAATGAAGACCAGTTTTTTAGAAATATAACAACACAAGCAAGGAGTGGGAGTATGCGATATTTGACTTTGGAAATAAACGGAAAATTACAACCCCTTGACAGGGGCGAAATTTATGAAGATATTTTGATGGAGGAGCTGGAAAAGGCGGGCATTGGCAGTGTGGATGGTGGCGGAACACTGATGGAAAAGGATGGCAGTATAGCACTTTGTGATATTGGCATTTCCCTAAACAACGGGCAAGAAGCCATGGGCAAGTTGATGCTGATTTTGCAAGCCCTGTGCCTACCTAAGGGTTCCCGCCTGTTATTGGACGGGGATGAAGCAGAACCAATACCGTTAGGCTGTTTAGAAGGGCTGGCCCTGTGGCTTAACGGCACAGAATTGTCAGAGGAAGTGTACAAAACCTGCGATATTAACCATGTTGTAGCGGAGCTTAACCGTTTACTGGGAGATGGCGGGCAAATGTACAGCTACTGGCAAGGCCCAAATGATACTGCTCTGTATTTCTACGGCACTTCCTTTGAGGACATGAAGTTGAAAATGGAACCGTTTTTGGCAGAATACCCATTGTGCCAAAAGCACCGCATAGAACGAGTGGCCTAACATAAGAGGGGCAGAGGCTTGCCCTACCACAAAACAGACATAGACACAGCTCGCAGGTTGTGATAAAATAAACTTAGACAAAACCCACAAATCAGGAGGGGCGGCATGGAAATCAAACTAAAGAATAAGAAAATGTGTGATGACCTTTTTAACCAATTGGAGCAGGAGGTGCTAAAAGGCTGGAAAACAGGCGAAGGGCTAACAATTGCCGATGGCATTGCCTATCAAAAAACCTTACCCGAATCTAAAAACTTTGCCAAAAAGCTAATAGATGCGGATGCAGAGGGCAAGACATTAACCCAGCCCCGTGCAGGTGTTGCTTTGCCTAAAATGCATATAGAGCTTTTACAATATCTTGAAGATTTTGGATTTGCAGACCTGTTACCCAGCACCATTGATGCATACACCCGCCTAAACCGTTACGAAGATGCCCAAATTGGCATTGATGAAAGCGAGCGCAACGGCCGCTCTATGCTTAACGGCTTTCCTGCTGTTAATCATGGGGTGGATATTTGCCGCCAGGTAGTAAATTCTGTTAAAACTCCGGTGCAGGTGCGCCACGGCACACCCGATGCCCGCCTTTTGGCACTTATAACCATGGCCGGCGGTTTTACATCTTACGAAGGCGGGGGCATTTCTTACAATATACCATATTCCAAGGATATTAAGCTGGAAAAGACCATTTTTGACTGGCAGTTTGTTGACCGGCTAATGGGTAAGTATGAAGATGCCGGCATAACCATCAACCGTGAACCCTATGGGCCGCTTACAGGCACCCTTGTGCCGCCCTGCATTTCCCATTCCGTAGCGATTATAGAAAGCCTTTTGGCGGCAGAGCAGGGCTGTAAAAACATCACCGTAGGCTATGGCCAATTGGGCAATATTGTACAGGATGTTGCGGCAATTAAATCCCTACGCAATTTAACGAGATATTATTTAGATAAATTTGGCTTTGAAGATGTGCATGTAACCACTGTTTTGCACCAATGGATGGGTGGTTTTCCCCATGACGAGGCTATGGCCTTTGGTGTTATATCTTGGGGGGCTGCAGCGGCGGTTTTGTCCGGTGCTACTAAGGTTATCGTAAAAACCCCCCACGAAGCTATGGGCATACCCACAAAAGAAGCCAATGCCGCAGGCTTAAAGGCCACCAAACAAGTGGTAAATATGCTACAGGGGCAGGACCTTTTGGAGCTGCATGATGTACATTTGGAAGCAGGCCTTATTGAAATGGAAACCAAGTCCATAATAGACAGGACACTGGATATGGGCGATGGGGACATTGCAATAGGCAGTGTGCGGGCTTTTGAAGCGGGCATTATGGATATTCCCTTTGCCCCCAGCAAGCATAATATAGACCTCGCCTTCCCCGCCCGTGATAATGAAGGTGCCGTGCGCTTTATCGAATTTGGTAATCTACCATTTAGCCGCCATATAAAAGACTTTCATCAGAAAAAGCTTAATGTGCGGGGCAAGGTGGAAAAGCGGGATGTTTCCTTCCAAATGTCTATTGATGATATTTTTGCCATTTCCGAAGGCAGGCTGGTTGGGCGTCCTAAGTAAAGAGGTTTTAGCATACCAATGCTTTGCAATACTTCAAGCCCATGACTTATGAAGAATTTTGCAAATTTCGGGAATTTGATGTTAGGCTTAACCGCAAAAAGAGTGATGACACTGTTTGTAGCTTGACTTAATCGTGGTTTGCGACCCGGCAAAACTTAGTGATGGCAAATCCTTAAAAGGCGCATCGGGTTTTGTTGTGGGGATTTGATATAGGGCTTTATGCGTGGACGACAGCGAATTTACCATAAACACAAGGGACATTTTTGCATAGGAGGAAACACCGTGAAAATTATTGATGTGATATGCAGTGCAGGGCAAAGCGGATTTTTCTTTGATGACCAAAAGGCCATTAAAGCAGGGGCTGTTGAGGATGGCAGTGCATACAAAGGCACGCCTGTAACCGAGGGTTTTACCAGCGTGCGCCAACCGGGCGAATCTATTTCTGTAATGTTTGTGTTGGAAAATGGTCAGGTGGCTTATGGGGACTGTGCGGCGGTGCAATATTCCGGCGCTGGCGGGCGGGACCCCTTGTTTTTAGCAAAGGACTTTATCCCTGTTATTGACAAAGCGGTTAAACCCCTTCTTGTGGGGCGTGAAATAACCACGTTTAAGGAGCTGGCAGCGGAGCTGGACAGCCTTGTGGTGGATGGCAAGCTGTTGCACACTGCCATACGCTACGGCATAACCCAAGCTGCCCTTGATGCGGTTGCGAAAAGCAAAAATAAGTTAATGGCGCAGGTTATTGCAGAAGAATACGGCCTTACCATGTCGGATACTATGATACCAATCTTTACCCAGTCCGGTGATGCACGTTATGCTAATGCGGATAAGATGATTCTAAAATCCGCCCCTGTTTTGCCCCATGCCCTGTTTAATAATATAGAAAAAACAGGCAAAAATGGCGAAGGGCTACTGGAATATGTGGCGTGGCTTGCTGGGCGCATTGGCGAAATTAGGGTGCAACCAAATTATGCCCCCATCCTGCATATTGATGTGTATGGCATGATAGGGGAGGTTTTTGGTGATGATTATGAAGCTATTGTGGCATATATGGGCAAACTGGAACAGGCAGCAAAACCTTACAAACTACGCATCGAAGGGCCTGTGGATGTGGGCTCGCTGGATGGGCAAATTGCCGCATTAAAACGCTTGCGTGAAATGCAAGAAGCGGCAGGTGTTGATGTGGAAATTGTGGCGGATGAATGGTGCAACACATTAGAAGATGTAAAGGCCTTTACCGACAATAAGGCAGGGCATATGGCACAGATAAAAACCCCTGACCTTGGGGGCATCAACAACTCCATCGAAGCGGTGCTGTATTGCAAGCAAAACGGTATGGGGGCATACCTTGGCGGCACATGTAACGAAACCGACCGCAGCGGACAGGTTTGCGCCCACATTGCCATGGCAACAAGCCCTGTGCAAACCCTTGCAAAACCGGGCATGGGCATGGACGAAGGTTATATGAACATCTATAACGAAATGAGCCGTATTTTGGCAATAAAAAACATATTGTAGGATTGGGGGCAAGGCGGGCGGGACTGCCCCGCCCCTTTTTACGGGAGGCAACCATATGATAGAACTGTGCAAAATAGACCATGATAATTTTGACAAAGTATTAAAACTAAAACTTGCCGAAGGGCAGGAAAGCTTTGTGGCATCCAATATTTACAGCCTTGCAGAAGCCTATAAAGACCTAACCAACAACGAAAAACCACCCATGCCCTTCGCCATACACAATGGGGATGATGTAATAGGCTTTACCATGATGGAGTTTTGTGAGCTGGATGAGGATGACCCGTTTTTTGTGGATTTTGGCGATAAGGCTGTGTACAACTTCTTTCGCTTTATGATTGACAAGGACCATCAAGGCAAAGGTTATGGACGGCAAGCTGTGGGCAAGATTTTGGAGTTTTTGCGCTCCCAACCCCAAGGCAAAGCGGATGCCATAAGTGTGTGTTATGAGCCTGAAAATGAAGTATCCCGCAAGCTTTACGCACCCCTTGGGTTTGTGGAAACGGGACATATAATTGATGGTGAAATTCTTGCACGCCTGCCCTTGTAGGAACGCACCATATGGAGGATAAATGATTGAGTTGAAAAAAATCACATGGGATAATTACGAAGCCGTGCTAAATTTGCAGCTTTTAGAGGGGCAAAAGGGCTATGTAACACCCAATTATAAAAGTTTGGTGCAGGCTTATATAGGCATTACAAATGATGACGAGCCACCCCTGCCTTTCGCCATATGCAAAGAATGTGGCGAAGTTATAGGCTTTGCCATGATGGAGCGGGAGGAAATGGGCGAGGACGACTATTTCCGCCAACAATTTGGAGATAAAGCCATTTACAACCTATATCGCTTTATGATTGACAAAAACCATCAAGGCAAAGGTTATGGACGGCAAGCCATGGTTAAGATTTTAGAATTTTTGCGCCAGGCTCCAAGGGGTGCGGCGGATTCCATATCAATATGCTATAAACCCAGCAATGAAACAGCTCGCAAGCTATACACTTCATTAGGCTTTGTGGAAACAGGGCATATGAATGGCGAGGATATGCTTGCCCGCCTTGCTTTGCAATAAAAAACAGGCGCACATTGTGTGCCTGTTTTTTATTGTTAAATTTTGTAACCGCCCTTTGGGTCGTAATCCTCAAATTCTGTTAACTTGCCTTCGGCATCGTATGTTAGGCCTGCGATAATTTGTCCTGATGCGGCTTGTTTTTCTATCAAATCGGCATTGTCATGCAAAAATTGCCAAGCAGACAGTAATTCGCTTACAATTTTTCGGGCATGGTTAAGGTTTTCTGTTTTTTCTTCTGCTGTGTCCAAAAATTCGCAACGGATAAGCACACGGTTGATAATTAAGTACATCAAAGCCAAATCTTGGGAAAATTCCACATTATCATCCAAGGTTTCGTAAAGCACCCCAAGGCAGTCCCTCGACTTATCAAGGGCCGCCTTGTTTTCTGCACTTTTGGGGGCTGCGGCAATAGCTTTATCCAGATTTTGCAGTAAAAGCAGGTGGTTTATTATGCACAGCTCCAATGGTGTGGCATTTTCTATTTTTTCCACCAGTTGTTGGTGGGTAAGGCCTGTGATATCCATTTTATGTCCCGTCCTATCTTAAAATTAGGTATTGGGCGATGCGGTTGTAAAGGGGGCGTTGGTTTAACATATCAAAGAAATTGCGTATTTCGTTGGCATTGCCAAAGGGGTGCTCGTCCCGATACCGCTCTATCCGCTCTATAATATGGAGGGTCATGGCGGGGTCCAGGCTTAAAAGCTCGGTTTCTGTGGCGGTGTTAATATTGGTTACTAAGGTTAAGTTGTTAAGCGCATCCTGCGGTAGGTTGCGGATAAATGCAGGTAGGTGGCTTGGCAACATCCAGTTACCCCGCTGTGGGTTGTTAATAATTTGCTGTGCTACATTTGGCGGCACACCTGCCTGCTCCAATTGCGGCCGGGTTGCCCTGTTAAGGTTAATGGTGGCGGGCATGGGCGTTTCGTCCACATATATAAAGGGGGCGATGGTTGCAAAGGTTGCGCCTGCTGGCAAAAACTGCTCCAACTGGCCAATGTCCTGGAAAGGCTCTTGCGTGCGGCGTGTCAAGATGTTGTTGACGGCGGTGTTAATATTTGCCGTGGTTGCGGCAGACCTGCCAAAAAGGCTTTCCAACTCACTTCTCGGTGCGGTGTTGATATTGGTATGGGTGCGCATATTATCAGCAATTGCGTTGGTGTTTTGGATGTTAAATGCCATATGGGGCATTAAATCCTGCACATTACGCAAGGGCATAATATTACGCTGGCTGATAAAGTTTGATGCTTGTATAGGCGTGGCTCCTGCACGGGTTAGTTGCAGTTGGTTGGCCAGGTTAATATTTGCCCTAAATTGGGGGCGGTAAAAATCAATAACATAATCATTTTCCACGCTGATAAAAGGGGCTATGGCATTAAGTTGCAACTGGGTAAGCACATTGCGCCCTACCAGTTGTTGAATGTCCGTAAACGCCCCGTAGGTGGCGCGGGATGTGGTAATGGCAAGTGCTGTGCCGCCTGTTAGCATGGTTGCCAACTCATCCTCCGCCGCTGTGTTTATGTTAGTGGAAACGCCCGCCCTGTGACGGATACTGACAAAGGCATCCAAAGTCATGCCCTGTACAAAAACCAAATCATTCACATGGCGTATGGGGTGGGTGGTGCGGTATGCTACAATAGCTTGGGCAAGGCTTATATCAATATCAAGGCGGTTTGAAATTTGCCACGGGGTTGCGGTGTTGATATTTATACGGTCGTGATGGCGCAGCAAGGTGGGCTCACGCATATCTGTTGCCCAAAAACCAAGGCCGGCACCGCCTGCCAAATATTCTGCCCCTGCAATTTCATCAAAATAGTTTGTGAAATAGTGGGCATCATTAAACAAGGCAAAGCCCATTTCTACCACTTCCCGATTGACGAAGCGGTTGCCAAAATGTACATACATATAATTCCAGCGGTTTGTGGGTTGTATTGGCAAGGAAGGGTCGCTGTTAAGCATAACATTTTGCCCAACCAGCTGCCCTGTTAGATAGTTTATAGCTTGGGGGCTACCGCCGGGCATCACGCCGATAAGGCGCACCAAGGCATCCCCGTTTGGGGTGCGCACCACCATGGCATTAACATCCACAATGCGTATAACTTGTGCTTGGGTGCTTGGCGGCAAGGTGATATATGCCTGCGCCTGTGCAGTCATCACAGGCATAGCCAAAAATAGCATAATTACAGCTAAAAATAGTATTAATATCCTTGGTGGCGACCTTTTCATCACTACAAAACCCCTTCCTTTATGGTTTTGGACTTGCGATATAATACAAATTTGCGGCCAATGGTTTGCACCAACTGCGCACCCGTGCGGGATGCGACAATTTCGGCAGCTTCATCCACTTCCAGCTCGCAATTTTGGTTTATGTCGATTTTAATAAGCTCTCTTGCTTCCAAGGCATCCCTTATGCCTATGATAAATTCGGGGGTAACCCCCTCTTTACCCACATGGAAAATTGTGGGCATACCATTTGCTTTGGAGCGCAATGCGGCCCTTTGTTTGCTTGTTAGCGTCATAATGTTCCTCTTTTCTATATTAATGCCCTACTAAGCATATCTTTATTTTGCCAAACCCACCACAAACTGCGGCAACGCCACGCCAGCCCCCACAAATTACCTGTGGTGTTAAAAGTAACTTTGGGCTTTATGGCTTCTTCTTCGGCGGTTTCACAAACTATAACTTCGATTATTTGGCTTACAAGCCTTTTCCTATCCGAGGGCGGCAAACCATATCCATCTGCCACAATGCGTACTTGCTCCGCTCGCTTTTTGGGGCTTGGCAGGTTGTGCAACTGTGCCAAGTCGTCATCATAAAGCTGCACGAAAAGCCAGCACACACGGGCAAGCTCCACCAACCTGTCAAGTGGACCCGTGTACTCCCAATCAACAACATTCATAGGCAGTCCGCCTTTTGTTATTGTGTTCCAAGGGGCAATATCTCCATGGCATATTATTCGGTTGCCGGCATCCCCAATTTTCCGCAGGCACCAAGGTTGCCAAATGTCACCTTGCCTTATTTTGAAGCTTTCGGCAGATTTATGCAAAGCCGCCACCATTTGCCCGGCAGCATACAGTCCTTCATCCGTCCACTTGCTGGGATGCACCATTTCGCCTTCTATATATTTGGAAACCTGCTCACTTTCGTCAATATTGATAATTTGTTCCACGTGCAACCCATCGGCTTCAAAGTGGGCAAGTGCCCGCTTGATGGATGTTGACCAAGGTTGTGCAGGGCGATGGATATGGTTACCCATGCGATAAACCCCGTTTTCGGCGGATAGAATTATTTTCTCCATGGCAAATCTCCAAGCCTATGTGGCGGGGTTAGGCTCCCACCCTACGGGTAGTATTCAAATTCCAGGTCATAAATACGTACGGTGTGGCCTTCTTGTATGCCCTTATTTTCTAATTCGGCAATAATGCCCTTATCCTTAAGGTATTTTTGGAAAAATGCGTTACCTTTTTCCGTTTCCACATTGGTATAACCCACCATTTTCTCCACGCCAACGCCTTCCACCACAAAATAATCATCCTCTAATTGAGTGACGGTAAACGGCCCATCGGCCACCTTTTCAGGCTCCACAAAATCTTCATGAAAAATAATTTCTTCGGGGATTGATTTGACGATTTGGTGGGCAGCTTCCATTAGCGGGTCCAAACCTTGGTTGCTTGCGGCGGATATGGCAAATAACTGCCATCCTTTTGCCTTGCAATATTCTTCTATATCAGGTAGATTATCCTGCGCTTCGGGTATATCCATCTTGTTGGCGGCTATTATTTGGGGCCGCTGCAACAGGGCGGGGTCGTATTCGCCCAACTCTTTATTAATTTTTTCGATGGCCTCAATCGGCTCTACACCCTCCAAGCCGGAGGCATCCACCACGTGGATAAATGCCTTTGTGCGCTCCACATGCCTTAAAAAGTCCGTACCAAGCCCAATGCCTTGGCTTGCCCCTTCCACCAGCCCGGGAATGTCCGCAAGCACAAAATCTTCCCCGTATGCATTGCGCACAACGCCCAAATTTGGGGATAATGTGGTAAAGTGGTAGTTGGCTATTTTGGGGTTTGCATTTGTAACCATGGACAATAAAGTGGACTTTCCCACGTTTGGCAGGCCAATTAAGCCCACATCTGCAAGGGTTTTAAGTTCCAAAACAACTTCGTATGCCTTGGAATCCCTACCACGTTCGGCATATCTGGGGGCTTGGCGGGTGGGGGTTGCAAAATGCTGGTTGCCACGGCCGCCCTTGCCGCCTTTTATAAGGGTGCGCCGCTCGCCCGGCTGGGACATATCAGCCATAATTTGTCCGCTGGATATTTCACGCACAATGGTTCCACGGGGAACATCGATAACTACACTTTCTGCACCCTTGCCACTGCGGTTATTTTTCTCCCCCGGTTTGCCATCTGCTGCCACAAATTTGCGTTTATAGCGAAAATCCAATAATGTGGACATATTGTCGTCCACCTGAAAAATAATATCCCCGCCACGGCCGCCATCCCCGCCATCGGGCCCGCCGTTTACAACATATTTTGCACGGTGAAAGGACACGTGGCCATCCCCACCCTTGCCGCCTGCTATTTTAATTTTTACCTTATCAACAAACATAATTAATCACCATGCTCCCGCTATGCGCTTATCCTATTTTAACACAAAATACAACAAAAATCCAGCCTAACCTAAAATTACAATATAGTACAAAACAGCAAATACAAACCCCGGCAGCAAATTTGCCACCCTAATTTTGGCATCAAGTGCTAAGTTAACGCCGATACCAAGTATCATAATGCCGCCCACTGCCGATATTTGGGCTATTATCCCATCCGTTAAAAATGGCTGCAAAAAGCCCGCAAAAAATTCGATTGACCCTTGGTATAAAAACACGGCAAAGGCGGAGAAAAGCACACCAAAACCAAGGGTGGATGCAAGTGCCATGGCCGCCACACTGTCGATAATGGATTTTGTGATGATAATAGAATGGTCACCCAACAACCCACTGTCCAGGGAGCCCACAACAGCCATTGCACCCACGCAAAATAGCAGGGTGGCCGCCACAAAGCCTTGGGCAAATGTGGATGCTTCGCCTTCTTTTTTGCCAATCTTACCTTGCAGCCAAATGCCAAGGCGGCTAAGGGCAGCGTGAATATTTACAAGCTCCCCGCCAATACCCCCAAGGGCAAGGGCGACCACCATCAAAAGAATGTCGCCACCAAGGGCGGAGGAGATGCCCACAATGCAAACACATAACCCAAGGGCTTTCATCGCTGTTTGGGATATGCGCTCGCTTATACGGCCCTTTAACAAAAGCCCCAAGCCCCCGCCGGCCAAAATAGCAGCAGCGTTTATTGATGCGCCTGTAACGCCCATGCTTCACCTTCCTTAATTGCACTATGAATGATTATTATATCATAAAGAAACATTTTTGGCAAATATAGCGAACGCACAATCACGACTTTGAAGTGCGTTCGCTATAAGTCATCGAACAAGCGCATTTGTTGCTTTATTAAGATTTTTGTGATAAAATATTTTATAATGTCAGAAGGGGCGTGATACATTTGGTCACTTTTATTATAGGCAATGGATTCGATATTCAAATGGGACTAAAAACGAGATATTCAGATTTTTACAAGGTGTACAAACAACCCAAGGAAGGCGATAGCGAGGTTATACAGAAGTTTAAGAAAGAATTTGAAGAAAATTTAGAAACTTGGGCGGATTTTGAGTTGCAGCTTGGAAAGTATAGCCAAGAATTTACTGGCGACAGCGCATTTGAAGATTACGAAGCTTGCTTTGATGATTTTGTTGTATCTTTTAATAAATATCTCAAAAAGCAGTGTGAAAGCATTGACTGGCCAGCGGTTACAGATAATGAAATAAGCAAATTTCAAGACTCGATACTTGATTTTTATAAATATGTCAAAGGTGTTAATAGTGATTCTGTGAAAGGTTACATAAAAGATAGGTCGCTTGTAAATTTTTTGCAGTTTAATTACACAGACGTGTTTAACGTGATGTTGCACAAAAGCAGCATGCACGAACATCCCCAAAAACGTGTGAGAATGGGGTATGCCTATCAAGGAATAGCCTCACTTGGAAAAAACCTTCATGTGCATGGAAAACTGGGTGAGGGTGGATATATGACCATGGGCGTTGACCGCTTGGAACAGATAGAAAATTCTACCATTCGTGACAACAGAGGAAGTGATTTTTTTGTTAAGCCTGAATTTCTAAACAACTTGCAAGCCCGAAATGTTAATCAAGAAATAGCCAAAATAGAGGCCATACAGGTTATTAAAAACAGCACAGTGATTTGTGCTTTTGGTGCACCGATAGGTGATACGGACGGATTTTGGTGGCGTGCAATAGGTGAGCGTCTTAAAAACCCCGGTACACTACTTGTAATTTTTGGATATCACGGCAGGCCAGATGATGGTATCAGTCCAGCAAAAATCCGCAAAAGGGAGCTTGAGGTTGCGGATAAAAGGGAGGAAACGAAATTGCGCTTTATAAGGCTGGCTGAGTTGGATGAGGAATGGCTTGAGCGAAATTCTGGCAGGATTATAGTGGAGCTTGATTCAGGCATGTTTGATTTTTGGCTGCCGCAAATCCGGCCCAACAACTTGTAACCCTTTTCCCGCCTGTACATAGTATGGGGTAGAAGCCCGTTTACAAGGAAACGGCTTCACCTAAAAAATATGTAAAGGAGGAAAAACCATGATGGATTTTTATGGAGGCTTTCTGTTGGAATCTCTTTGTGACAACATTGGAAAAACCGTCACCATTTTCACCCGCTCTGGCGGCATCTCTGGTTCTGGCTTCACAGGTGTGCTTTTGTCTGCCGACCGTGAAGTAATACGGCTGTTGTGTGATGTGGGTGCGCCCCCATCTTGCCCGGTAGGCAGCAGCTGCACCAATGCTTTTGGCCCCTGGGGCGAGATAGGGCCAAACTTCGGTTTCTGCGGCAACCCGTTGGGTGCTGTGGCTGTTATCCCGCTGCATTCTGTAGTTTGCTTTACCCATAATGCAATTTAGGGCTTAGGCTTAATATGTGCCCGCAATACAAATCAACCCCCATGGAATCTGATTTCCATGGGGGTTGATTTGTATTTTTACTGCTCTTCATCAGCAAATTCATTGTCGGTGGGGTAAAGGAAAACATCGTCCTCATCGTCTTCCAACAACCAGTCGTCATCAAGGATGTCATCATCCTTTTTCATCCACTTTACAAGGCCAACCACAAGGCTGGTAAGCAGGGCCACACCCAAAATGATGGTGATGGTGATAACAACAGGGTTTTTGTACCAGCATTTTTTGTTTTTCACAAAACCTTTGCCGTGCTTGTAGTAGTAGGGCATGTGGTCATGAATGTACTTTTTAATTTTCATTTGACACCTCTCCTAAATAAGTTTTAGTTATTTGCTTTGCGCATTGCCTTGTTGGTTTCGGCTTTTTTGCGCAAAAGGTCATACTCATCATAAGCCCGCAGGATTATTTGCTTTTCATCGTTAAATTTTAGCAAATGAAAGGCTTCGTGTTTTTTGTAAAAGCCGGCATCCGAAAAATGCTCCTCATGCTGGGGGCTGCAAAAGTGGGAACCGGCAGACATTAAGTACCAATGCACCGTCTTCTCCACTGTATCTACGGCACCCTTGAAGGTATATTGGGTGTTGCCTAAATATTTTAGGATTTTGGCGAACACCTTAGCCTCCTCCCGCACCTCCCGCAGGGCGGTTTGGCGCAGGTTTTCCTTACCTTCCACTGTGCCTTTGGGCAGTACCCAGCCGGTATATTTTCGGATTTGATTTTTGTACAAAAGCAACACTTTACCCTTGTGTATCACCACACCCCCGCAACTAACAGTTTCTGCCATAAGTCAACCCTCATAAAATTTCATCGTTGGCAAGTGGGCAATGGTGTATAACTACCCGTTTTAAGCAATTTTGAACGCAAATTGGAGTTCTTTGATGCTCAAAATCACTCAAAACGGAGTTATGCGCCATTACTGGTTAAACAAGTCTAATTAATATATTGTACACCATATCAAGAAATTTTTCAAGCACTTTTTTTGAAGGGGGATATTGAGAGGTGTCTGCGGATTTTTTTGAAGCCGTTTAACCAAAAAATTAGCATGAAGGGGACAAAAGCAACCATTAGCCAACCTTGGCCTGATAGGAGCAAGGTGTTATAAATGCCATGCACCACCCAAGGTGCAAAAAACGCCATTGCCATATGGCGGCTGCGCTTTTGTGGTTCAAATTTTGCCAGGGCAAAGTGGTAACCCATAATAACGCCAAAAAACCCATGGGATGGCACAGAAACCAATGCACGCATAAAGGCTGTTTCAAAGCCGCCCATTTGGGGGTGTAGCACATAAAGCACATTTTCCACCCCCGCAAAACCAAGGGAGATAAAAACGGCATACACAATCCCGTCCACGGGCTCGTTAAGATTACGGTTATGCCATATTAGGAAGAATAAGGCGGCAAATTTGAAAACCTCTTCTGTAAAGCCTGCCACGGCAAAGGATGTGAAAGCCGCTTCGCCTAATTGTCCCAAAACGGGGGTAAAGCCTGCTATAAAGCCTGATGTGCGCATTATGGGAAAGGTGATTACTGCACCCGCCAAAAGCCCGGCAAAAAGCAGGCGTTTTGGCTCGTGTTCATATTTATCACGGATGTACATGTAAACTGCGCAAATTAGCGCAGGAGCCAATGCCAGCCCAAAAAGGGTTTGTGCCATAAGTCCCTCCAAAATTTAGAGTGTGTTCACACAAAGCTGTGCGGTAGCTTAATGTGAACACGCTCTAATTATGCACTATTGTAACTATCTGAAAATTGACCCAATGCGTAAGCGGGGGCGCAGGATTATTTGTTCGGCTTCTTCTTCACTAAGCTGCACAACCTGCCCACGGGTTACATCCATTAGGCACATAGGCGGAAACATGATGCACCACCAATTTTCGCCGGCCCCTTCGCCTATAATTATTTGCAGGGCAGTGTATTGCCCCTGCGGCAAAAACAAACTGCCGTACATCATTGAGGGAAAGCCCAAGCCCTCCGAAAGGCGCACCCTAATTTCACGGCCGGCACTTATTTCTTTTGCCCTTTCTTCAATCGCTGTAAGGTTTTCCGAAATAATTGCTTTGGCAGCGGGCATGGAAGAGGCATGCGCTGTTAAATCCCTTACAAATTCCCAAATCCCATCACGTAAATCTAATTTTAGCTGTTGTTCTGCTTGGCTATTATCTTCCGCCAAAATATGTAGTCTTATTACATAGTTATTAAGGTCGCCGCCTTGCCCTGCCACAGCCATTCCGCTGGAAAATAGGAAAATCCCCGCCAATCCAAATACCAATGCCATTAAACTGCTGTTTGCCCATTCCTTCGCTCTTCTCATAATAATCTCCTTAAATTTGATATCATCCAATTATTGCCATAATTGGATGATAGTATACCGGGGACTATAATCAAAAAAGGTGGCGGTTTGGTGAAATTGGAAGACAAGCGGTTTGTGGTTACGGGGGCATCATCAGGGTTGGGGCGGGCTTTGGTTGGGCAATTGGCACGGCTGCACGGTACCAAGGTGGTTGCCGTAACCCGGCATGTAAACTTGGCAAAGCCCGAAAATGCGGATAAAATTTTGGATTTTGCCATTGCCCGAATGGGCGGGGTGGATTGTGTGATAGCCTGCGCAGGCTTTGGGTATTACGAGAGCTTTGGTGGCGGCGATGGTGGTTTTGGGCATATACAACGCATTTTTGAAACCAATGTGCTGTCGCCTTTTTACATGCTGGACCGGTTTTTGGCAAAAACCCATGGCAAGGTTAGCTTTGTGGTAATTTCCTCCATGCTTGGCAAAATGGGGCTTGCAGGCATGTCTTTATATTCTGCCACAAAGCATGCTTTGGCAGGCTTTGCCGATGCTTACCAACCGGAAAAACCCAAACGGCTGTATTATGCAACCGTTTACCCAATCAGCCTTAAAACAAATTTTTGGCGCAAGCTGCCCGCAGATATACCCATACCACAACCCATGCAAACTGCTGATGCTGCTGCACGTGTCGTTTTGCGGGGCTTGCGCAAAGGCAGGCCTAACATATATACCGCACCATTTTCAAGGCTTGCGGCGGCTTGCCCTTTGCCTTATCAAATTATGGGTGCATTAAAATTCCGCAAATGGTTGCGCCAAAGCTTTGCTTGACGGGTGGATGGTGATTTGATATAATCAAAATAATATGTAAATAGTGGGGGATTTTTATCAAGCTTAAGCTGGATTTTGTAAAAATGCATGGTTGCGGTAATGACTACATATATTTCAGCGGTATGAGGGGGCGCATGGCGGACCCCCATGCCATGGATTTGTTTACCCTTTGCGACCGCCATAAAGGCATTGGCGGGGATGGCATTGTGGTTGTTTTGCCATCAGAAATTGCCCACGGGCGGATGTTGATGTTTAATGCCGATGGCAGTGAAGGGGCGATGTGCGGTAACGCCATACGCTGTGTTGCCAAGCTTTTGTATGACGAGCAAGTGGCCCCTGCCGAGATGACCATAGAAACTGCCAGCGGCATAAAATCCATCACAGTTTTTGCGGATAAGCACATTGCCCATTCGGCTAGGGTGGATATGGGGAAGGCGATTTTGGCACCCGCCCAAATCCCCGTGGAACTGGATGGTGAAGCAGTGATAAACCGTGAATATAACGGTCATCGCATCACCTGTGTGTCCATGGGCAACCCCCACGCTGTGATATTTATGGATGAAATTGATGGATTGGATTTGGAAGCCCTTGGGCCGCCCATGGAAAATGCCCCAATCTTCCCTGATCGGGTAAATACGGAGTTTGTGCAGATAATTGCCCGCAACCATATTAAAATGAGGGTATGGGAGCGTGGCAGCGGCGAAACCATGGCTTGCGGCACAGGTGCATGTGCGGCGGCAGCGGCGGCAGTGCTAAACGGACACTGTGATATGGATAAAGATATTACCGTAGACCTGCGGGGCGGCAGTTTAACAATAAAATACACACAAGATACAGTATGGATGACAGGCGAATGTGTGAAAGTTTTTGAAGGGACGGTTGATGTATGAAAGAACAACAAATGATTTTGGTGCTGGATTTTGGCGGCACCAATAAGGAAATCGTGGCAAGACAGGTACGGGCATTGGGGGTTTATTCAGAAATCCGACCAAGCCGCATTTCTGTGGAAAAGGTTAGGGAGCTTGCGCCAATCGGCATTATTTTGACGGGAGATGCCGCAGGCTGTGACCCGGAGATTTACAAGCTTGGCGTGCCCGTAACCACCAACCACAACAACCTGAAAGATTTTGTTATGGGCGAATGCAAAGCACATGGCGATTATAGCGTGGACAGCTATTTGGAACAAAAAGTAGCGGAAATACGTGATGCGGTAGGTAAAGAACGGGTGCTGCTTGCCCTTTCAGGGGGCGTGGATAGCTCCGTTTGTGCCGCTTTGCTTGTTAAAGCAATTCCCGGACAAATTGCCTGTATTTTTGTGGACCATGGTTTTATGCGCCACGGGGAGCCTGACGCAATACAAGCCGCCTTTGCAGGGCAGGATATTAACTTTGTACGTATCGAAGGTGAAACTCGCTTCCTTGCCAAGCTTGCAGACATATCTGACCCGGAAACCAAACGCAAAATCATAGGGCACGAATTTATTGCCGTTTTTGAAGAAGAAGCCAAAAAACTGGGCGACATTCCCTTTTTCGCCCAAGGCACAATATACCCCGATATTGTTGAAAGTGGAGGGGATTACGGCAACCTGGTCAAATCCCACCACAATGTGGGTGGTTTGCCCGAAAAGTTAGGCTTTAAGAAGGTAATAGAGCCCCTTGCAGGGCTTTTTAAGGACGAGGTACGTGCATTGGGTGCAAAGCTTGGCCTACCGGAAGCCATTGTAAACCGCCAACCCTTCCCGGGGCCGGGCCTTGCTGTGCGTGTTATCGGCAACCTTACCAAGGAAAAACTGGACACCCTGAGGGCAGCAGACCATATTGTAACCACGGAAATTGAAGCAAATGTAAAGCCTGCCCCACAACAATATTTCTGTGTGCTAACCAACACCCCATCTGTGGGCATTAAAAACCACATACGCACCTACGACCCCGTAATTGCTATCCGTGCCATAAACACCCAAGACTTTATGACGGCCACCTACCACCCCATCCCCCACGAAATACTTGCCAAAATCGCACAGCGCATCACCGGCGAAGTTGCGGGGGTAAGTCGTGTTGTTTATGATATCACATCCAAACCGCCCGCTACTGTGGAGTGGGAATAGGATTATATACTGCACCGTTTTTCAAGATGTTTCGCAAATTCGCATAATATCTAACTTTACAATCACTAATGATTTCATTTCATTACACCATGTAACCAACATTTTCACCAGTTTTCATAAAAAGTTGGTTACAAAGTTGGCTACAAAAGCCCCTGCTTTTTTAATAGGCAAGGGCTTATTTTTTATCCTTCTATGACAGCAAGTTTTAAGGGGGCTTGATTGCTTGCCAACTGCGCAAAGGTTGTCCCGACAATATCCATAGCTGCCGCTTCACGTTCTTGAAAACTGTGGGCGTAGGTTTTTGCAATTATCGGCACACTATCACCAGCCAAACCCGCAACAGCCACAACATCAACACCACTTGCAATTAGCAAACTTACAAAGCTGTGCCGCATACTATGGGGGTGAAGTCCACGGGGCAAGCTCTTTCTTGCGTTCAAGATACGCTTTATTGCTTTGCTGGGGGTAGACTTTGCCATTAACCCGCCTGTGACATTTGGACATACAACCCCGCTATCTTCCCACATTGAGCCGAGAACTTTTGATTGTTCTTCCAAAAAGTTTTTGTGCTCTATCAGAATATCACGCAAGGCTGGCGATAATGGCAGCTTCCGACGTGAACGCTTTGTTTTAAGCTCGGTCAATGCAAGCCCATTGAAGGTTTCACCAACATTCTTTTCGATATGTACAACACCATCAAGAAAATCAATGTCCACCCACCGCAAGCCCCGTGCTTCACCCGAACGCAAACCAAGCTGTAACATTAGCGTTATTGCAACTTTGATTGAATTGTCTACATCAAGCTCTGCAAGCGCATCAAGAAATATTGGTATCTGTGTATTGTCAAGATATGGCGGTGTATCTTTTTCGCCAACCCGTGGCTTTGAGGCATTCGCAACAGGGTTTTGTGCCAATACCCCATTTTGACGCAAGCCGTAAACAGAGCAGACATTGTATAGGTGATTTTTGAAACAAAGGAAGCCGCCAAAGGCTTAACGTCGATCTTTTTATCAAATGCCGCAGACAACGTAAGACCGTAATGCTTAGCCACTTTTTCAGCAATATGCTTTTCACAATTTCTGCCTTGACGAATACGTACAAAAGTATTATCAACGCCTATCCCAAGCTCACGAGCAACAAGATTAAAACCCCCAGCCGTTCGAGCGGGTTTTTGCTCATACACAAGCTTCACAAATTCAGGCTTTGCCGCATATGTCGCCCGACCACCCCCACCGCCTTTTTCACGTAATTCTGCAAGTAGCTTTGTAATCATAGGGCTTGTTATCTCACGCAATTTGTAATTGCCAATACGAGGAATGAGGTAATGTTCAAAGTTGAATTTATCTGACATTTGGGTACTTTCCCTGGTATCGAGCTTGCGGATTTCCATAAACCACGCAACAGCCTCTGAAAATGTGCTTTTATCGTTAATATCGCCACTTTTAAGTGTGCCAAGCTCCACACGCTCACGAAAAGCGTCAATAGCCTTTTGTAGCTCACTTTGTAACCGTTTTTTGCCCGTTTCAGCTGGGCGGCAATAATCAACATGGGATTTACCCCGCACTTGAACACGCAATCGATAAAGCCCCTCACGATTAGGCATAACTGACACACCTGACGGCAAGCCGTTTTTAGTTTTGGTTGTCATTATCAGTATCCCCCTGTTCTCTCAATAGTTCGCTATAGAGCTGCTTGTTTAATTTAGCCATATTGTCTTTAAGATTCTTATGAAGCCTTAAAAATTCTACGTCCTTCGCATCTATAACCAGCCCTTTCTTTAACGCAATAAGCTTTCTTTGTATTTTTGAGAGGTATATATATGTTATGTCCTCTTGAGAGGTGACGTGGAAGTCAACAGCGGTCTTGAAATCTGGATTTGCATAATCTTCATTTGATGGCTGTGTGTAAGCATAAAAAGCTACCTCAGTATTATCATCTGCGGGCGTTAGAAGGAAGTACGCTATATCCATCAGCAAACCATAGCCCAAACCAAGCCTGCCTTCAATCAAAGCATTTAGTGTGCGTATTTTTGTTAAAGAAATAAACTCACGGTGTTCCATATTCTTCTTGTGGATGCCCTCTTTGGCAAATTGATAATCCATCCTCAAAGCCCCAATTGAATCTTGACTAAGCCCCAATTGATTTTCTATTTCAGCATCTAGTACGTCAGGTGTTGAAATTTCTGAAAGTCCACATAAATAATCAATATTTGTATTAAGTATTTTTGCAAGTTCAACTAACAAATCAAGTGTCTTGGGCATTTGACCTTTAGGGCTTATCCATTTGTTTATTCTATCAACAGGAACATTGGGAATACCATTTTCCTCACCGAATTTACCCGAAAGAGCTTTCCGTGATAATCCGCAAAGTTTCATTTTCTCCTTTACTCGTAATGAAAAAATTTCTCTCGTTGACTTTTCGTTTTTCATTGTTTTTTTCATAAGATACCATCCTTCATTAATTTACGTTACACAGCAATTTAAGTTATTAATATTTTTAATTTTTGCCGTGATTATCCCATTGTATGGGGGTTAAATCTATGTTATAATAAATGAAAAAGCAAAAGGCTATGACAACATTATACAGCAAGAATAAGAAGAAGTCAATGCCTTTTTCAAAAAAATATTGAGGAGATGATTGAGCAATGACCGAACAAGCTAAAGAGCTACAACGAAGTTACCAAAAGTTATGGAGAGCGAGGAATAAAGAGAAAAAGGCGGAATACAACAAGAGATATTGGGAAAAGAAAGCCAAGCAAAAGTTGGGTGTTTCAGAAAGTGAGGTGCAAGGGAGTGACAAACAATAAACCGAAAATGGTTACTCTGCCGCAATTGATAGCGATGCAGATACTGCCAGCTAGGGCAATTAGGAGAATTTTCGACGAAAATCGCGTGAGCAGCATTAAGATTGGTACAAGACGTTACGTTAATTTGGATGTATTTTTACAGTATTTAGAAAGTGGTGAGGGTGCGGCTGAATGAGCAATAAAACAAAAAGCCCCTTCCGTTGCGAGCGGAGGGGGGAGAGGTTGAAACCATCACTAACAATTCAATTATACCGCAACCTCCACCAGAAAGCAACCTGCAAAATCAAGAAATCAAGCAATTTTAGAACAAAGGAGGAATTATGTGGCTGATAAGAAATATTTAACAACAAGAGTTATGCGTGATACACTTAAAAGACTTAACGTTGTGATAAAATACAACGTAATTTCAAATAAAATTGCCATTACTGGGCTACCAAACTTTATCACGGATGAACACTCCGAAAGCCAGCTACCTGTTTATGTTAAGCAGAATTTGAAGCTCTCAAGCGTCAAGGACTTTTCCGACAGCGACATAGCAGGGCATTTGGCTAATGTGGCTTTGGAAAACCAGTTTAACCCTGTACTCGATTTGATTCGCAGCGTAGTATGGGATGAAAAAGATAGAATCAATGAAGTTTATGACATTTTTTGCATTGATTCAAATGATAAGTTAAGTCAAACACTCATCAAAAAATGGTTGATGCAATGTTACGCTCTTGCCAATAACACAGAATCATCTAGCGAAGGTATTCGAGCATTTGGAGCGGACGGAGTGCTTAACCTCGTAGGACCGCAAGGGTTGGGCAAGACTTCGGCTTTGCGTACACTTGCTATGAGTGACGACTTTTTCTTAGAGGGTGAGTCAATAAATCCCGACAATAAAGATAGCGTCATTCAGGCTACCAGCGTCTGGATTTGTGAACTTGGTGAAATCGGCTCAACCATGCGCTCTAACGTAGACCACCTGAAAGCGTTTCTAACAAGGCAAATTGATAAATTTAGAAAACCGTATGGCAGGACATATTTAAGTATTGCCCGCAAAACCAGCTTTTGTGCCAGTTGCAATGACCCACGCTATCTTTTGGATGAAACTGGCAACAGGCGATTCTGGACTGTGCCAGTCGTGAAGATTAAACTTGAGAAAGTTTTGGACTGGCAAAATAATCCTAATGAAGTTTTGCAGTTGTGGGCGCAAGTTGCTGATATTGTCAAACGTGACGGATTACAATCATTCCGCCTAACCAAAGACGAACAATCAAATTTAGCTTAACGTAACACTAAGCACGAAAAACCAGTCAAAGCATTGGATGAAGTCCTTGACCTAATCGCAATGGCTGAAGATGGTGATTTAGTTTGGAAATATATGACTGTTTCTGAGTTGAAAAAAGCCCACGCTTCATTGCTCCGCAATTATTCTGTCACCCAACTTTCAAAGGCATTGACGAAGGCTGGAATCCCAGAGATGAAGTCGGTTCGAGTCAAATTTAATGGTGGTAGCGAAAAAATCATGACACGCCGCCCATTACCAGTTGCTTCTTATACAGGGAACACGGAAAAAATAACCTTCCCGACTTGCAAATCCCCATTCTCCAAAGAAGTAGATGTGGGCAGCGTTTCAGAATCGAAATGCCTCACAGGAAAGCCGCCACATACTAACTCGTACACACAACCATCACTAAGCACAACCTAACTGTGACTTTTGAAATTTCTTGCAAGTTGTCACCCGCATTACAAATCAAGTTGCTATTTTACTGGACTTACAGGCAATATTCTAACCACGTAATCTTGTAAACCCTTTTGTATAAACTTATTTAGCTAAAAAGGATTTGTAGTAACATTGAGATTTACAGTATTACAAGGTTACAAAACTTATTCCAACTAAACTAAAATGATTGAGGAGGTAAAAATGGATAAAAATGAAGTGCAACAGGAAAAAGACTGCGGGGGATATACTCCTATTTTATGGATTAATTTTCCATCAAAGAGAGTTCGTTTGTTAATGTGTTACAGCTTGATAAAGAAAGTGCGTGCAAAGTTTCCAAAACTTCAAGAAAGACTTGAAAGGATTGAGAGCAATTTGGCTCACAAAATAGCACTTGGACTTGGCATGGATGTTGAGATGTTTGTAGAAAAAGCAAAGGAGTTGGAAATATAATGCAAAACATCTAAAATGCAATATCGAGTGACAAAAACGGGATACTCGCAATGGGTAGCCCGTCTGTCATTTGCAATAATTCAGTTGACGCTAATCCTTCTTTGCTTGCAGGGCTTTCCATCTAAATGTTGTCATTTCGTAAAGCTCACAATCTGGGTCTGTACAGTAACTCCCAGCAATATCACGATTTTCGGTAACACTATCGCAAACTGGACACATTTCATTTTCAAATGGGGCTTCAATTTCACCAAGAATATTTTTCAAACCATCACCGCCTTTCTTCACAATCATCCCTTGCTTCTTCTTCGATAAGTTTAACCAATTTATGCGGGGACATCTCGAAAGTGTTAGAAATACGCCATATCGTTTCAAAGTTTGGTTGTTTTGTACCGACCTCTATCATTGCCAAGTGGCTTCTCGCCATGCCAGCTAAGCCGCTAAAAACTTCTTGTGATAATTTGCGTTCTTTTCGTAATCGTCTAATGACCACGCCAGCGGCAAGTTTATTAAATTCTACCATCGCAGACACCCCTAATAAGAATACCAAAGATTTTGAAAATATTTGTCTATGAGGGTAGACAAAACAAAATCCATGTGTTACAATAGGGCGTGTAACGAAAATAATTCATTTAAGGAGCGAGAATATGAAACGAAATGAAGGCATTAAACAAGGTAAAATCCCCAGAAAAGCTCTATCGCTTTTGGTGGCTCTTTTGTGTGTATTAGCCATTATTCCTGTACATACCGCACACGCAGCAGACCTATCATCTGCAAGCGAGTGGGCGCATGAAGGAATTGCAGAAGCAATCACCACAGGGCTAGTACCCCAACATCTACAATCTCTATACACCCAACCCACCACAAGAGCAGAGTTTACAACGCTTGCGGTTGCTGTATATGAAAGAGTGCAGGGCGAGATAACAGGCAGGGTTACATTTGCAGATACTGATGATGTGAATGTACAAAAGATGGCATATCTGGGAGTTGTAACTGGCGTGGGCGAAAATATGTTTAACCCAGACGGCGAATTAACCCGTGAACAAGCGGCGGTTATGCTGTCGAGATTGTCGGACGCTATCGGGCAACCCTTCCCAACCGATAGCCCACCTTTTGCTGATAATGATATTGCGTCCGATTGGGCTTTATCAAGCATTGGGCGGGTGTACGCCGCAGGGCTTATGAGCGGCACAGGCAACAATATGTTTTCGCCACAAAATCCATTTACGAGAGAGCAGAGTATTATCACATTCCTGCGATTGTATAATATGGCTATCATTGACTTGATGGACACTCAACAGCCATTAGCTTATCGCCTTGAAGCCGCAATTATTGAATTGACAGAAATGTATCAAGATATGGAAGGTGTAAGGAGAATTTGGTTCACTAAAATGCCTCCTAATGAAACTAGATTAAGTATTTCTGTTACATTTAGCGGCCCACATTTCAGGCGTAGTGATTTTCCATCTCTTGTTGTTCAATTCGTAGATGACGTGATAACTGTTGCGAATAGAAATAATGTGTTTGTGTCGCATATTAGTGTGGGGTGGACTACTCTTCTCAGAACCGACCATATTTACAACTATGTTAGCACTGACAGAAGCGAGAATAACGACAACCTTAAAACGGGAACTTTTACGAATCGCCGAGATGGAGCCGCACGTCAACTTGTGGTAGAGAATGTTGCATATGATGATTTGCCCATGCACTTGCCAACACCTTCCCTACCAAGAACTCTTCAAAATTCTAGCCCGCCTTTTGATGTAACTATTCGGTCAATTGAAGTAACAGATGTTATTGTTACCGAAATTGGCGGTCGCACTGCAAGATATACAGCTAGAACAGGAAGTCAATGGGTTATTTTGGACGTATCTGTAAGGAATACAGGCACAAATTCTGCTCATTTTATCAGTTCTTTCTATCCAAAAATGTTATTTGATGGCAACGTTCGCTATAACCCTATACCTCTTGCAGGTCATCCAGGTGATTTGCGTGGTAGCATAGCCCCCCTCGCAACACGGACAGGAATTATAGCTTTTGAAATCCCGAATGAAGTAATACGAAGCGGCAGACCGCTTATTTTCAGGCTTGCTGGCGGTGCTGAATATAGTTTTACACCTAGATAATCAAAGGGGGATTGAATATGAGAAAAGTGTTGGGTATATCGCTTTTTGTGGTTCTGTGTTTTGTGTTTGTAGGGTGCGATACCGACCAAGAGCGAGAATATTTTGAAATTGGTGAAAGGGCTACATTGAGAAATGAAAACGTAACCTTGACACAAATTTTGGGATATTCACTTGATGGGATTATGTTGGGGCAGGAGAACAAATACTTGCTTCTCGAAATCGAAATTACAAACACCTCGTCATCAAACACAACATTTAGGTCATCACAATTTACATTGCAAACAAGAGATGGTGGGATATTAAGACCCACAATAAGACTTGTAAACGATAATGATATTCGTTCAAGGTCGGTAGCACCAAATGGGCGAATTACAGGAACGGTAGAATTTGAAGTGCGTTTTGGAAGTAGTGATTTGGTGCTGATATACAGCCCTACTGGATTTTCTCAACAGGATATAGGGTTTCGTATACATTCTACTTTGAGATAACGCTAATCAAATTCGATGGGAGGGCTTTATGGATAACACACACGAACTTTTGGGGAAATGGGAATTTCAGACTTCCGAGCCACAAGCTCCATATTTTGAATTTCTAAAAAGTGGCATTGTATTAACAAGCACAGCAGACGGTGCTTCTTTGGAGGGGAATTGGTCAAGCCTTAATGACAAGCTCGCATTGTCGTTTTCTGGTAAGACTATGAATACAACCTATTGCATATCTGATGACACTCTTAAAATAACAATGGAGAGTGGCGAAGCCAACGAATATAAAAAAGTTGTGGCTGGGTCATCAATTCACGAGCTGATAGGCTCACAAGCACGTGAGCAAGCCCACGAAGAAAAGGCTGTACAGGAAAAGCAAGAAGCATTAGGGAATTTATCTGGGTGTTTTTCCGCTCTTGCTGGTATAGTTGGTCTAATCCTGCTTGGCGTTGGAATTTGGGTATTATGGGATGTATTTTTCTAATTTAAGCTACAAGTGCAAAGGCGGGCTATTCGTTGTTGGGTAGCCCGCTTAAAAAGTAGACGCAAAGCATACTGAAAACATAAAATTTAGGCGGTGTTTGGCTATGTCACAATGGAATGGCTTTATAAGGTTTGTAGACAATATGAACAAGAGAATACACGAAAGACAAAGTAAGCAGTACACATATGGCAGTTACTTGTACATCAGGAAGGGCATGACTTTTGGACGGCTTACTACCGAAAAGCCTACATGGTGCAGAAGAACACATCAACATAAGTGGATTTGCAGCTGCTCCTGCGAAGAAGGACGAACAACGAATGTAAGTCCGTGGAGTTTGAAAATCGGCAATACCAAGTCATGCGGTTGCTTGGGCGAGCAACACAGGCGAGAACACCTCAAATCCTTTTACAAGCCCACGAACTGCAAAGAATGTGGCGTTGAGTACATCACCAACACACGAAAAGAAACAAGAGGTTTATGTCCGAAATGTAATGGAAAACTTAGTAAAAGAGAATGGGCAGCACGCAACAGGCAGAAAAAGCGTGAAAATGCCCTTAACAATATGTAACGATATGCAAACAAATGAAAAAATCTGTATAAATTGCCAGAGCCTGTAACTGCTGATAATTTTGCAATCAAGATAGTGGGTAGGGGGGTATATTTTTCTTGACGGAATCTGATACATATACTATAATGGGTGTACGGGTGTTAATGCCTGTGGTTGCCGCTTGTCGCTGGCGGGGTATAAGATTGTGACTTGCTACTTTTCGCCGCTTGCCTGTGTGCGGGGTACAAGATACAGGCTTGAATAAGCTATGACCCTCGCAAAGAGGGTTTTTTAATTTGGGTGTTGACAATTTGATGACTTTTAAGTATAATGTAGATAAGTGAGGGGATAATATTGTTCGAGATACATTTTTACGAGGACGAGGGCGGCAACAGCCCGATATATGAGTATATAAAAGATTTATCGAAACGGACTGACAAAAACAGCCGCATAAACGCAACGAAAATTCAAGATTATTTGAGAATTTTGCTTGAAAACGGCAAAGCAGCAGGGGAGCCTTATATAAAGCATATTGATGGCGATATATGGGAGCTAAGACCTATAAGAAACAGAATATTTTTCGCAAGCTGGACTGATAACAGTTTTATGTTGCTACACCATTTTGTAAAGAAAACCCAAAAGACCCCGAAGCGTGAAATAGACCAAGCAAAACGAAACTTGCAAGACATGAGGGAAAGGAGAGGGCAAAAATGAGAAAATGGAGCGATGTTGAAAAAGAACTTTTTACCGAAGAACAGATAAGGGAAAGTAAATTAAGGGTAGCTATTATAGGGGAGCTTATAAAAGCACGTAATGAGCAAGGCATTTCACAGCGGGAGCTTGAACAACTAAGCGGAGTAAAGCAGCCGATAATATCCCGAATGGAAGCAGGGGAAACCAGTCCGCAGTTGGACACGATTTTGAAGGTGCTTGCACCACTTGGCAAAACACTTTATGTTGGAGATTTAGAAAAGGCATAAATGCGGCTGGAAAACAAAACTGGCTACAAAGTTGGTTACATTTTGCCTATTGCAAGTGATAAATATTGATTTTACGGTATTTATAAACCTCTTGTATCTGTTGAGTGGGAGTGACTTTTATCCTTTAAGTGGAATATGCAAAATACCACCAATACTTTCGGTGGCTCTGCGTCCCACGAGGCTATGGATTAGGGTTGCAAGGAAAGGCTAATTGTCAACAAATCAAATCCCCTGTAATCGTTAAAATTACAGGGGATTATCATTATGGGTCCTCGGGGACTCGAACCCAGGACCGTCCGGTTATGAGCCGGATGCTCTAACCAACTGAGCTAAGGACCCAATCGACACTTTTACTATGATACTATATTTTTGGCCGGTTGTCAATAGGTAAAGTTGTTTTTTATTTTTTGTAATTATGCCAACCATTGGTCAAGTGACCCCTGTGAAGTCTATGTCCGATGTTATTACTGAGATGCTCAAAAAGGTTTGTAATTGCCAAATACTGGATTACACCTTAAAGCATTTATCGTTCCAAATGTGCGCCTCAGTAACTCTATGACCAATTTGTTGATTTACATTGTCTAACAACTTTTCAATATCCCCAATGTTTGAAAAGACATGCTTCAACAGCTCATCTTTCAGAAAGGGGGGGCCTTCTGTCCGGTCTATCCAACACATCCATACTATCTCCAAATGTAAAACTGACATCATAAATATCTACTTCGTTTAATGCGATTTTTGCAACTATTTTTTCGACTTTACCTTCCCATGTTTTATCGACTATACCCCACTCATGCATAAAAAATATAATGGGTGTTTCGTTCGAAAACAATTATGCCTACCAGTAGCCGCAAAAGTTTGTTACGTAAATAATGCTTAATAAGCAGAAATCTATAAAAATTCCTCGCCATGCACCCATCTGAGTCCGTCCGCCCATTTTTCACCGGCGTTCTTTAATATCAGTTTATAAAACTCATTCGTGCCGCTTGTTTCATAGCTGTACTTTTCCATCTCGTCAATGTAATAATTTACAATCCCGACCGACTCAAATTGTTCCCCCGGTGGAAAGAATATGCCATTGCCTTGCATGCGGCCCGGGTCTTTCAAGCGATATATTCTGTTGGCTATCTCATAGTCATTATGCACATCCCATGCAGAAGCGGGCTCCCCGCTTTCGTGTTTAAACACTATTCCGGCATTTGGATCGGTAACGCACCATTTGCCGTCGTAGTAGACCTCCGCAACAACATGTCCACAATACGCAAAGTTTGTGTTTGCGGTAACGATAATGCGAGACGGAAACCATGCAACTTGAAATAGCATGCAAGCAACACGGGCAATATCAGTACACCAATAAGATGTCCTTTCGATGATATCTTCCTCTATTCCTCCGTAAATAAAGCCATCCGTGTCCGCACAGCAACTTTCGGCAATTTTTCGGCAGTATTGTATTACATTATCTACATACTCTGCATCATCTTCGCTTTTTAACCTGCTTGCTATGCTTTCAAGTATAAGCCTGCTTCCTTGTTTATATCTATGGGATAAATCGGTGTAGGTATTATACAAATATTCGGCAGTGTCTGCCTCAAGTTTTATCATTTCATCGAACAAAACCCTAACCACAGACCCCGGCGCATGGGTTTCGTTTTTGTACCCATGCTCATACTGTTTGCCAAATATAGCTATGCCTTTTTTCATGGAACGGCCTCCAATGGTTTTAATTTTCTAAACCACCATCCTTGCTACCCAAATTTTCAAGCTTGCTTACAATATATCCCGCAATGTAGCGGCGGATTTGGCGGCTGTGGCAAAGTCCAGCTTTTGTATTTGCTTGATTAGGATGGCGGCTTGCGGTATGTTTTGCAGGGGGGCAAGCATGGTTAGGCTGTCGGCTTTTTGCTGTTCCAATAGGGGGATAAGGGTGTTTAAGTGGCTAAGGATGGCGGTTTTGTCGTGGGACAAGTTGTCAGGCGGTGCGATGGCAGAAAGTAGGCTGGCAAGCTCTTTCTCAAAGGTCTCCACCACTTGGGCTGCGGGGGCAATGCCATTTTCCAGCAATTCTTCCATGTCTTTGCCTGCTTCTGCAAGCTGGGTTTGTTTCATCATATTTGCCATGCCTTTTATGGTGTGCACTAAAATGTGGGCGGCCTTAAAATCCTCCGCTGTGAGGTGTTTGCGTATATCTTCTCCGGCATTGGCAAATTTTTCGGCGAAATCCTTCTTAAATTTGTCCAATACAGCAGTACTTATTTGGAAGTCATCAATACTATTAGCTTTGCTTGTGTTTGTAGTGTTTTGGGCGGCTTCCCGCACCTCTTTCGGTTGCTTGTCCCTTATGTATTTGTTCAAAACGCTGTCAAGCCGCTTGGTATCAATGGGCTTGGAAATAAAAGCATCAAAACCGCTTTTAACAAACTCCTTAGCCTTGCCGATTATGGCGTTGGCGGTTAATGCGATAATGGGTTGGCGGTATCCCATGCTGCGTAGTATTTTCATGGTTTCCATACCATCCATCACAGGCATCATATGGTCCATAAACACAATGTCGTACACATTTCCTGCTTTTATTTTATCAATGGCATCTTGCCCATTTGTGCAGGCTTCCACGGTAATGCCGTAAAAATCCAGCAAACCCTTGGCAACATATAAGTTGGATTCGGTATCATCAACTACCAGCACTTTGCCATAGGGCATGGGTTCCGGTAGGGTTTGGAAGTGGCTTCTATTATATCTTGCACTTGCCTCGAACCTTTCCAGCCTGCTTGCCACATCTTCACCTAAATACCGGTCATCGTAAATTCTTTGGGGCAAATCGACAGTGACGATTGTGCCCTCACCCTCGGTGCTTTCCAGTTGTATTTCGCCATCCATCAACTGCACAAGGCTGGATACAATTGCCATACCCAAGCCCGTGCCCGCAATGTATCTGGCATTATCCTCGTGAAAACGGGTGTATTCGGCAAAAATAGCTTCTGTTTGTTGGGGCGTCATACCGCTGCCTGTGTCTTTAACCACAAAACGCAATATGGTTTGGTCGGAAGCTTCAGGATGTGGTATATTTTGTACAACAAGTTCCACCTGCCCTTTTTCGGTATACTTGCTGGCGTTGGATAGTAGGTTGTTAATCACCTGTTCTATTCTTATGCCATCACCTAAAAGCTTTGCGGGCAAACCCCTGTCCACAGACAGATTAAAACCTATGTATTTGCTTGCAAGCTCCCCTTGATGCAGATGGATAATATTGGTTATCAAATCCTCGGTTTCATATTCCTCGGAGAGTAGAGACATTTTGCCTGATTCGATTCTGGAAAGATCCAAAATATCGTTGATGATGCGAAGCAATAAGGCGGAGGAGTTGTAGATTTTTGCAAAAGCCTCCTCGGTGTGGCTTGAAAGATCCGGCTTTTGTAATTGTATTTCGGAAATGCCCATAACGGCGGTTATGGGGGTGCGTATTTCGTGGCTCATCCTTGCTAAGAAGCGGGATTTGGCTTGGTCGCTTTCTTTTGCAATTTCCAGTTCCTTTTCCTTTTCCTTTGCCTCTTTAACCTCCGTCACGTCGTTGGAATAGGTAAGGGCAACGGGGTATCCGCCATAGGTTGTGGCTATGCCGGATGTTTCAAAAAAAGCAAGGCTTCCGGAAGGATCGTTTTCCACAAAATCTATTTTGCTACTGCCTTTTTCAAAAACTTCTGCAATAAAATCATTCCACCTTTTCCAAGAATCGGTGCCGCAGGGCTGCAAGGTTCCGGTTAGGGTGTTTGGAAGCTGCATAAAATACTCTTCTCTGGTAAGGCAATTATAAAAGTCCAGTGTGGTTTGGTTGCAGTCGACGGCAGTGCCGTTTTCGTCCCAGTACTGGATAATAAGGGGTGCCGCATCCACCATCAGGCGAAAACGCTCGCTAACCTCCTTCTCCCGTTCTTGTGCTGCATAAACTTCACGCATATCTTGAAAATGGATGGAAAGGAAGCTGGTTTCTTCCAAATCTATTCTTGTGCCAATGCACTTGCCGGGAACCAGGTTGCCATCCGCATCCAAAAATTCCCAGTCGTAATGGCAAACCCCTTCTTCAAAAATTTTTGTTGCTATGTAGGCCACCTTTTCGGCCGTTGTAAGCCCGCAGGATTGCATAGGTGGGTTAAATTTAGCAAATCTGTGCAAAAAGTCATCTTTGCTGTCCATTTTAAGAAGCTTTATCATGGCATCATTACAGTCCACCGGTGCAAATTCGGCACTCCAAAGGCTGGATGGGATGGGGCTTGCGTTGTATATTTGCAATTGGCGGCTCATAGCATCCCTTGCTTCTTGCTCCAATTGCCGCCTTTTAAGGGATTCGGTTAAATCCCTTGCGGTGATGATGAGGGATAATGCACCTTGGTAAGTGGTGGCCGTGGCCGTGGCTTCTATGGGTATGGTTGTGCCGTCTTGCCTTTGTATGGTCCATTCAAACTGGGCACGGCCGGATAAAAGAACGTTTTGGATTAGTACTTGCGATTTGCTTAAAGATGATGTGCCGCAGGGCTGGTTGGGCGGCGCAAATTCAAAAAACTTGCCGGAAATGCCTTGCATAAACTCTTCTTTACTATCAAAACCAAACAACTTGGCACATTCCAAGTTAGATTCCAAAACATTCATATTTACATCATACAAGGTTGTGGGCAAGGGGGTTGCATCAAAGATGTCCCTAATGCTTTGGCTTGCCTTTAACTGTTCCTGCACTTGCCTGCTGTTTTCAACGGCACGCAGGTCGGCGGCGTAGGATGCTAAAAAACATTCCCCGCCATGCTCATATCTGGTAAGGGTAATTTCGGTGGGTATGGGGTTGCCTTGCAAATCTTGGTGCAACCATTCAAACTTGGCTTGCCCTACGTCAAATGCGTATTTCACAAATTCAATAGCTTTTCGGGAGGAGCGTTCGCCGCATGGTTGAAATTCGGGTGATAGTTTGTGGAATTTATCTAAATACTCATCCATACTGGATAAACCGAACAACTTGGGTGCCTGTGGGCTGGTGCGGACTATTTGATAGTTTTCGTTCCAAACATTCATTACCAGCGGGCTTGCATCAAGAAAAATTTTGTTAACTTCTTCTTGTGCCCGCAGGCCTTCCGAATCGTCCTGTGATGCGGAAGGGTTTTTTATTGTGGCAAGCAGGGCAAACCCGCCCTTGTACTCGGTTTTTCGCAGGGCAATGTCCAAGGCGGCTATATTTTTGTTATCAGCATTGCCTTCGGGGGACCAGAAGCATTCAAAATCCCCGTTTAAGTCCACGTGGTTAAACAAGCCCGCTCTTGTAAGGCCGCAAATAAGCTGGTCGGGAAAAAAGTCTTCAAACTTGGTAAAGCCTGCCCCATGCGGAAAAAAATCACCCCACATCTTATTTGCGGCAATCAAATTACCCTCGCCGTCAAAATACCCATAAGCGTGGGGCAACATATCGAAAAATGAAAAGGTGTGGTTGAAGTTCATTTAATCACCTCTGGATTATACCGGCAACAGTCCGCACTACAATTTGAAATATGAAACCAGCTGTCGCAACATTTCTGATTGGGAGTTAAGTTCTTCCGCCGTGGCGGCGGCTTCTTGCGCAAAGCGGCTGTTGTTTTGCACTGTGGTTGCAGTGTGCAACAGGGTATCGCTTATTTGGCTTATCATGCTGGCTTGGTCCTGTGCGGTGGCGGTTATGTTGTTAATAAGCCCCAAAACCGAATCCGCACTGGATACTATGGCATTTAGGCTGGTGGCGGTGGCTTCTGCAATTTCTGCACCCGAATCCACACGGACGATGGAGCCCTGGATAAGGGTTGTGGTTTCGGTAGCAGCTGCTTGGCTTCTGCCTGCAAGTGTTCTTACTTCATCTGCTACTACTGCAAAGCCTTTACCGTGTTCACCTGCCCTTGCAGCTTCTACGCTGGCGTTTAGGGCAAGTAGGTTGGTTTGG
>Ga0131853_10000055_pt1 | contig 155017 bp, 158 predicted proteins | sample TergutLab28metaG_FD_92764 | JGI IMG/M metagenome (GOLD analysis project Ga0131853, IMG submission 92764) | Labiotermes labralis P1 segment gut microbial communities from Petit-Saut dam, French Guiana - Lab288 P1 (version 2) (version 2) | ecosystem: Host-associated > Arthropoda: Insects >... | reverse complement strand
CGCGCACCGCACATTCGTCTCGTGCATTGCACAAGAGCGTGTATGCCCGAAAGCGACATAAACCTCCGCCGGCAGGCGGAACCACATGATTTGAACGCACACAAACCAAAAGTCAAATGGGGGGTCGTCAGGGGGCTTTGCCCCATGACGCGCATTTTTTGCATACTTTTTTGGGCAAGATCAAAAAGTATGGCGCCTCAGCGCAACGAGCCGCAGGCTCATAAACGCCAGAGCCCGCAGGCTCAAAAACAATCCTACAACACCACAACTGTCATCCCATTATTATGCCGCTCCAAATCCCTATCCTGCCGCAGTTCCGGACACCGCGCAAACGCCAGCCGAGTCCCCTCGTGAAAAATAGAAAACTGCTCCCCCGGAATAAAGTCCCGAATCCGCCCCAGCTTCTTTTGCTCCTCCAAATGTTGCCGCACACTATTGCGAATCTTCCCGCCCGTCCCCGTAGACCCGTAGCCGTGAATAATCTTCACCGCCCCTGCGCCAAGCGTCCTGCCTGTTTGCAGATGGGAAGAAACCCGCCCAACCGCAGTCTTCGCCGTAGGCAGATCTTCCTTGATGTTCACTTCCTTCAAATATCCGCCCATGAGAACGCTCCTCATTCATTTCATGATAGACTGATTATACCGCACAAACGGCGCAAAATCCAGAACAACAAACGGGCGGGGAATATACCCCGCCCGCCATTCCTACATTCCGCTCTCCGCGCGAATCGTATCTACAATGTTACGCCTCCGTAGCTGTCTCGCCGCGTACCGCATCACGATCCAAGTCAGCAAAAACACAGCGAACACACTAAGCGCAATCGCAGCCCAAGGTAATGCAAACGCAAACTGCGCGGCCTCCGTAATGGCGTGATATACGCCATACGCTCCCAAAATCCCCAGCGGAACCCCGATGAACAGCGCCTTGACGGAAGACAACACACTCTCCAAATTCAGCATCCGCGCAATGCCGCCCCGGGTCATCCCGACACTCTGCAGCACCGCAAACTCCTGTGCCCGAGCTAGCACATTGGCGGAGATCGTGCTGATGATATTGGTCAGATAAATCAACGTGAGCAGTCCCACAAAGCCCCAGACAAAGGTCATGACGAGCGTGGTGAGAGATCGGGTCATCTCCTGCTCGTGCGCGGCGTTAAACACATGCCAGTTGCCCTCGTCGGAAAAATCCAGCGCCTCTATCATCTTAAACGCATATGCGGTCAGCGCAAAAGGATCCTCGGTAGCGATGAACCAAGTATACCGCCTCGTCTCCTCGAGAAAGGGCACAATAATTGTAACATCAGACGTCCCCGAACGCAGAATCTCATTCGGCACCTCGCCGATCCCAAGCACCCCGTGCAACGTCAACTCCCGCTCGAATGTACCCCCCTCCGCAAGTCGACCGGTCAATTGCAATGTCTGCCCAGAAAACCGAAGCGGCTCAAACTCCGACCGTCTTCCGTCCATTGTATGCGTCCGCCGGTGATTGACCAGAATATTCGACCCCTCTGGCACACCAGCCCGCTCGGCCAGTATCGCGTAATGCACGGGGTCGACCGTGAGTAAAAGCACAGAAAACCACTGATCCTCCGCGGCGACATTTGTGCCTATGTCTCCCAGCCACTCCAACAGTTCCGGCGTGAGCATCTCGCGCGGCAGAATCACACTATAGGTGTCCCCATCTCGCCCATATCCAAACACGGAGGTATCCGTATAGGGCTCAAATCGCCGAGAAACCATCTCAGCCATCTCCCGGCTGACCGTGACATATTCCGCCGTAGGAACCCACACGCCGTCTGCCCCTTCCACCCACTGCCTGTTGGCGTGAAATCCGACAACCACATTCGCCTCCATATCCGGCCAAGTAAGCTCCACAAATCGATTCATCTGCGCCACAAAAGATCCAAGCGAGATCACCAGCGCCACACTGAGACTGAGCGCCACAGTGGTCGCTCGGAAATTCCGCCGGCTGCGCCAGAGCGACCGCGCCGCAAGCATCCCCTCCACACCAAACAGCTTGCCCACAATCCAGCCCCCGCGGACGTTCGAATTTTCGACCTTCACTTCGCCCGCCCCACGAATAGCGTCAATCGCGGGAATTTTCGAAGCCTTCCGCGCCGGCAGCCAAGCCGAGAGCAAGACCGTAGCCAGCGCCAGCACGATCGACAGCAAAATCGCCTGCCAAGAAAACACAAAGCGGATCATCATATCTTCGCCCGGCCTCGCGCTTTGAAAAAGGTCGGCGAGGAAGTGGTTGATAAGCCCAACACCAATGAAATGAACGACCATACCCAACAAGAGTCCGATCGGAATCCCCACAGCCGCGAGCAGCAGACTCTCACTGACCACCGTCTGCCGAATCTGCGTCTTCGTCGCGCCCACGCTCTTGAGAATACCAAACTGCATCGCCCGCTCCTTCGCACTCACACGAAACGCGTTCGACAGCACAACAATCGAGGAGGCGACGATGACCACACTCAAAATCACGCCCAAACTCGCCATCATAGCTTCGTATTCTAATCTGAGCGACGAACCCTCCCATATGGTTTCCACGAGCGCCATCGTGCTTGCCACAAGACCATAAACCGTAGTAATCATCGTCGTAGAAAGCATAATGCCGAGTACCGTCCACATCGTCCGCCGGCGATTGCGCCTGAGTTGGCTCAATGCCAATTGTCTCGTCAGTTTCATCCCCGCACCGCCTCATCGCGGAGGATGCGCCCGTCGCTGATGGTAATGATACGGTCCGCCTGTAAAGCGATCTTCTCGTCATGCGTAATCACAAGTAAAGTCTGGTTATACCGCTTGTTCGAAAGCTTCAGCAAGTCCATCACTTCCCGGCTGGACTTCGAATCCAAATTCCCCGTCGGCTCGTCCGCCAGAATGATAGCGGGATCATTAATCAACGCCCGTCCAATCGAAACCCGCTGCTGCTGCCCGCCCGAGAGCTCACTCGGCAGATGCTTCGCCCGATCCGCAAGACCGATGGTTTCCAAAATCTCCCGCAGCTTGCTCTGTTCGGGCCTCCGATTATCCAGCAGATAGGGCAGCATGATGTTCTCTTCCGCCGTGAGCGTTGGAATCAGATTATAAAACTGATACACAATCCCGATATTCCGCCGCCGAAAGATCGCAAGCTCACTCTCACTCCGCTCATAAATCTCCGTCCCATCCACGATCACACGCCCCGTATCCGGACGGTCCACCCCGCCAAGCAGATGCATCAACGTCGACTTCCCAGACCCAGACGCCCCCACAATCGCGACAAACTCCCCCTTCTCCACAGAAAAAGAGACGCCATCAAGCGCCGTAACGATGGTGTCGCCTTTTCCATAGGTCTTGGTCAGATTCTGTACCTGTAAAATAGCCATATGCCAATCCTCCTATACACCCTTTGATTTTATCGTCTCCCGCCTACGGCGGGAGACGATAAAATCTGGTTTGTTGCGGCCATTCTAACAAGTCAATGTGACAACTCGGTGACTATGCGGGCGGTGGCAAGTGACAATTCTGTCACTTGGGCTAGAAATCACGCCTCGTGTCAATTCTCCCTGCAAAAACGATTATGGTATTGCAAGCACCATTGAAATTTTTCCATAATCCCTTGCGGCAAGCAACGTTTCTCGCAATCTTTGATATTGTGAAGTATCTTATCGCAATGATCTGCAAGTATGTTGTTGATTTTATCCTGCTTCTGATCCTCCAGCATTGCAATTGCAATGCTTAGGTAATTCAAGAACATATATCCGTCAACATCATGCAAATATAAAGGAAGCCCTCCTGCCACTGCGGTGAAAACATCAAAGAGTATCTCATCAGGAGGATCGACTGACGCATTTGCGGCATCTCTGTAGCTGCTATGTAGTATTATTCTTGGTACTTTTGCAATTTCAGATTCGATCTTGTGCGCCATGACAACGCCTCTTCCAAAAAGAAACCGCTCATCAAAATACAACTCTGAGTGACACAGTGCTCCCCGAACGAAGTAACCATTGCTTATCATGCGATGTTGGAGAACTCCAACCGTCAAAAATAATAGATCCCAATTCGTTTCTGTGCAGATAAGGATATTATCTGAAAATGCCTTAATTTTAATGTCCCGCTCCATATCAATCTCACGGCCTTTAAACCATTTTACAAAATCAGCTACATTGTCTAAAGTTGAATCTATGGTTTCCGCAAGCTTGACATCACCTGCATTCGCTTTTTCTTTGTATCCCAATATATCAAGATAAGCAATGAAATGAGGCGTAGGATCAAATCTGCTAGAGTTACTATTTGTGCTCATGTCGTTTTCCTCTCAAAGTTGCCACCTACCGCATATGCCCCAAATCCAAAATCCCATACCGCCCATCCACCTTCACAAACGCCACACGATCATCATGCGCAACATGCTCAAACACAAACGGCAGCACAACCGCGCCGGCCCGCCCGATCAGCCCCCAAAGCCCGTCTTGGCCCAAGGCGACCGCGTGAAAAAACGCATGCTCTCCCACTTGCTCTCGCGCGTCAAACACAAAGTCCGTGACAAACCTGCCGTTGTACATCACCGCATATCTACCCGTAAACGCCTCGGGCGCCAACCATTCCATATCAGAGTTCCCCTCCCGCAGAGAGGAATCCACCTGCGCCACGACAATCAAGCCCGTTAACCAATACAGGTCCTCTATAAAGGGAAACAGCGTCAGATCACCGAGGTGAGTCGTTCCAAGTAAATTCCGCGCGGAATCAAAGATCCAGAGTTGCTCCAGACCATGTCCAAATAGGATATCGTCCGTCAATGCTCCGGTTTCCCGATTAATTACCCGTCCAAGGTGATCGCCGAGCACAAAAGCATTACAGTGCGCACAATAAACCACATGATTGAACTCCAGCGTCGGCGGCACAAGCCAAACAAGATGCGGCGTAGCCTCCGGCGTCGGCATTGCGGTCGGGGTCGGATCCGGTGTGGGCGTAGGTTCTGGTTCTGGCGTTTCAGCCGGTGTCGGCGCCGGTGTCACGGTCAGTGTCGGCTGTGGGGAAGGGGTGGGCTCAATAGGCGCGGGGCCGGAACAGGCCGCCAATAAAATACCAAAGCAAAGAAATAGTGCAAGTACCAAAATCATGTTCTTTCTCATTGTTTGAATCCTCTCTCTCGAACCATTTTATAACAGTAGACGACGTATCACCGAAAAAGTTTCACCACAACCGTCGCCCCCACACCATGTCCGCCGCCATTTACCTCAATATCCCCATCCTGCCCCCGCAAAATCGCCAAAGCCAACGGCAGCCCGATGCCATAGCCCGCTCCGCTCTGCGATCCCTCAAACCGCCGAAATAGCTTCGCAATCTGCGCCGTCGAAAGCCCCGGCCCGCTGTCCGTGACACTGATCCATGTCGAAATCGGATTCGCACCGACCTCAACGAGAATCACAGCCCCCTCCGGCGAATGCTCCGACGCATTTTTGAGGATATTGCCGAGCGCCTCAGCCGTCCACCGTCTATCGCAATAGAGCTCCGCCTCGCCCTGCAGTTCAACGCGCTGCCCCTTCAACTCCAACTGAATTTGGAGCGGTGCAAGAGCCTGCTCGATCAACTCGGAGGAGGAGACAGCCTCCCGCGCAAATACCACAGCCCCCGCCTCCAACTTCGCCATCTTCAGCAAAGTCGAAACTAGCCACTCCGTACGCTGTAGCCCGGTTTTAATATTCTGCAAAAACTCCGCCTGCACGTCAGGCGGAGCACCTTCTAAGAGGTCGACCATGATCATCATCGAAGTTAACGGCGTCTTAAGCTGATGCGAAATATCCGCCAGCGTATCTTTCAACAGGGCCTTGTCCTGCTGTAACACCTTTACCTGCTCCTGTTTCAACTTCGCCAAGATGTGAATGTCATTGCGCAGGATATTCCAAACACCCTCCTCGCTCACGCGCAGATCCACATCCTGCCCGTCAATGATCCGGCGAATATCCAGTGAAAGTGCCTCAATTTCCCCTCGTCTAATCCACACGATACCCTAGCCCCCGCACTGTTTCGATATTGACGGCATCCCCAAGCTTCTCCCGTAGCCGCTTGACGTACACCGTGAGCGTATTGTCCTCCACAAAACTGCCGGACGAATCCCAAATGTGCTCCAAAATCTGCGCCCGCGTGAGCAACTGTCCCTTATGTGCCGCAAAAGTCAGCAACAGCCGATACTCGAGCGCGGTGAGATCCAGTAAATTGTCCCCCAAATACGCCTTGCCCGCCGACGTATCAATCGCCACCCCGCCGAGCTGGAGCCGAGACGAGTTACCCCCGCCCGTCGCACTGCGTGCCCGTCGCACCCTGGCCAGCAACTCCCGCAGCCGAAACGGCTTCGTCACATAATCCGCCGCCCCGCTCTCAAACGCGCGGACGATATTACCCTCATCATCGACAACAGTGAGAAAAAGCACAGCCGTGTCACTGTGTCTGAGCGCGTCCTGAACCTCTATCCCCGTCCCATCCGGCAATTGCATATCCAGAATAGCGATGTGAAACGACTCGGCAGCCACCGCACGCAAAGCATCCGCCACGCTATTGCAGTGCGTGACAACATAACCCTCTTGCTCGAGAGCATAAATAAGCCCGGAGGTGATCATAGCGTCGTCTTCGACGAGAAGGATAGTATATTTCATGGGGAGAGTATAACACAAAAAGAGTGAACCGGACAAACAACATTGCAAGATAACCCCCAAAATTAACTGAAAAGGTGTCGACAGCGCGTGCCAAACCAGATATACTAAACAATAAGTTCGAAACAAGAAGAAAGGACCAGACTCCCATGTCGCAACCTCCAAAACAGCCAGGGCGAAGTAAATATCTGCAAAGCCCGTGGCTGGAGAGCATCCTCATGGGCTCTGCGATTGTGGTGAGCTATATCTGCCTTACCGTGCTCGCCATGGCATCCGGCGAACCTATGCCGGGGGAGATGGCAACCACCAACATTGTCCTTATCCTCTTCGCTTTCTTTCTCCTCAGCACGGCCATTGCCGTCGTTGGGGTTATCGCCGGCATCGGCGGGGGAGTCATCTTCACCCCCATCATGCTCGCTTTCACTGACGTCCACAGCCTCGTCGTCCGCGGCACGGGCCTCATCGTCGCCATGTTTTCCGGCCCGCTTTCCACGGGCGTCTTTATGCGCAAAGGGCTCGTCAACTACCGCCTCAGCCTCGTCATGACCCTTAGTCAAGGCCTCGGCGCCTTGGTCGGCGCGACCTTCGCCATCCTCGCCGTCGCCAGAACCGGCGTGGCAGGGGAGGGAATACTGCGCATGGCCCTCGGCCTAATTCTAGTAGCCCTCGCCGTCTTCTTCATCGCCGGCGGGAAAAAGCTGGAAAATCCGGAGATTTCCCGGGTAGACAAATTCACCCGGTGGCTCAAATTGGGCGGAAAATATTACGAAGCAAGCGAAGGCCAAATCCGAGACTACGAAGTGACTCGCGCCCCGCTCGGAATCGTCCTCCTCTTCCTAATCGGCATTCTCGGCGGATTCTTTGGCATGGGCGGCGGCTGGGCCATCACCCCCGCGCTCAACATCGGCATGGGCATGCCGCTCCGGCTTGCGGCGGCCAACTCCAACGTTATCCTCTCTCTCGGCAGCGGGATTTCGATCTGGCCCTATGTATTCGCTGGCGGCGTCATCCCCCTGTTCGTTCTCCCCTGGATGTGTGGTCAAGCCGTCGGCGGTCTGATCGGCGCCTATGTATTGGCAAAAATCAAAGTAGCTGTCGTCCGCATCATCCTGATCGGCATCATGATCTTCACCGGCTTCACCCTAGTAACCCGCGGCCTGGAAATGGTCGGCTTCATAGGCCCCATTCCGGCAATCGTGCAAGTCCTCGTCTTCGTCCTTACAATGGGCGGCGCCCTGCTCACGATCTTCTTCAAACACGGAAAAAGGGGGGAGCCCAATGCTTGACGAACGCGCAGCCCTGGAACAACAAACGCTAGACTCCATCCCCAAAAGTCAAAAAATCTTCGGTAACACAGTTTATTGGGTCGCCATCTGGTCCGCCATCGGCGCTTTCTTTGTGCCCATTTTCATCCTCCTAAATCCCACCAACAATATACTCAACCCCAACACGCTCTTCGGCGCAATCTTTGCGGGCGCAAGCCCTGAGGAAGTCTGGGGCTACTCCGTCACCGGCAGCTTCCCCGGCGCACACTTTTACATCGACTACATCACCAAAGCGGACAGCTGGGCCATGCTCCTCATCGCCATCGGCTGCGGCTTCGGACTCTTCGGCTTAGTTCCCGCAGTGCTCTATCAAGTAAAGCGAGAAAAAGACTGGTTCTGCGCCATTCTCGGCACTATCATCGCCGTGTTAACCTTGCTTTCCGTTGTCGGTATCCTCCGCATTGAAGGCTAGTCGCGCCCGCTGGTCTGGGCGCTAAAAATAAACCGCCTGTTAGGCGTATTTGAGAAGGGATGGTTCTATTATGTCAAGAACAAAAGTCGTCATGCTCGGCTCCGGCACTCCCAACCCAATCCCAGACCGTTCCGGCCCCTGCGTCGCAATCGTTGTAGACGAAACCGCCTATTTGGTTGACTTCGGCAGCAACGTCGTCCGCCAAGCGGAAAAAGCCCGCCGCATGGGAATCAAAGGCCTCACCCCAAACCGCCTCAACCACGCCTTCCTAACCCACTTGCACTCCGACCACGCCGTCGGCATCGCAGATTTGATCCTCATTCCGTGGGTTCTTGAACGCGAGAAGCCATTGAAACTGGTCGGCCCGGAAGGCATCCTCGGGATGGCCGAACACACCATCGCCGCCTTCGCCGGAGACATCGCCGCCCGGCAAGAAATGCCCTGTCCCACCCCCGAAGAGGGCTATAAAACGGAAGTCGTAAACGCTTTCGAAGGCATTGTCCACCAAGACGAACTCGTAACCGTAGAGGCCTTCCTCGTCAATCACCCGCCGTTTGAGGCCTACGGCTACCGCTTCACCACCCCAGACCGCGTCATCGTCGTCTCCGGAGACACCGCTCCGAGCGACAATCTCATCAAATACGCCACCAATTGTGACGTACTCGTCCACGAAGTCGTCTCAGCCAAAAACCTCCAAAAACGCACCCCCGATTGGTTCGCCTACCACTCCACCGTCCACACCACCTGCGAACAACTCGGCGAAATCGCGAAACAAGCAAATCCAGGCATGTTGGTACTTTACCACCAACTCTTCATGTGCGGAGAAAACGAGAGCGGCAACGAAGTCATCATCCGAGAAACCGAACTGGAAGTAATGGCAAACATCCGCAAGCACTACGGCGGCCCAGTCTTCTCCTCGAAAGACCTAGACATCTTCTAAATCCAGAAAAATCCTAGAAATGCAAAGAGCGGAGGCAGAGGACCTCCGCTCTTTTTGTTTAAAAATAAAAAGAGAGTATACTCGAAAAATTTCAAAAATTGAAATTGTGAGCAAACTCAAAATTCGTGCAAGCCTACATCAGAATCTTCTCCTTCATGCTCCTTACAAAATGTCTCCGGAATATCATCCACTTTGAGATTCAGCTTAAACATCGTCCCAAAACTCCTCGTTCCGGACGTACCCGGCAAGGACCCATAGTGCAGTTGGTGCAGCAAACACCCGCCGCGTCGAATCCGCAGACGGATTTCTACTGCATCTGTCTGTCTCAGAGAGTTTCTAGTGTTTTATGCGTTTTGGCGGAAGAATTTGACCGATAATCACGATGGCAAACAATAACGCTTGTCCCGTTTCGCGAAGCGGGAAGAAACTGCTGAAATAATGTAAAGCACAAATGGAAAACAGGAGTTTGCTCAACTTACAATAAAAATTCCGAGTTTCGAAATGTTGAATATGCTCAAAATATGAGAAAGAAGAAAAGAGGATTGACAGGTAGAGCAAGTTGCGATAAAATGTAAGCAAATAAGCATACGAAAAAAACGACGAAAAGGGTGTGCATGACAAAAATGGCGAGCGAGCGAACATCAAAAGACGATTCATCCTTCGGAGACTATGTAAAGGAACGGAGAGAGGCGCTGGGAAAATCAATCCGCGGCCTTGCCGTCGAACTCGATATGACGCCTGCTTATTTGAGCGATATTGAGAAAGGCAACCGTTACGCGCCGGAAAAGCACCTGACAAAGATGGTAGAGGTGCTGCAAATCACAGGGGAGTCTTTGGACTGCTTCTATGACTTGGCTGGGAAGAGCCGCAACGATATCTTTCCGGACCTCACCCCCTATATCGGAGAGAAATCCCTCGCTCGCGTCGCCTTGCGCAAGGCGCGAGATCTCAATATCTCAGACGAAAAATGGCAGGAAATCATCGACAGCATGAACGGGAATTCAGAGACGTAGGAGAAAGCGCCTATGCAGTTATCCTATCCGCAAAAGGGGAATGGACTATATGTCCTGAACCGAGATCAGATCGACCAGATTGCAACCATGATCTTAGAAGAATACATGCCAAATGTATTGGCCTGTCCACAGTCGGTGGACATCGAAGATTTTGTAGAAAACAAACTGTTTCTCACACTGCAATATCAAACGCTCGGATTTGGCGTCGCAGTCCTCGGACTGACCGCCTTTGAAGATGTGCAAGGCATCCCCTGTCTAGACGAGATGTACCGCCCCGCCATGATCGACATTTCAGCGGGGACGATCTTGATCCATTCAGAACTGCGAGGTCCTGCGCACAGAGCGCGCCGGAAATTTACGATTGCGCACGAAGGGGCTCATTGGATCCTCCACCGCTCCTTTTACTCGCCGACTAATCAGAGATATGTATTCCGCGTCAACCAGCCATATATCGTTTGCCGCGCCACGGAGATTGAACAGAAAAGCCATAGACGCAAAACAGACGAAGACTGGGCCGAATGGCAAGCAGACACCTTAGCCGCCGCGCTCCTAATGCCGCAAGCCCCATTTCATATTCTGGCAGACAGCTTGATCCGCAAGGGCCGCAGGCGGGCATTAATCGACCCGACAGATCCCGAAGCGATCGAAATCATTGAAGAAATCGCGGAGACATTCGAGGTGTCAAGGATGGCGACAGAGATTCGTCTCACGCAGTTCGGGTATCTGCAAAAGGAACAACGCAGACCTGTATCTGCAAGCTCATGCTCCACTATCACACGGTAGGATAGGGTTTCGTGCTATCCTACCTTTTTCATCTACAAATGTAAGCAAAAATGCTTACAAAATACTGGAAGGAGAAAGAAAATGCGCCAAGAAATCAAAACACCGCCACCCCATGCAAAGAAACTGTTCGAGTGGGACGCCAAAAGACGCCTGTTATCCGTCATCAAACGGCGGCAGGAATACCTATACGAACTCGCCGAAGACAACACCTTTGTCCTGATTGCAGAACGGGACAAGCCGACCGAGAAAAGTGAATAATCCCTAAAATCAGAGAACTGCGAGACGGTCAAATGATTGCTGGAAACAGCTTTTGTTTGACCGTCTTTTGTCGTCTCAAAGCTGATTTGTGCGCAATCATGTGACCGGCTCACCTAAATCAACAAAGTAAGGTGGCCTGTCTGTGTTCCTAGTTCCACGCGCCCGCGCTCCACCCTCGGAATGTTTGATCTGGCTCAATCCATCAAACATTCTGGAGGTTATGACATGAACTATGAAAGCACCTATACCCTGCGCGCCGAAGAGATCGCAGGAATTACAAGATATTTCGCACGCTTTAAGGATGGCGCTGATGTGGCGCAAGAAGTTGAGGTATCCCAAGACATCCACGCCGCGCTCAAACAGTCGCTCACCAAAGAAGAATCCCTCGCCCGCTCGGACCGACGGCGCATCGAGCACTGCGAACTATCAGACGCCGAACTCTATGATCGCGCAACCTACCGCCCCAAAAGCGTCGAAGATGTGGTACTGGGCCAATTGCAAAACGAGCGTTTGGTGGAGGAAATCGCCCAACTTCCCGAAACCATGCGCCGCCGATTCGTCCTCTACCACCACCGCGGCCTCACGCTCAAACAAATCGGCGAAGCGGAGGGCTGCGCATTCCAAGTCGTCGCACGATCCATCAAATCCGCTGAAAGCAAGGTGAAAAAATTTCTGACCCAACAGGGGTGAAAAACCGCCCCTGACTGTCCAAGTATATGAGAGGGTATTCCTCGGCCCCCTCACCCAACCCCTTCCTCACGGTCAACACCCCGCCGCTGTCCGCGAAAACAGAGCAGTTTCTGCCAATACAAACAGCGCGCACCCCAGCGGCGGGGCATTGACCGCAACCAACCGAAAGGAGACTCTCGGATGACCATTACCGAATCTTTGCACCAATACCTGCAATCCTGCCCGCAGAGCCCGCAAGCGTTCCGGCTCGAAGATGTGACGGAAGACCCCATCCTCAAGCAATACATCAGCGGCGAAACCGTCCGGCAAAAGACCTTTACCCTGACCACCGGTGAAGCCTTTGATACGGAGCGAGTGCAAGACTGGCTCGAATCCCAACCCCTGCCCATTCTGCCAGATGGCAAACAAGCGCAACGGTTAGACTGCCTCGCAACAGGCTCTCTATACACCACAGCGGGCCAGACCTCCCGCTGTCAAATCCAGATCAAACTAACATATTCTCAAGGAGGCAACACAAGATGAAACTGTCCGAACTCATGCAAGGCAAGCAAGTAAACAAGGCTTTTACGGGCCAAACCACCGCGGATGACATGGTCCTCGCCGTCAACCTCAACGGTGCCGCCACCGGCAGCTACGGCGACTACATCGTCGCCCAAGTCCAAATCAACGAGCACAGCGGCTCGTTGGACGCGCAAACGGTAGACACCCAATACATCCGCGCCGGCGAGGTGACAACGAAAACCGGCACCACCCGCACCATCACCGTCAGCGGCGACCGCTATGTGGGCGACGAATTCCAAGACATGCTCCTCTCCCATGACCTGAAATACGGCACAGGCGCGGCGGTGCGCCGAAACTACGTGTATTTCAGCATCCTCAACGGCGCGGGCGAAGCCGGGGAGGCGACTGTTGTCGTCGAAGACGACGCCGCGGGCGCAGCAGGCGAAAACCTCACCTTCAGCGCGACGCTGACATCTACCCAGACCCCCACCGAATACGCCTGGGCGTAACCCAGCGACAAAACAGGCTCCGCCGCTTAGCGGCGGAGCCGCACCCCCGGGGAGGAGGCGAACCCATGCACACACTCATAGCCGGCGGCCTGCCGTATGAGATCGAAGGCACCAAAATAAGTCCGGATTTCCGCAACATACTCCGCGTCGAAACCATTTCCGGCGACCCGGCGCTCAGTCCGACAGAGAAACTCACGCAAATGCTCGAACAACTCTACCCACAGCCCCCGCGCGACCTCACAAAAGCGTTCGAAGGCCTAGTCTGGTTCATCCACCGAGGCGATGTGCCGGGGGAGGACGTGCCACGCGCCAAAAAACACCGCAAAGGTTACGACTTCACGCAAGACGCGAGCCTCATCTTCTCCGCCTTCTTCGCGACCTATGGCATCAACCTCGCCAGCATAGAACATCTGCACTGGTGGGAGTTTCTGGCCCTGTTCGAGGGGCTGCCGGAAGATGTGCTCATCAAAAAAGTCATGTATTGGCGCACTTGCGATGTGTCGAAATTGTCCAAAGAAGAGAAAAAGCATGTGTTAGACCTGCGCGCGCACTTTGCCATCAAACGCCCGGAGACGGAGCGCAAGAGCATGGAGCAGATCGAGCGGGAGACGCATGAATATTATAGCCGGCGGATTGAGCTGGCGAGGGAACGGGAGCGTGGGGGCTAGGGGCAAACAAAAGCGGCCCCTTGCAGGGCCGCCTACAACAACTCTAAATAAATCCAAAAATCCGCGCAATGAAGGCCAAGGCACCAAGAATCCCAATAATGAAAATAGCAATATTCCCAAGAGTATCCTCTGGAACTATCTTTGGAGCTATCCTTAGTAGTGGAATTTTCTCGCGGATTTCGAGATCTTCGAGGGTTTCAGGAGCTTGGAGAGCTTCCTTTGAAATATCTTTATCCTCTTTCATTTATAACACCCCTCATAAGGCCCTTTCTTCATATTATAGCATCTTTGTGATATAAGAACAGAACAAAACATCAAAATTGAAACGTAAAGTTGAGGAGGTAAGAACGAGAATGACAATAGCAGCAATTGTAACATGGCTAGGGAAAGCGATTTCAGCATATGGATATGCTCGATTTCTGCACGATGCACTAATTGGTCTTGGCAATGCTTTTTATGGACTCAGCAATCGCATCAGCCCCGCTGGCAGCGATCTTGAAAGGTTCGAACGAACTCTCGACAACGTCCGAACCAGCCTCGACACCCACGGGGACGAGCTACACCAACTACAAGGCCTCTACACCCAACACGCCGCGCTCACGGAGAAAATGAGACAGGCGTACATAGCGTACATCAAGGCCCAAGAGATGGGCAACCTTGACGAGGCCTCTAGGCAGCTGCTCGACCTACAAGTCGAATACCGCAACCTAAACAGAGAAATCTCCGCCCTAGAAAGCGTCACCGGCGCATTTGACCGAAATCAACTAGGCTCCGCAATCAAAATGGTTCAGCAGGAAGAGCAACTAAAGAGGCTCTCCGCCCAGTGGAATCTCTCCGCCGAAGAAATTCTACAAGCCCTCGACGGGATGACGCTTGACGAATGGGCTGAGGCGCAAGAGGAACAATTGCGCAGCCTCGCCGAGCAATGGGATATCTGTATGGATGATATCACAAATGCCATGCAGGAGCAAGGGATTTCTCTTGACGAGTGGGCGGCGCAACAAGAACGTGCCTTCGCCGAGTGGCAAGCCGCCGTCCGCGCCCACACCAGCAACGTAGTAAACGGCTTCCGCGCCCTGCCAGAGGAGTTTGACAAAACGCTGGAAGAGATGATCCAAACGCTCTACGAAAACCGCCGCCGTTACAACGAGTGGACCGAGACAATGGCGCAAATCACCGCGAAATACGGCGAAGATGTGGCCTACCACCTCCGCCAACTCGGCCCAGCGGCGACAGCGGAATTGCAAAGAATGCTGGACGCCTGCGAACCCTATGGCCCCATGCTGGCAGACCTGCTCCGTTCCATCGGCGCAGACGCCACAGCGGCAGGGTCGGAGCAGTTTCAACAGCGGAAATTTGTAGACGCCCCCTCTGACGGCATAACAAAGCAAGCCAAAGCGGTGTCTGAGAATACGGCCCTTTCCGAGGCTGTGGAGGCGGTGGTTTCTGATGCAGAACAGCAGTTCGAGCGGATGGCAGAGGAAGCCAGCGCCACCACCGCCACCATGATGACCGAAGTCGAAACCATCATCACCGACTCCGCCGAGCCAACCCGCGCGGCGATGGAAACGGTGCGCACAGGCGTTGAGGACGAGTTCGATATCTTGCGAGAAACCCTCCCCAAAATCATGCTCTCCGCAATGGAGGGCGCCTACATAGCCCTCGTGCGCAAAGGCGATGTGCTGATCGCTCGGGCAAAAGCCATCGCCGCCGCCATCGCGGCCATCATGGCAAGTGCCCTGGGTGTCAACTCTCCCTCCCGCGTCATGATAGACCTATTCGGCAAAGTCATGGACGGCATCTACGTCGGCATGGACCGCGGCGAAGACGCTGTGCTTAAGAAGGCTGAAGGAGCGTGGGGGATAGGGGGAAAGCGAAAGCGGCCCCTTTCGAGGCCGCCCCAAATGACATGCTCTACTTATTATCTTCAATTTCTTTTTCTAATTTTTTTAAACCCTCGAGATCTAGAAGTCTCATTTGTACTATGTTGCCACAGTCTTTACAAGCGATAACGCCCACTTTGGAGACAAATGGAACAGGGAGCCATTTAAACGGACCAGGAAATTTTGTTTCAAAAAAAACAGGCCTACCTCCAGAGATCATTCCTTCGATGAGACTATTAGAAGCGCATATATTGCAAGACATTAAAACCACCACCTTTTAAGCATTACACTCATCACTCGTATCATTGTATCGAATCTCTTCAAAAAGCACAACACTTAAAAGGACAGGAGATGAATGAATATGAAATTATTAGCTGCAATTACGTTATTTCTTAAAAGTCAGGTTCAAGCGCAAAGAGAGCGAATCATTTTAGGGGATATCATGGTAGACGGTACAATTTTTGCCACACTTGCTCATCTAGCAAGCAGTGCTTGGAATGCCGTATCTAGTCTTTTTAACGGAGGCACACGCGCAATAAATGAGTTTGCAGAAGCTCTTACTAACGCCGGAGTCGACTTCGATACCCACGTGGAAAATCTGCGTCGCCTACAAGAACTCTATGAACGACATCCCGGGCTCGTGGAGGAAGCCAGCGAGGCGTACAGAGCGTTCATGGAAGAATATATGAGCCATGACGTTGCTGAAGTAGCTGAGCAGTGGGGCTCCGTGCAATGGGAACTCCAGAACGTGAACAGAGAACTCTCCGCGCTGGAAGAATCAACAGGAGTATCTAGACAAACAGCCGCACTGGCACTCATGGAACTAGCCATCGACTCTGCCGCAGGAGAGATAGAAGCTCTAAAAGCGGCATATAATGTGGCGTTTGACACGGCCTATGCCAGTATTAACGCGCAGATCGGCTTGTTTGACCGCCTAAACTTCGAAGTGAGCAAAAATGTGAGCGAAATGGCCTCCACTTGGGGCGGCCAAGCGGCAGACATCAACCAGCATAATGATAATTTGCTCTTTGCGATAGAGGCCAATCTTCTGCCGGGCATTATCTCCTCCTTCCAAGACATCAATGAGGCTGGGCACTTGAACGAAGTCATTTCAAGCCTTCAAGATGCCGGAGCCGAGATGGTGAATGGCGAACTGGTTATGACCGAAGCGGCGCAAGCGATTGTAGACGGCCTCAACGATGCCTTCGGAGAACAATTAAATGCAAGACAAGCCCTGGCCGACACGATTGCCGGAATGCAGGTTGACCTTGAGGCTGGCGCGGCTGAAATTTTGCAAAACTTCAAAGAGATGATTGACGGTCTGAATCTGTCTGCCGAGTGCAGAGAGGCCGGAATCGCGACAATTCAAGGCTTGATCGCTGGTATGCAATCGCAAGAAGGGGCAGTGGAAGGTGCGGCTGCCAACATAGCGCAGGGCTTGCTAAACGCGATGAAGGACGCTTTGAGTATGAACTCTCCTTCTCTTGCGATGAAAGACATTGGCAAGGGTTCGATAGAGGGCCTTATTCAAGGAACCGAATCCAAGCAGGACGATCTTGTCCGAACCTACGAGGAAGTAGGCCAGTCTGCCCTCGACGCGATGCTGGAGGCTCTAGACCCCATGCCAGCCGAATCCCAGGCCATCGTAGAAGAATCCCTAAACAACGTGCGCCAAGAAGTCGCAGACATGCGCGGCCCTGTCAAAGCCAGCTTCAGCGAGCTCGGTGCTTACATGATGGCCGGCCTTTACGAAGCAATGGCGGAAGGCGAACGGCAAGCAATGGCAAGAGCGCACGCGATTGCGGAGGCGATCCGGCGCACAATCGCGGCGGCCTTTAAAGTCAACTCCCCCTCCCGCGTCATGATAGACCTATTCGGCCGCGTCATGGACGGCATCTACGTCGGCATGGACCGCGGCGAAGACGCTGTGCTTAAGAGGGCGGAAGATATCGCTGAAAACCTAACCGACGCGTTGACAATAGACCCCAAGACCATCGAAAACATGGTCTGCAAAATGCAAGCCATCGTAGACACCGGCGTAATCTCCCCGCGCGGCGCCCTGGCCCCGGCGGGCATCGCGGCAAGCGGGACAAGCTCCGGCGGCCCCGTCTACAACATCAGTAACACCGCCTACGTCACCGCGCCCGAGGCGATGAGCGAATACCAAATCACTCGCGAACTGTCCGACATGTCCCGCCGCATGCGGCGGCAACTCGGCTAAAGAAAGGAGAGGAGTTCATGCCAGACAATATCATCGTCCGCTACGAAACCGCCCGCGGCAGCATCACCTTTGACCAGCGATCTATGCAGTTCTGGATCAGCAATTTCGACAGCGCGAGCGGCCTCCAAATCGAAATGCGCGACACCCGCAGTGTAGGCGAAATCGGGGCGACGCTTTCGAACAAAGTGGTCGGCGCACGGAGCCTTACGGTGGATGGGTACATATTCGAGCCTGTGGCGGAGAACCGCCGCAAACTGCTGGACATCGTCGCCCCCAAAGTCCCTGGCCGCTTCACCCTGATCGACGGCGAACAGGCCTGGTACCTAGATGTCGTCCCCGAACACACCCCGGAGTTTGACGATAATCCAAACATCCAAGGCTTCCAAATGCGCCTCTACGCGCAGTTCCCCTATTGGCAGACCACCCAGCGCGCCATGCGCCAACTCGCCCTGATTACCGGGCGGTTTCGGTTCCCCTTCCACACCGGCGGCACCTGGCGGCTATCGGACTATACCGAGGGCTACTTCAGCGATATCGCCAACTACGGCAACGTAGAAATCGCCCCCGTCGTCACCTTCTTCGCGCGGCAGGGCGTGGTGAATCCCGAACTGCTGCACATGGACAGCGGCAAACGGATCCGGATTGAGAAGACCATGCTGGCGGGTGAGCGTATCATCGTAGACACCCGCCACGGCCAAAGAAGCGCGACCTTGTTACATCCCAACGGTGACCGTCAAAATGGCTTTCGCTTCCTGTCCCTAGACAGCGACCTCAGCCTCGCTCTACTACCCGGCGCAAACCGTCTCCGTTTTGACGCGGACCTGCACCGGAGTAATCTGAACGTCTACATCGACGCGCCAAGGGGGATCAAGAGCGGTGTCTAAGATTTTCTTATACAAAGATGGGGAGCGGGTCGGCGTGTTGCAAAATTGCAGCTCCGTCCAGTGGCTCGAACACTACCAATCAGCCGGCGAAGTAAAAATCGTCGCCGCGCCGACAGAGCGCAACAAAGAACTGCTCACCCCCGGCACAAGGCTCTACAACGCCGACAGTGACACTTCGGCTGTTATCGTAGAGACGGAAGTCCAGGCAGGGGAGGACAAGGCGCTGATCGTCCTCGCGGACATAGCCTCCGCGATTCTGGATGAACGCGTCGTCCTATGGCGGCGGCTGGTGACGAACATCGAAACCGGCATGTATACCCTTCTCCGCGAAAATCTGCGTGGCCTGCCACTCAGTCTTGCGGAGCCGAAGGGTTTTACAGAATCCACAGAAACCGAACTCGACTGGGGCTCCGTGCTCGACGCGGTGGAAACACTAGCCACCGTCTCCGGCCTCGGATTCAAAGTCTGCTTCGACCCCATGACAGCGGCGGAGACTTTCGAGGTCTACAAAGGCACAGACCGATCAACCCCAGGCGAAGACTACGTCGGCAGCTTCTCAACAGCCCTAGGCAATGTCGACGCCTTCACCCTGCGCCAAGGCGTAATCGACTATAAAAATGTGGCGATCGTAGTCGGCGAGGGTGCGCCTGTCACAGTATCGCTGGGCAATGTCCCCGCCGAGGCTCGCCGCGAACTCTTCGTCAATGCCCAAAACCTGCGCCGCGAGGAGACAGAGGCCTCCTATGAGCAACTGCTCCGCAGCAGAGGGCGAGAAGCTCTGGCCGAACACCTCAGAACCTTCGAGATAGAGTGCGAGATCAATCAAAACAACATGCGTTTCGGGCAAGACTATTTCCTTGGAGACTGCCTCCCAATCCGGCTGGACGAGCACGGAATCGCGGTGGCCGCCCGGGTGGCGTCTGTGCAGCATGTGTACGAAACCGAGGGCAATCGCACCCTGATTACCCTCGACGATTTTAGATTAGAGGAGGCTCCATGATGTCCATCATCACATTCCCGCTCGACGTAACCGACTACACCGCGGACGCCCTAGGCGCCTGGTTCGCCGCCCGAACCCGCGGCGTCTTCGCAGGCGAGGGGCACTACTGCATTACCACGAACGACGACATGACCATAACCGTCGGCCCCGGCCTGGCCTGGCTCCGTATGACGGAATACTGGGGCGTAGTCGCCTTCCACCGAGAACCGACAACCTTGACCGTTTCGCTCGCCGAAAACACCCTGCAACGCGTAGACGCGGTCTGCCTGCAACTGGACAAGGTGGCGAACACATCCCGCCTTCTCATCCGCAGAGGCGAGCCGGGGGTAGATACGCCCCCACCCCCGGTGAGAGACTCCGGGATGGACGAGATATATCTCGCCACAATCAAAGTTCCAGCTGGCGCGGCGTCCATCCAAGCGGTCAACATCGCAGATCAACGGCTAAATGAGGACTATTGCGGCCTCATGTCCGACGGAACGAAAATCCCGACCCAGCAACTGCACGATGCCTGGACCGCATGGTTCGCAGATATGCAAAAGAGTGCCGAGAAAGAAATCGGCACTCTTCCAAGATCGTCCGAACTAGGAGGCTCTATCCCACTCCAAGGAACCTCCGGCGAACACATAGTGACCACTGTAGATCAAGAAACCGGCACGATCAGCGCACAACTCACAGACGATTTCCTGGACACGATTGACTTCTTCATGGCAAATCTGGGGAAATCCGCTCCCGCTGCCGGAACGATCGGCGACCTACCGATCGGTTCCGTGGTTCACACCTACGTGAATGGTCAATTCAGAGCATTCCTAGTGTGGCGTCACGGCGCACCGTCTTCAGACTATACAGGATATGACAACGCCACGTTCCTACTCCAGCAACGCATGTTCGATTTCAGACAATGGAACGCAACGCCGAGCTCCGACTATGCGGCAAGCGAGGTCCATGCTTGGTTGAACAGCGATTACAAGGCCATGTTCCAAGGCTGGCTGCAAGACAAACTCATCATCGGCCGCATTCCATATAGACCGGGAAATGATGGGTCAACCGTATTGAAAGGGACAGAAGGTCTTGAAACAGCGGTGTTCTTGCCCTCATCGCTTGAAGTCGGGATCTCAAATCCGGGCAACAATGTCGTCGCCTTCGGAGACAACTTTGGCCTGTTCCCAGACAATGCGTCCAGGATCGCGTCTAATGGCATCGGAACTGTGGTCCAATGGTGGTTGAGAACGCCGAATATCAATGGCCTCAACGCCGCTGCCATCTCGAACGTCGGAGGGCAAGCCCCCGCCAGCAGTGTAACGGCTACTGGCATTGGAATGCGTCCCGTCATAGCGCTCCCGCAGACGACGTCCTATGACAGCAACATGATCTTGATCCATTCCAAGTAGAAAGGAGAAATGAGGACAGATGAACATTGTTACATTCCCACTAGACGTAACCGACTACACCGCCGACGCCCTCGGAGCCTGGTTCGCCGCCCGGACTCGCGGCGTATTCGCGGCAGACGGTCACTATCACATCACCACCAACGGCAACATGACCGTCACCGTCGGAACAGGCCTGGCCTGGCTCCGCATGACGGAGCACTGGGGTGTGGTCGCCTTCAATCAAAACCCCGTCGTGCTGGAGGTCCCCCCCGCCGAAAACGCCACACACCGCGTCGATGCGGTATGTCTGCGACTAGACAAAGCGGCAAACCTATCGCGCTTGGTGCTCAAACCAGGCACACCTGGGATCAACAGACCGGCCCCACCGGTGCGAGACGCCAGCTTCGACGAAATCTACCTCGCCACCATCCGCATCCCCGCCGGCGCCGCATCCATCGAACCGATTCACATCGCAGACCAACGCCTCAATGAGCAATTCTGCGGCATCATGTCCGACGGCACCAACATCCCAACGCAGCAGTTATATGACACCTGGATGGACTGGTTCCGAGATTTAAAAACGGTACTCGAAGAAGACACGGCAGGGAAACTGTATAACCGCATCGAAGGGTTGCTCGAACGAATGGACCGCGTAGAAACTGCAATGCAAGCAACTGCAGTGCGAGTCCTTATGGAATCAGGACGGCATTTCACCGAGTTTGAGGATGTCGTGCGTGCGGGCGCATTTATGAGTGACAGCGCAGGATGGCAATCATTCGAGTTTCCATATGGCGGGTTCGATGGCACACCCACTGTGACAGCGACCGCAATGAATCACAATGGGTATGTGTCGATCAACAACGTCACAAAGACGGGCTTTGAATACTGTTTAAAGAATACGACTGGCAAAGACATAGCAACAGCAACGCAAATACACTATCAAGCAATCTATGACGGAGGTGCATATTGATGGAAAGACCAAACGATAAAGCTATAACAATCCCAATGAACAACGCCGAAGTAGCCTGGTGGGCGCATTATCTGAAAGGCAGTTGGGTAAAAGGAGCTACGAACCTGGAGTACATTATGCAACATACGGACACGGCCGAAGCATTCATGGAGCACGCAAACGGCTTGCACTGTATTTACGGTATTGTTGACCGAAATTCCGTAGAACTGGCAGAGGTGGTAGACAAGTATGGTTACGGCGAAAGAGCAGTTACATGGTTCCTGAACACATTCTTTGACTGGAATTATGGAAGTCTGCAAGAGTTTGCCCGCAGCCAAGGGGCAGTTCGCGTTGCGCTGCAAAGCAGAAACGCATTAAACGCCATCTTCATGAGCGCCTCTGCGGTCAGAACCTTGTTTAGTGAATCTGTTTTTGTTGGAGAACTGGCAGAAAACCGAGATGCACTGAATTTTGTAGAGCAAACACCATTTGCGAGAACTGTAGTGTCCGCCCTGGCGATTGACATAGAAGTAGAAACGACCGCTACAAATCAAGTTATCCGCATTGTGGATACACCGGTATTTGTTGTAAACTTCGCCCGACGCGGCACCCAGAATATTACAGTTCGGAGCTTTATCAATACACCGCATCAACAAATAAGCACAAATACGAACACCGTTGTAATGAATCGATTTGCGGAACCTTTAGAAGTACAAGGGAATGCAGGGGCCATCGCAGTTATACGATGTGTGCCCTTGCTTGCCGATGTATCTACGCTCTACCGCATATTAAACGCCCGATTCAATTGGACATACTCCAACCTCACAGCTATCTTTGAAAGTGAAGAGGCCATGAGTACAATTGTAGGCGATGCGGGAGCTATAAATATTGTAATGGGAAGTTCAGAATCTCGAGCGGCTTTGCTCAACTCTGACATTGCTTTGGCCGCTATCTTCAGAGATCCTCCGACAGCAGATCCATTTTTGCGGATAGACTCGTTTGCCAACACCCTGCGTGACACTGCCACATCTCAGACAATTGCAAGGACCTTAGCACGACTGTCTCGATTGAATCCGAATGATTTTGCAAACATGGAGCATTTTACCACAACTTCTGGTGCACTGGCCGCAGCCGTCCAATCGCTAGGGGCTGTGCTCCTAATCGAGAGGACCCAAGTCGGAGTTGACGCAATGAACCGCCTACCGACTTCCAGCATTGTAAATACAAGCCTTGCAAGCGTCGGGGGACATGTCTGGATTGGAACAGTGACTAGGCCGACAGGAGGGCAACAGCGAGCAACAGTGCATGTATCGGGACAAACATCACCTAGAGCAGTGTCGGAAGGTATTACTATTGATGGACTAATGCTAGCCCCGGCAAACAGAAGTGTTGGTGGCACTGGTTCCCACAGCACAGCGTCCACCGCGATCCATAGATTTGCGCTCAATCCAAGGGCGACAGTCAATCTTCTTGGCGACCAACCCCTCCATGGGTGGGTCTATGATTGGAATATCGGCAATAATGTATGGGCTCAAATTGGTACTTGGGTACGGCATACCCAACCAACTCATAATGGAAATACAACCTTCACACGGATTAGCTAACCCCACGAAAGGAGCCCCCCATGCCCCCAATCACCCCCACCCCCCTCATTCACCACCGCACCCACACCCACCCAACCCGCATCACCCCCCGCGGCCTCATGCTCCACAGCGTGGGCGTCCCCCAACCAAACGCCTCCGTCTTCATCCGCAACTGGAACAACGCGACGACCCAGGTCAGCGTCCACGCGTTTGTCGAACCCGGGAGGGTCTTCCAAACCCTCCCCTGGGACTTCAGGGCCTGGCACGCGGGCGGGGCGGCGAATGACACCCACATCGGCGTCGAGATGACGGAACCCACCAGCATCCGCTATACCGGCCGGGGCGCGGAGTTCATAGACAACGACCCCACCGCCACCCACGCCTTCGTGCATGAGACTTACGCCACAGCGGTGGACCTCTTCGCCTACCTCTGCAATCTATACGCTCTGGACCCTCTGTCCGACGGCGTCATCCTCAGCCACGCCGAGGGTCATCAACGCCGCATCGCGTCCAACCACGCGGATGTCGAGCACCTTTGGGCTCGTCACGGCCTTACGATGGCGCAATTCCGGCGAGACGTAGCGGCAAAGGCAAAGCAAGGCGGCGAGATGGGTGAAGCGATCCCTGCCACCCTCTTCCGCGTGAGCACCCTCACCGCACCGCTCAACTGCCGAGCATTCCCGAGCACTGCGGCGGCAATCGTCGGCACCTTCGCCCGTAATGCACTGGTCACAGCCACACGACAAAGCGGAGACTGGCTTCATGTGACCGACGACACCGTCACCGGCTGGGCATCCGCCAGCTTCCTGACCGAAGCCGTACCAATCGCCGTAGACGCGTTGGCGGCAGCAGGTGTCATCCACTCGCCGGAATATTGGCTAAGTCATTATCCGTATTTGCGGTATTTAGACCGCCTGTTGGTCAACCTGTCCGAACTAACCTTCGCCCCCGGCGAAGCCGCCGCCAACCTGGAGGACGCCATCCGCGTCCTCGTACAAGCCGGAGCGATCCAATCTCCGGATTACTGGATCGCCAACCATACGCAAGTGCCGCATATCGACACCCTGCTCCTGCGGGCGGCCGGGATGACAAAAGAGAGGTGAAACAAATGGACGATACAACAAAACTCTGCACCACAGGCCTCATCGCGGCCCTGACAGCGCTCTGGGGCTGGTGCGGATGGCTCTGGATGCTGTGGCTCCTCTGCCTCGTGGCGGACCATTTCACTGGCACAGTGGCCGCGTGCAAAGCGGGGGAGTGGTCCTCCGCGGCGGCCCGCGCCGGTATCTGGGGCAAACTCGGCAGCATGATTGTAGTGCTGGTCATCGCCGCCTTAGATTTCGTACTAGGGCAGATCATCAATGACATGCAATGGCTGCCGTTCCACTACACTGTATTGCTTTTCCCCATTGTATTGGCGTGGTACATCCTGACAGAAATCGGGAGCATCCTGGAAAACGCAAGTAAGCTGGGCGCAAAGGTGCCAAAATTCTTGGTGCGCTGGATCGCGGTCATGCAAAAACAAGTCGGAAAAGCCGGAGAGGCTGCGGTATCTAGAAAAACGGAAGAAAATGAAAATATGTAAGTTTTGAAAAAAATAAAAAAGAGCACACTCAATTTTAAATAAAAAATGAAGATTTTGAAATAGTGAGCAAGTTAAAAATATGAGCAAAACAAAGAGACGAGCTAACGCAAATATCTGCGTTGGCCTGTCTCTTCATTCTGTGATATAATAATTACCACCGAAACAGCACAAAATTCACGGGAGAATCAAATGAGCACACGAAGCAATCCAAATAGCCCCTCATCCAACCGCCGACCAACGAGCCGAAGATCACCGCAAAGAGGCCGACGCAGGTCGGCGCGGAGAAGACGACCATTTCTAGTCCTATTCCTCCTCCTGCTCATCACCGGTGCGGGATACTTTGGGTTCACTGCACTCACAAACCCAGAACTCCCGATTACGCTCGAAACTGGTCAAGCGGCCGTGCATTTCATCGACGTCGGACAGGGTGACGCGACTTTGATCCAAACAACAGCAGGGAGCGTCCTCATTGACGGCGGCGACAATCGCCTGAACATGGGCGAACACGTGGTGCAATACCTCCGAGATGCAGGCGTTTCCGAGATCACCTACGTCATCGCGACCCATCCGCATGCCGATCACATCGGCGGACTGATTGATGTGTTGCATGCGTTCCCGATCGGCACGCTCATTATGCCGCCTGTGTCGCACACCACATTAACCTTTGAGCGCTTTCTCGACGCAATCGAAGCGCAAGACATCTACGTCAGAGCGCCCGTCGCCGGGGGCACATTTTCTGTAGGGGAAGCGGTTTTCACAATCATCGCGCCAAACGCTTCAGGCTATCAAAATCTGAACGACTATTCCGTCTCCCTACGGATGGTCCTGGGCGAGACAAGCTTCATCTTCACCGGAGACGCGGAAGAGCTCTCCGAATTGGAAATGATAGCCGCAGGGCATATACTCTCATCGAATGTCCTCCGCGTCGGCCACCATGGGAGCCGGACAAGCACGGCCCAAGCGTTTCTGGACGCGGTAGACCCCACAATCGCCGTCATCAGCGCAGGTCGAGATAATGGCTTTGGGCACCCACATCGCGTCGTGATGGAGCGATTGGAGGGACTTCGCATATACCGAACAGATGAGCACGGGCACATCATCATGGTGACAGACGGCACAGAGATTACCGTGAAAGGAGCAGTCGTATGGCGAACATGGCTCAATCAGCTTACGCAGTGGATCGGCTAGAGGGCAGCCTCGCCATCTGCGAGTGCTTAGAAACAGGTGCGCAGATTACGATAGAGACAATCTGCCTTCCGGCCAACATAAAGGAAGGCGACATCCTTTTGCAGAGCGGAGAAGGCTTTGAGGTAGATAAAATCCGCACAAATCAAAGGCGTACGGATTTGACGAGCCGACTGAATAAGCTGTTTGGAAAATAGAAGAGTGCGCTCAATGTTTTTCGAAAATGACGCCGAATAATAAATTGAGCTTACTTGATTAAGTGTGATTTTTGCATCCACAAGTGATTTTCCGGGTAAACCAATTGAACGTTTAACAACAGACTCGATCGCCTGATATTGCCAGCATAGAACCATAGGAACGGGCAAAGATAGTACGGAGATGCCGACTGACATGGCACTCGTTTTTAGATAATCCAAAGGAGATGCGAAAATGGCTAGATCGAACAGTATCCTCAACCCCAACGCCCGCGAGGCGATGGACCGCTTTAAGATGGAAGCCGCTGGCGAAGTCGGCGTTAACCTGAAGCAAGGCTACAACGGTGACCTCACCGCACGCCAGGCTGGCAGCATCGGCGGCCAGATGGTTAATCTCATGTGTCCCGTACGATCTATGGAGTTCAACCGAATTTCTAGGACAACAGACGGATATACGAAAACGATTACATATGATGTTTGGCTTGGGATATAGGTTGAAGCACCAGTGAAATTGCCAAAGCAGCTAATGTCAGAATTTTGTTGTACGCTTGAAATATTTATCTTGATGTGATATAATTTTTAGAAATACCCAGATGTTATGGGACAGATAGATTGGGGTCTTTCAAGCGATATGGCTGCTTGCTTGTCATGCTTAAGGCTACGCTCTCTTTGCTCTAGCCTCGGCATGTGATTACAGAAGAGGAGTTTTACGATGCATGAAAAAGCAGAATAAACAGGATCGAGAGTTGAAAGAGATGTCCACTGTAGCAGTGAAACGCGCATACGACTATATCCGAGATATGGCGATTGATTTCTCGATCCATCCGGGAGAGCAGATCAATGAGACAGAAGTCGCAAGCCATTTGGAGATGAGCCGGGTACCTGTGCGAGAAGCCCTAAACCGCTTGCTTGTTGGAGGATTTGTGGCATTTGATCCTGGGAGAGGGTTCTTTTGTCGGAAATTCAGTGAATCAGAGGTGAGAGAGCTCTATGCAGTGCGGCTGGACCTGGAAATTGGCACGGTGAAGCAGGCATGTCAACGGGGAAACGAGCATGACATCGCCTCGATTCTCTCCGATTGGAAGCAAGTCGCAGCGATCCGATCCAGCGTGAGCCAAGATGAGCTGATCCAGCTGGACGAGCTATTCCACATGAGAATCGCCGCTCTCAGCGGAAACATGGAGCGCATTTTTGTCCTACAGAATATTTTTGAGCGAATCCGATTCGTTCGAAAGATCAACATTGAACAAGAGTCCAGACGTGACACCTTCGTCGATGAGCACGTTGGTATCATAGAAGCTATTCTGAAACGAGATGAAACGCTGGCAACAGAGCTCTTGGAATATCACCTCGGCGTAAATTCGCAGGAATTGAAGGAAAATATATCAATGGGAATGCTGCGTATCTATGCGGCTGATATTATATAACGACAGTAAAAATGGAACAATAGCCCGCGAACGCATAATATTCATAACCATAGTGCCGCCTTTTGGGTGGCGCTTTTTGTTTGGTATATTCGCAAAAAAATAAGCGAGACTTTTTAGTAAATATATAGATTTGAAACACCTGCATTGACATATACAAAACAGTATGCTAAATTGTATACAGAACATGATGATAAATGTAATTGCAGAAAAAGGACGGGCAACTGGGGAGTTGCGGGGCATGCGCCAAGAGTATGAACGAAGTTATAAAACAACTGAATTTTAGAAAGGAGTATCACAATGGATATCCAGCAAATGCAAGAGAGATTTCTGTCAGACAAAGCCAAAATCATGCTACACCACCCGCAGGGCATGGGGAACTACTTCACCTTCAAAACCGCGATCAACATTCTCGGCCTGGATGGGGAGCAATTGATCCCGAATGGCCTCTACAACATGATAGGCGAAGGCTATTATGACATGGGCTACATGGCCAATCTGATCGGCCCGCCGGAGTCCGCGGTTCAGGCGATGAAAGAGCACTCAACTTGGGAAGAGATCCGGGTATATCCGCCGGACCTCATTCAAGAACTCAAGGAGAAAGCCGCAAAGAAGAAATTTGGCCGCGAACTTTCCGATGATTTCACGGTAATGGGCGTTGAGGGCGCACAGGGAGGTATCGGCTACGTCTACATGACCTTCCTCAACCCCGGCGACGAAGTAATCGCGACAGACCCCGCTTACTTCCATTTTGTGCCGGGCGCGGAGCTAAACGGCGCAACAGTAAAAGCGATCAAATTGACGGCGGAAAATGGGTATAAACTGACCCCCAAAGAGGTCGAAGCGAATATCACGCCAAAGACAAAGATGATTGTCCTCTGCGATCCGATCAATCCGTTCGGTGTTGTGGCAACTAAAGAGGAATTACTTGAGATCGCGGAGATTGCACGCAAAAACAACATCCTCATCTTCAACAACATCACGCACGATACACACCAGACCGATCCCACAGCGCAGCATTATCCCCTGGCGTCTCTGCATACGCCGGAGACACCGATGGATCACGTAATTTCCGTCAGCGGCGTCTCAAAAGGATATGGAATGCCGGCACTCCGCGTTGGGTTCATGGCAGGACATCCGGCGCTCCTGCGCGGTGCGTTCCTGCTCAAGATGGAGACAACCAAAATCCATATCAATTACCCCGGCCAATATGCGACCTATGTAGCCATGCAGGATGACGCATACATCCAGGCGAGCACAGAAATCATCCGCCGCAACTATAAGCACATTGAAGAAACCGTGGCGATGACAGACGGCGTCACCATTCCCGTAAAGCCCCAATACGGCTTCTGTATGATTATAGACATCTCCGGTACGGGTGTATCCGCGCAAGAGATTGCCACGGCGCTCTTGAGCTACAAGATTGGTGTAATCACAGGAGATGGCCTCGGAGACTCGGGCGATATTGAATACATTCGCCTCAACTATTCGCACCCGGATATCGAATGTTTCGAGTTGTTCCGCGAAGCGCTCCCCAAGGCGATTGCCGATGCACAAACGGGGATGTACAAACAGGCTGTCATCGAGTTCTTTGAAAGAATAGGTTCCGCGCGCGGCAAGAGCATCATCGAGCGCATCAGCAAATAATAGGATAGCGCAGAAAAATCCTCCAAGGTTGGATAGCTGCCAGGCGATCCATCTTTGGAGGATTTTGTAAAAGGGGGTTCCGGTGCAAGAAGTCACAGGAAGGAGGTGGCAAATATGCCGGGTATTTTGACAATGATATTCGTACCGATCACAGTATTGATAATCGGATTCTTCATTTGCGGATTGCATGAAAAGGAGACCTAATGCGCTGCCTTCCAATTTTTGCTTTCTCTACACGCGTAATCATATAATGGGAGGATGGAATCTATGGATACTACATTAACGATTATTACGGCAATTCTCGCCATATATACGGTAGCCTTGACTGCTATGGGGTTGTATTATAGCAGAAAGGCAGCCAGTTCCAGTGCGGAGTTTTATCTCGGCGGCAGAAGCATCGGTCCTGTGGTTACCGCGATCGCGACCGGTGCGACAGGGAGAAGCGCCTGGTTAGTCCTCGGCATGGTTGGAACCGCTTATATATTCGGGGCGGCGGCAATTTGGGCCGTGGCGGTCTATGCGACAACCGAAATGTTCGGTATGGGGCACGCCGGAAAGCGTCTGCGCATCTTTACGGAGAAAATGAACAATGTCACATGGCCGGACTATTTAGAGGCCCGCTTTGGTGACAAGCAGAATGTCTTAAGAGTCGCAGCCGTGCTCATCATCGTATTTTTCTACGTGGCTTACTCTGGCGCTCTGCTCATGAGCGGCACGAGAATGTTCGGGTATGTTTATGATATGCAGCCGATCCACGCGGTCATTCTCTGTGCGGGGATTATCCTGCTCTACACAGTGACCGGCGGCTATCGCGCGGTGGTAATCACAACCTATGTGCAAGGGCTTATCATGTTGGGCAGTCTGGTGATTATGCCGCTGTTCCTCCTGTTTCGCTTCTGGGGGACGGGCATCATTTCCCAGCTTATGGCAATCGAACCGATGCTGATCAGTAGTCCGACCGGTGCGGCCTCCAACACTTGGGTTATCGGACAACTGGCGATCGGTCTTGCCTCTTGGGGGCAATTGCATATTCTCACGCGCTATATGTCAGCGAAAAAGGTATCCGCCATGCGGCAATCAGCGTTTGGAAACGGTGTTTGGAACGTCATTTGTGCCGCCGGTGCATGCTTTACCGGTCTATTGGCCAGACTAGTCTGGCACGCCCCGGGCGACATTCCCGGCGGGAACCCGGAGCTGATTACGGCCGTTATTGCCACCGAACTGATGCATCCGATCATGGGCGGCCTAATCATAGCGGGCATTGTCTCGGCGATCGTCTCCACCGTTGACCAATTGCTGCTGACCACGTCCTCCACGGTGACGAAAGATTTCTACCAAGCAATGGTCAACAAAAACGCAAGTGAGCGGACAATTGTACGGATGTCTCGCGTCGTCTTGGTTGTAACCACAATCCTTGCGGTTATCATGGGTCTCAGTGAAAACGAAACAATTTTCTGGTTTGTCCTGTTCGCCTTTGGCGGTCTGGGTGCTGCGTTTGGCCCTGTGTTTATTCTCTCCGTATACTGGAAAAAGATGACAAAGTGGGGCGCCTTGTCTGGTATGATTATGGGTTTGGTCGTATCCGTAGGCTGGTTCTACACACCGCCGCTGCGGGCGTTGATTTATGAACTGGTTCCAGCGTTCTTGCTGGCCACGGCCGCCTGCATACTTGTAAGCCACCTCACCCGTAAAGATATCCCGGAAAATGTAAACGAGCTGTTTGACAGCTTAAATACTTATACTGAAAAATAAGATCGGCGGCCGCAAACCATGGCGTATCGCAGAACGCCGTTAGATGAGGCCGATATCAGCCAAAATGCCTGATGGAATGCAGGGGGAACGGATAGCAATCGCTATTCGTTCCCCCTATTTATATGCGACATCTTTTCTCTGCCTTATGATAGAGATGACATTCTCTCTGCGGAAAGCTATAGATAGAAAAAGTGCCATATTCTTGCAGAGAAAACTAGAAACAATGAATAAACTCTGGTGGCGTTTCCTGTAATATTGTAAAGCCCCTTGATCCCTAGTATGCCCCCGAGATATGGACCAAAAGTAATGACACACGTCCAGTTACTTATCTAGGTTTTCATCATCCTGCAAGGAGAGGCATGATAGCCTGCGGAGCAGGCGGGTGCCCTCGTAGCGCAGAGTGTAGCCGGACTTCGTTGTAATAGCACACCCATCGAGCAAGTAGCACAGATACTTCGCGCATGGTATCGAAGATCTCACCGTTTAAGAACTCATCTCGCATCCGTGCATTGAAGCTCTCGATGTAGCCGTTCTCCCAGGGCAAACCCGGCTCAATATATGCCGTGATAACTCCAATATTTGCAAGCCATTTACGAACTGTCCGACTAGTGAACTCGCTTCCGTTGTCACTGCGCAAATACTGCGGCGAAACAGAGCGAGGGGAAACGTGCTGGTCGGATTCAGAGTCGCATGATTTTTCGAGCCACCCGACAGACGATTCACTTCTATCACAACTATCACGACCCAGTGACACAAGTGATACTTGTGATTGGTTATTTTGGTCAGTATAAATTTGAGTGCTTGATATGTAATAGATATGGAAATAATAAATTTAAGAAAAAGGGGGCGTTCTATGCAGAAAACGCAAGAACAACTAATGGCAGAAGAAATCTGGCTAACCTATTTCAACGACTATCTGTTCCAAAAACAACTCATATCCGAAACCCAACGCAACAAAATGAAAAATCTCATCGGTCGGCGTATATACGATCAACGCAAAGGGCTAAAACAACTATAATATGAACATGCAAAGACCCTGCCTCTACAGGGCAAGGTCTACATAGATTACACAAGACTCTTATCTTCAGCACAAGGATGTCATGGACACACACCCTTGTGCCGTCAATCCGAAACACGATATAATAATGTCTTTCGAAAGAAACGGTAGACCTATGCTCCATCTATTACACTCCAGTGGGTATCATTTCGTGCGGCGCTCCTTGGCTGGAATAAAGCATTCCCTCGCCTTTTGACATGCGATACCGGCCTTGCTTTGAGATTCTTCCCGTCTCTACCTGTAGCGAGAAAAGGTATAATGACTTGTAGCTACGTTGTATTGTGTGTGAATTAATTTGTCGACATATGACCAAGTCTTGTAATTGTTTTCTGCTTACGCTATAATTTGATTATGCGAAAACGAACTTCGGAGGAAGACAATGGACATTTATGATATCCGACAACTTATGCGCACCAAATCTATCTATGACATCCCCCTAAGAGTAACCTTTTATGCCCGTGTTTCAACAGATAAAGACGAGCAGCTCAATTCTCTCGAAAATCAAATATCCTACTATCCTGATTTTATTGCAAGCCACCCAAAATGGATGTTTTTGTCAGGCTATGTGGATGAGGGGTTATCCGGTATAACAACTGCCAAGCGAGAAAACTTCCACAACATGGTGAGAGATGCCGAAGCGGGGATGTTTGACCTCATCATTACCAAGGAGATTACCCGTTTTGCCAGAAACACACTGGACAGTATTCAGTATACTCGGAGACTTTTGTCCTGTGGCGTGGGTGTGTTCTTCCAAAACGATAACATAAATACCTTTGACGAAGATAGTGAGTTGCGACTTACCATTATGTCCGGGATTGCGCAAGACGAGTTAAGGCGCTTATCTAGCCGTGTGAGCTTCGGGCATCAGCAGGCCATCAAAAACGGTGTGGTGCTAGGAAATGGCCGCATGTTTGGCTATGATAAAGACAATAAGCGGCTGGTCATCAACGAAGCGGAAGCGAAAATGGTGCGAGAACTGTTTGAACTCTACGCTACCAATGAATACAGTATGAAGCAGATTGAAGATATCTTCTGGGCGCGGGGGTACCGCAATCACAATGGCAAAAAAATCAGTCATTCTACTATGTCTAACACGATTTCTAACCCGAAGTATAAGGGCTATTATGTAGGTAATAAAGTGAAGATCGTGGACATGTTCACGAAAAAGCAAAAATTCCTCCCGCCGGAGGAGTGGGTCATGTTCAAAGACGAGACAGGCGAAATCGTACCTGCTATCGTGGATGAAGAATTATGGGAGCGGGCCAATGAGGTGTTGCGGCGGCGGAGCAAAGATGTAAAACGCCGACAAAATCTAGTCAACCATCCGAATCTGCTCACAGGAAGGCTCGTCTGTACGCATTGTGGTTGTACGTATTACCGGAGAGACAACAAGGATAGACTAGGGAATATTAACAGTCGCTGGGTGTGCAGTGGAAAAATCAATGGCGGTAAAAATGCTTGTCCATCTTTTGGAATCTACGAGAACGAGATGAAGCCAATTTTGTTTGAAGTGTTCAACGAGACTTCTGACGTTGTCGGCGCACAGATCATTACGATTTATATGGAACTCCTCCAGCAACTGGAAGGCGAGAATAGTTTACAAGATGACATCAATCGGGCAAAAGCACGGATTGACACAGAGCGTAAAAAGCAAGGTAAGCTTTTGGAGCATAATGTCTCTGGCGCAATCTCAGACAAAGACTTCAAACGTCTCAATATAGAGTGCGCAAAGGCGATTGAGCAGGCAGAGAAAGAGTTTTTTGAACTGGAAAAGGAATTTGATGCCAAGCAAGAACATAAAGAGCGTTTAGACCACATTCGCAAGGTGTTGGAACAAGCAAGAAAGGATGCAGCAAAAGGTATCATCAACAAAGAATTTGTTGAGACATACATCGACAAGATTTACGCCACCTGTATAGAAAGTGATGCAACTGACTTGCATTCTTTGCAAATGCGTTTGGAAATCAGGATTTTTACCGGAAAAACCACCGAAAAGTATCTCCAAAAATTCAAAGGTCGTACAGGCCACACGAGTAAAAAGATGATCCAAGCTTACGAGAACAACCTGTAAACGGATCACTAATGAAATCCCCCCGCCGATGGCGGGGGGATTTCTGCATTCCTTATCTGATGAAACGCCTCGTGCAAAACATTTCGCTACAAAGTCACCCGCACATAAAGCAGCATCAGGATAGCGGCGATAGCCAGAATAGAACTGGCCACCATGAGAAATACGCCAAGGCTCTCGCTGAAATAAAACTGCTTGCCATCGAGAAAGCGAAATCGCCACAGTAAATAACCGACGATTGCCAGCACAAAGCAGAGAACCAGAAAAAACAGGCCGATGAGCGTCTGAATATTGATGTTGGTTGCAAAATCTGTCATAGCTATTCACTAAACCTCAAACTGATATCTGTGGGCCGCACCGTATGTGTAAGCGCCCCGATGGAAATAAAATTGACCCCAGTCTTCGCCACATCCCGCAGACTTCGATCGCCCATATTGCCAGAAGCTTCGGTTATAGCTCTGCCGCCGATCAGCCGGACAGCCTCCGCCATCAAAGCCGTGTCCATGTTGTCCAGCATGATAATGTCTGCCCCGGCCTGGAGGGCCTCTTCGACTTCCGCAAGCGTCGTCGTTTCCACCTCGATCTTCACCGTATGCGGTACATTCCCCCACACAGCCTCAACAGCGGCGGTGATGCCGCCCGCGGCTACGATGTGGTTGTCCTTAATCAAAACCCCGTCAAACAGCCCGAAACGGTGATTAGAACCGCCGCCTGTTTTAACAGCGTATTTCTCAAGCGCCCGCAGACCCGGCGTAGTTTTACGCGTATCGCAGATTTTGGTTCCCGTACCCCTGACCTCCGCGACAGCCTCAGCAGTCCGTGTAGCGATCCCCGAGAGGCGTTGCAGCAGATTAAGCGCAACACGCTCCCCTTGCAAAACCGCCTGCGCTGGCCCCGAAACCTCCGCAATCGCCGTCCCGATTTCCACCCTGTCCCCCTCGGCAACCAACGGTGTGACGCAAACGGCAGAGTCCAGCAACGCAAAAACCCGCACTACAACAGGAAGCCCACAAATCACCCCCGGCTCTTTCGCGATAAAATGCCCTTTGGATTGCGCATCCCGCGGAACGCAGTTGATCGTAGTAATGTCGCCTGTCCCGATATCCTCGGCGAGAGCGCGGCGGAGAAAATCCTCTAATTGGATATTCAGCATGGTTTCAATCCCTCCGATAATGGGCGCCCACGCTCTCCGTTCGAGCGAGCGCACCCTCTAAAATAGCCTCGGCCACGATGGTAATATTCAGGAGCTCAATATAATCGCGACTATCGTCAAAACCCTGCTCGAGATCATGCCCGATCGCCCTGATCTCCGAAAGTGCCTCCGTAAGTCCCGCCGCACGCCGAACCACACTGGCGTAACCATGGATAACCGTCTGCACACGCCGGCGCAGAGCGATCGCGTCCACGGAACAGACAGGCCGATCAGAGAGGGGAGGCACAAAGTCAGACGTCAGAGGCGGCACGCCGATGCGCAGAAGCTCATTGATATCAAACGCCGTCCGGCGGCCGAATACGAGGCACTCAAGCAGAGAGTTCGCCGCCAGACGATTCCCGCCATGGACCCCGGTAGAAGCCGCTTCACCCGCGGCATAGAGCCCGGGAATGTTGGTCAAACCGTGGAGGTCTGTCGCGATCCCGCCGATGAAATAGTGCTGAACCGGGCAAACTGGAATCAGGTCCCGGCTGATGTCAATTCCAGCCTCCAAACAGCGGCTAAAAATCGTAGGAAAACGCTGCTCCAAGCAGTCTCGATCCCGATGCCGGATATCCAGATAGACATGATCCGTCCCCGCCGTCTCCATCTCGCGATGAATCGCCCGGGCGACAATATCACGCGGGGCAAGGTCTTTCAGCTCGTGCTGGTCCGCCATAAACGCCTCACCTTTGGCGTTGCGCAAAATAGCGCCCTCACCGCGAACGGATTCGGAGATCAAAAAAGTCTGCCCCGCCTGGCCTTCCCGCCATAGACCCGTGGGGTGGAACTGAATAAACTCCATGTGACGAAGCGCCGCCCCCGCCCGCAGAGCGGCCGCAATCCCGTCACCCGTGGCGATAGACGGGTTCGTCGTAGATTGATACACCTGCCCAATCCCACCCGTAGCGATCACCAAAAATCGCGTGCGAAGGATACGATAGCCACCCTCGGAATAGATGAGCGCACCGCAGACAGTGCCACCCTCATCGAGCAGAATGTCCACCAGAAAAGAACTGCCCATCAGAGTAATATTTTCGCGCTCCTCACAAAGAACCGCAAGAGCCTGCACCATTTCCCGCCCGGTGGCGTCGCCCCCGGCATGGAGCACCCGGTGCCGCCGATGCCCACCCTCACGCCCAGTAAGCAAACAGCCCGCCTCATCTCGATCAAAGGGAACGTGCATCGCTTGCAGAGTTTGAATATTCTCCGGCCCTGCATCCACTAGAACCTTGACAGCCTTCGGATCACAAAGCCCAGCCCCGGCGATCAATGTGTCCTCCGCGTGGAGGTCGGACGTATCATCCTCCCGAATCGCCGCCGCAATCCCGCCCTGGGCCAGCCAAGAACTAGAAATATCCAGCCCGTCCTTAGACAGCACACAACAAGACCTATTTTCCTCAATATGCAAGGCCGTATACAGTCCCGCCAACCCCGCCCCGACCACAACCACGTCAAAGTCGAGCGTTTCCGCTATCTCAATGTTCCTACTCACCGCATATCGCATAGTCCGTATGACACCCCGAAAAAAAGATTACCTCATTGTACCAGAAAAAGCAGACGCTGGTCAAGGCGAGCCGGCTATGATAAGTCCCGCAGCCAAAACGCCCACCTGACTGGCATAGATTGCATCAAACTGCGAGATCGGCAGCGGATTCTCCCCAAGTCCGACCTCAATGGTATAACCGGGCCGATCAAACTGCTGGATAAACCAATCCTTATACCCCGCATGGCCCGACTCATAAGGCGTTTCCTCCAAAGCATAGCCGGAAAGAGTGGAAAACACCTCACCAATCTCACGAGACTTAGCCGGGAGATAGTCGAGATATTGCCAATAAATCACCTCGCCCTGGCTGTGATAGGAGAGGGTAAGCGAAAAATCTCGACTGAGCGTATATTCATAAAACGCACGGCTCTCCGGCTCAGCAAGCGGCGCACTGCCCACATAGTCGCGCGGCCCAAGCAGACGAACGCCTTCGGAAAATTTGATCTCCTTCGCCTTCTCCCAACCCGCCGGGTATTGCAGATTCAAATCCACACCCCGTCCATTGGCTTTCCAGCCGCTCGGGAAGGGGATATGCGGATAATGCTCCGCAAGATAAGAAGCGTATTCAAAATCCGCCCCGCTATCCCTAGCCCCCGTAGCAATATCTACGCCGTCCGGGTTGACCATAGGGACAAGGTGCAAGGTCGAGGCCGCATAAAGCGCGGCGGCGTCCAGCCCGCCGATTTCGCCACCCTCAACGCAGGAGCGGGCGTATTCCTCCAAAAATTTCAGCAAAACCGGAGCGGTGATCCACTCATTTCCATGGTGGGCGGCAGTATACCCCACCTCAATCGCTCCCTCGCCAAAACACAAGACAGGCAGATCACACCCCGCGACACTCTGCCCAATGCTTTCCCGCCGAATGCTCGGATACCGCGCCAACAGCCCCTGGAGCACATACCGAAGCGCCAGCGACGTAAAGCGAATCTCCGTCGGCACCACAGAAAACCCGAGCGGAATGATAAGCCTCCGCGCCAACAGAAGCCCTTCTTGTCCGACACCCGGATTCGCCGCCTCAATAGCTGTAACGGTAGTGCGAAATCTCGTAGCGAGCAACTCAAGTGTATCTCCCGCCTCTGCAGTCCGCACGACATAGCCAACCAAAAACGGCCCCAACGCCCGCCAATCAGCCGCAGTGACGCCGGGCGCAGACGGCATCCCGCGCCCAGCGCGAAACAGCCCCAGCGCCGCCTCAGTACGTGGCCCGAGCACACCGTCAATCGCGCCCGGCGCATAACCGGCCCGCATGAGACAGAGTTGGATGAGATCAATGTCCGGATGTCTGGCGCCGGATAAAAATTCGCGCATAAATATCTCCTTTTCGAAACGCATTTTTCTAGTTTATGCGAAAAAATCCAAGTCGTGAATTGGAGAAACAGAAATAAGATTCCAAGGGTAAATCGAGTGAAAAGAGCCATATTAAGAAAAGCCTAAGAAGGGCATGCAAGGAGGAAATAGTTTGAAGTGTTACGATAGAAAGGAAGGCGAGCCGAGATGAAAAACAGAACAATCCGGCAGAGCCTAGCCGCCTTGGCGGCCCTGATAATACTGGTGTCTGCCACACCGCACGCTCTGGCCATACTGCCGACAGAACTCGTGCCCGTGGGGAAGACTGTAGGAATAGATATCAAATGTGAAGGCGTCATGGTGGTAGCCCTCGGTGAGGTAGAGACAGAAGACGGCGTAGAGGCCCCAGGCGCGAACGCCGGACTCTTACCCGGAGACGTCATCACCGGAGTAGGGTCTACAAAAATCAACTCCGCCGCCCAACTAAAAGCCGCTGTGGAAGAAGCGGACGGCCAAACCATCGCCGTCCAAGTGCTCCGCCCAGACGGGCAAAGGCTCCAACTAAACCTAACCCCCGCAAGAGACAAGTTGGGCAACCACGAACTGGGCCTCTGGTTACGGGATGGTATGGCCGGCATCGGCACAGTGACCTTTTACGACCCCAAAACCGGCATCTTCGGCGCCCTAGGCCACGCCGTGAGCGACGTGGAGACAGGCGTACTCATGCCCATCGGCGGCGGCTCCATCATGCCCGCCGGCGTAAAATCCGTTAGACGGGGCACCCCCGGTGCGCCGGGGGAACTGCAGGGCGATTTTGCGGTGAGAACACAAATCGGCGCCCTCTTCGCCAATACCCCGACAGGTATCTTCGGCCACGCGATGGACAAAGAAGCCCTAAACCGAGGCCAAACCCTGCCCGTCGGGAGCAGGGGAGAGCTAAAAGTCGGCCCCGCGACGATTTTCACAAACGTCTCCGGCACAGAGGTAGGAGAGTTCGCGATTGAAATCTCCCGCGTCTTCACCGGCGGAGACGACCGCAACATGATGATAACCGTAACAGACCCCGCGCTCATCGCCCTAACCGGCGGAATCGTCCAAGGGATGAGCGGCAGCCCCATCGTGCAAAACGGCAAGATCGTCGGCGCGGTGACGCATGTGCTAATCAACAACCCGGAAAAAGGCTACGGAATTGCGATTGACAGCATGCTGGAAAACGCCTTCGCCAGCTTCGGCGCCCTGGCGGCTTAATCAGATCAGTAAAAATAGTTGGAAAAATAGCAGCAAACACGACATACAGTTGTCGTGTTTGCTGTATTATAATAACCACTGCGTGATTATTGACATGGATTTACAGGAATATATTCTTGCAGCGCAAGCGTCTATGATATAATAACCGCACGCCGTTAGCGGCATCAAAGATGCCGACGGCTGAGCGAACATGGATGGCTGATTTGTCACTAGCGTGACATTACGTCGATTTTCAATCGCCGTATTTCAAACAAGTTTGAAATAAATCATGATATAATAAGCCCAAAACGGCAAGAAGGGAGAGCGGCACCATGCTCGAATTCATGCAAAACAATGCCGGCCCCCTGACAAATGCCCTATGGGAGCACATATTCCTCTGCGTAACTGCCCTCCTATGCGGCCTCTTGGTCTGCACGGTGTTTTGCGTCGCGACCCACCCCTATCCAAAAGCCCAAGAGAAAATCATCCACCTATTCAGCTTCTTCCGCCTCATCCCCGGAATCGCCCTGCTGATCCTATTCTTACCCGTTTTCGGTGTGGGCGTATTTCCCGCCGTGTTTTCCCTGACCCTCATCACCATCCCGACCATCCTCATCAACCTGCTGTCCGGCATCCGAAATGTCCCCCCTCAGATTCGTTACGCGGCGGACAGCCTCGGGCTCTCTCCCTGGCAAAGCTTCCTACATATCGAACTCCCCATGGCGGTGCCCTTTCTGCTGCTCGGCATCCGCACCGCCTTGGTCGATCTGATCGCCATCGCCACAATCGCGTCCCTCATGGGTTCCGGCGGCCTAGGCCGCTTTGTGCTGGTAGGCCTCTCGATCAATAACATGTCCATGGCCCTAGCGGGCACCGCCCTCCTCACAGCCCTCGCCCTCTTGAGCGAATGTCTGCTGAGCAGACTGCAAAGTTGGTATTCCATTCATTACTTAGGAGTGCAAAAATGAAAAAAATAGGTGTTTTGCTCACAATCCTCATCCTGCTATTGACCATGACCGGATGCGCGTCAAGACCAGATGCCGACGCCATCCGTGTCGGTTCAAAAGACTTCACAGAATCCTTCATCCTAGCGGAGCTATACGCCCTAGCCCTGGAAGAAGCGGGCCTCACCGTAGACCGTAGGTTCAACCTCGGCGGCACCGGAGTCGTCCACGCCGCAATCCAAAGCGGAGACTTAGACCTCTATCCGGAATACACCGGAACCGCCTTCCTCAACGTACTGCAACTAGACCTAATCACAGACCCAGACGTGATTTACCAAACCGTAAAAGCGGAATATGAAGCGCGCTTCGGCCTCACACTGCTCAACGCCGCTGAGGCAAGCAACTCGCAAGGGCTCGCCATTACCAGAGAAGCCAGCCTCCGCTACGGAATCACCACCATCTCAGACCTGCAAGCGAATGCGGAACACATCACCTTCGCCTCCCTCGGCGAATTCAGCGTCAATCCAGACGGCCTGCCCGCGCTCGTCGCCGTCTATGGCCCCTTCCGCTTCCGCTCCGTGATCTACATAGACAACTCCATCAAATACGAAGTCCTCCGCATGGGCCAAGCCGACCTCACCGTCGCCTTCACCACAGACGGCCAATTGCTCGACGAAGCCTTCGTCCTCCTGGAAGACGATCAACGCGCCTGGCCCGCCTACAACATCGTCCCCATCGTCCGCATGGACCTGCTGGAGCGGCACCCCGAAATAGCGGATATCCTAAACACCCTCTCCGCACACCTGGACAATCCCACTATGCAGATGCTCAACGCGCAAGTAGACATCGAAAACCGCGACCCGTCCCACGTAGCGAGAGATTTCTTCGCAACATTGCGCTAACTGGAGGGTAGTATATTGCAGTCGTTTCTCGAATACAAAGACATCCAGTTCACCTACCAAACCCAAGCGGGCCATACCCTAAATCACATCAACTTCTCGGTCCAAGAAGGGGAAATGATAACGATTCTGGGCACCTCCGGCTCCGGAAAAACAACGCTAATCAAGTTGGCGAACAAACTCTTGCTCCCAACCTCCGGCGCGATCTATCTCAAAGGCCAGAACATAGCGGACATCGACACAAAACAACTCCGTCGCCGCATGGGCTATGTCATCCAACAAGCCGGACTCTTTCCGCACATGACCGTCAAAGAAAACATCAACGTCGTCGCAAGGCTGAGCAAAGAAGACATCCAGGAAGCGCGCCTCCAAGAACTCCTGAGCCTCACAAAACTCCCCGCGGACAAAGACTTCCAAACCCGCCGCCCCTGGCAGCTCTCCGGCGGCCAACAACAAAGAGTCGGCCTCGCGCGGGCGCTGTATTGCGACCCCGAACTCTTGTTAATGGACGAACCCTTCGGCGCCCTAGACGCCATCACCCGCTACGAACTCCAACAGGAATTTTTAGCGCTGCAGCAAGAGACAAAAACAACCGTCCTCTTCGTCACACACGATCTGCGAGAAGCCCTCATGCTGGGCGACCGTGTCATGGTCCTTAGGGATGGAGCAATCCAACAATTAGCCACGCCCGAAGAACTGATCCAAAACCCGGCGAATGACTACGTCCGCCTGCTGCTACAAATCGGGAGAGGATAAGAGCGACGTGATTCAATACATCAGCATCCACTACATGTCCATCCTGCAAGCCATAGTCGAGCACCTACGCCTGACCGCATTCTCGCTCCTATTCTCCATCCCCCTGGCCGCGCTTCTGTCCCTGCTCCTATTCCACTCCAAAACCCTCGGCGCGATCCTGACAGGATTTCTGGTCGTCATCTACTGCATCCCAAGCATCGCCCTCTTCACCATGCTAATCCCCTGGTTCGGCCTGGGCGAGACAACCGCCGTAATCGGCCTCACAGCCTATAACCAGATCCTGCTCATCCGAAACATCAAAGCCTCCTATGAAGCCATTCCGCAACAGATCAAAGAAGCCGCCGAAAGTCTAGGAATCAGCAACCGCAAATGCCTCCAAAACATCTATCTGCCCCTAATGCTCCCATACTTGATCGGCGGCCTACGCATCGTAACAATCAGCACCATGGGAATTGCCACGATGGCGGCCCTAATCAACGCCGGCGGCTTGGGCAGAATTCTAGTAGAAGGCATGCGCATGTTTTCCATGCCAAGAATCCTAGTCGCGGTAATCCTCATCTCCGGCCTCGCCCTCATCCTCAACTTCATCCTAATCAAACTGGAACGCCTCGCGAGGAGATACGCCACAGGCCATGAAGTGGCGTCCTAAAAGATAAAAGAGCGCAAACCAAAGCCTTGCCGATGAACAATCGGCAAGGCTTCATTCCTTATAGCACGCGCTCCTGCCCAATCACAGACACCTCAAACGCCGTCCGCTCCACGAGATTGCCGCCCTCCAGCTTTATGTAAGTCCGGCTCTGGATGCGCCCCCGGAGCGCCACCGCCATACCGACCGTCCACCCATTCGCCTCAATGGCATTCTGCCCCCAAGAGATCGCCGGAAGATAGTCCGACCGCCCATAGCGCCGACTAATAGCGAGCATCAAATCGCAAATCTCCCGCCCCATAGGCGTCCGCCGCAGATTCGGCGCTTTACAGATCACACCCCGCAGAGCCACATGATTGCGATCAGCCTCATCCGAGAGATAGATCGTCCGGGCAAATATCGTAATAATCAGCCGGCTTCCGCTGCCTGTCTTATTGTTAAACGAGCGCAGCTCGCCCCGCACGGTGATCTTCGGTTTGGCGGAAAGCTCCACCTGTTCGAGAAGGTCCTGCCGGGCCATGATATTCAGCGTATCCACCGCCCCGGAGAGCCGCTGTACTTCAAGAGGAAAGGTATAATATCGCTCCTCCCGGCTCACATGAGAGAACCGAGGGCAGCCGCCCAGTACCCCCGTAAGCTCCGTAACATTGTTAAAGCATTTCTCATCCAAGACATTCACCTCACACATGGCGATTCAATGGAAGTATATGTGCCTCGGTACGAGCTTAGACTAATGGATACGCAATGCAAATGTAGGGGCGGCCATTGGCCGTCCGCCCTCTGTCATCGGATGCGCCTTTCGCCGGACGCGTAATATGCGTCCCTACAAAGCCAACTCCTCCGGCGGCACCCCAAGGATAAGCAGACTGCCATACAGCGCCATTACCCCCCCAGCCCCACTCCCCGGCGGGATAGGGAGCGGCACCTCCTGCCGCTCGACAACCGTACCGCGCAGCGTCGGAATCTCCCGCTGCAGCGCAAGCACAGCCAGATCAGGCTCCAAACTGGAAACCGTGAGCGAATCCCGAACAGCAAGCCCATAACTTACCACCCACTTCGACTGGATGCCAAGCGCTTCCGCCCCCCTGTCACTGGGCGCGAGCAGAGCCTTACAGCGGATGTCCTGGAGCGGGTCCGGATTTCTAAATGTACCATCAGCAGGCGCCAAAACAAAAAGGTCATACTCACCCGAAAAACAATGCGGACACTCCCCACGGGTAAGCACGAGCGACAGACTATCCCCCCGTTCCACAAGCCAGTCCTCAATCAAAGCAGTAACCCGCCCCGAAATCGGCTCCAACACCCCGACACGATACAACAGCCGCACCCCCACCAAGAATGATGAGATATAGTGTTTTCTGTCGGACGAAATTTATGCAAAAAGAACCCGGGCTGCACCAGATGCAACCCGGGTTTGTGCGTGTATGGAAAACCCTACCAAGGCCAGTAAGCCATGAGATCAATGCCGATATATTCACTGAGCTCCGCCAAAACAGCAGTGTCTCCTTCATCCCAACGGTTCGGGAGCAAGATGACCAATAAAAAAAGCAAATAATCGGAATCCGGTATATCTTGTAAAAGATAAATATAGACCATGCTGGGTTCACCGCGCATTTCTATGTGCAAACCAAAGGCCATAGTCTGACCATCGGCACTCGCCCGCAAGGGGAGATCGGCACTGATGAAAAATCCGCGCTCATGCAGATGTTCGATATCCTTCTGCAGCTCCAAAAGCAGACGGGGACCTAGCTCAAAACCCAAACTGGGCAAAAGGTAATACCGCAACCCAATCCCCCTGGCGCCCCAGACAATATGGTTAACCTGCTGCCGCTCGGGCTCTCCGCCGACAATGACAGCAACACCAAACACTTCGTCAGTCTGTGCGCTGCCAAGGATGTGCTCCGTCAAAAATACACTGTCCGACAGGTCATGATTGAGGAGATTGAGGCCAACCAAATCATACACCCGTGTAGCTGCGATTTCACCGAAATCCCGCGCATCCAAACTACCCGTCAAACGATCAAACGAAGCCTCCATGCTGGCAACCGCATATAGCATGACCTGAAGGCTCTCGTCCTCCACATCATGGGTGAGCAAAGTGGCATATGTGAGGAAGCCGCTATTGCAATTGGCAAAAAACGAGGCCATAAAGGGATACCGATCCGGCGGGATTTCTATGCCGACTAAAGAAGCGTCAGTAAAGATCGCATATACACCAACCCCATCGATCACCGCCACGTCGATCCACTCGGCTGTTTCCTCGACGGATTGCGGAAGAAAGTGCGCCGCCCGAGTGGAATGGAAAGAGTAAAACTCTCCGGCTGAAAGTGGTTCACCGCCTGTGGTTCTCCCGATACTAATGATGCCGGCCACTTGTTCGTCCGCCGGAGGGACAAGTCGAATGGTATAGGTCCGCTCCGCAAAAGGGAGCTCAGGCCCCGAGGTGCGTACCACGTCCCACCCATCAGGCAAAGCAAGACTGATCTCACCCGTCTCCAACTGGACCGTCACCCGCTCTGTGACAGGGATCACATCCTTAGATACTTCCGGTTCTGCCGGAGCCGCCTCCGTGCCGCCACAGCCCGTGAGGCCTATGACAAATAGGAGCAGACCAAACATCATAACAACCTTCTTCATGATTGCCCTCCCTTTGTAGGGGCGCGCATTGCGCGTCCGCTCATTTTTTGAACATACTCAAAAATACAAAAAGCAAAATTTGTGCGAATTGATTGAGCAAACTCACTAATGAAACGAATCTGCCCCAATCGCAAACATCTCCTGAATCCGCACCCGCAACGCCTCATGTCCAGGCGCTTCCAGCCTCGGATCCCGGGCCAATACCTCCATCGCCGCTGATTGCGCCTCTTTCAGCACATCCATATTATAGGTGAAGCTAGCCAACCCCATCTCCGGCAAACCGTGTTGCCGCGAACCAAAGAAATCCCCCGGCCCACGCAAGCGTAAATCCTCCTCCGCGATCTGAAACCCATCGCCCGTCTGGCACATAATCGCGAGCCGCGCCTTCACGCTCTCAGCCTCGTTCGAGGAAAACAACACGCAATAAGACTGGTGCTTGCCCCGCCCGACGCGGCCCCTGAGCTGGTGAAGCTGAGACAACCCAAAATGCTCCGCGTTCTCAATCACCATAAGCGCCGCGTTCGGCACATCCACCCCAACCTCGATGACAGTGGTAGAGACGAGAATATCCGTCTCCCCCTTAGAAAAGGCGGACATAATCTTCTCCTTGTCCTTCGCCTTGAGCTTCCCATGCAGAAAAGCCACCTTCCGATCCGGAAAGACCTCCTCCTGCAAGCGCTTCGCATACGCCTCCACAGCCTTCATCCCGCCGGATACATCGTCCGGGTCAACCTCAATGGCGGGGCAGACATAATACGCCTGCCGCCCCTCGTCCAGCAGTTTCCGTGTAAAATTGTAGATACGCTCCCGTTTGCTCTCGTCCACCGCATAGGTTTCCACCGCCTGCCGCCCCGGCGGCAGTTCGTCGATAATCGAAATGTCCAAATCCCCATAAAGAATCAACGCCAGTGTCCGGGGGATGGGAGTGGCAGACATGACCAGCATATGCGGATGATCCCCCTTCTCCTTCAGCGCACTGCGCTGATCCACCCCAAACCGATGCTGTTCATCCGTAATAACCAGAGCCAAATTATGATACCGTACATCCTCTGAAATCAACGCGTGCGTACCGACAACAAGATGAAAAAAGCCGCTCTCGATCAATGCGCCCATCTCTCGCTTTTGCTTCGCCCCCATGCTCCCCTTGAGCAGGCCGACGCGCATTCCGAGCGGTTCGAGCAGGGTCGAGAGGGTCTGATAATGCTGCTCCGCCAAAATCTCTGTCGGCGCCATAAACGCGCTCTGATACCCGGCCCGAAACGCGGCCCAAGCCGCCGCCGCCGCGACCACGGTCTTACCCGACCCCACATCACCCTGCACAAGACGAGACATAGGCCGATCTCCCGCCATATCGGCAAGCGCGTCCCCAATCGCCCGTTTCTGCGCCCCGGTGAGCGAGAAGGGGAGGGCCGCATAAAAGGGAGCGAGATCAACAGCCGGCACCACCCGCCCGCTGACCCCCTCGCGCCGCCCCCGGATCAAGTGGAGCGAGGCGGCCAGCAGAAACAACTCCTCAAAAATCAACCGCCGCCGAGCCAGTTGCAGAGCCTCTTCACTCTCAGGGAAATGAATGTTGTGATAAGCAAAACGCGTCTGCGCAAGGCCGTGCGCCTCTCGGACCGCCTCCGGCAGAGGATCGGGAAACAGATCGCCGCAGGCGATAAGCCCCTGCGTCATCGCGTTGAGCAAAATCGTCTGGCTCACACCCTGCGTCAGCCGATAGATAGGCACAATCCGCCCCGTGAGCCGCCCCGCGTCGGCCTCCTGCTCCATGACGGGGTTCTGCATCGCCGGAGCCAGCAATGTCCCGCCGACTTTACCGTAAAACACATAACTTTCGCCCTTTTTAATCTGATCCTTGCGATAACCCTGATTGAAAAAGGCAACCTCCAGACTGCCGCTCTCATCCACCGCGCGGAACTTCAGCAAATCAAGTCCGCGGCGGATCGTCTGCAATCGCGGCTCATTCGCCACAATCGCCCGGACAGAAACTGTCTCGCCAGGGGTAAGATTTTGGATCGCGGCAAACTGCCGCCGGTCATCATAAGCCCGCGGAAAGGTAGTGATAAGGTCGCCAAGACTGGTGATTCCAAGCTTGTTTAGGGCCTTGGCACGGACATCACCAATCCCTTTCATGTAACGAATATCGGTCTGTAAATCAGCCATATAGGCCTCCAAAAGGTATGATAAAGGAACCATTACGGACCATTATAACAACGATTTCCGCCCCAATCAAGCATACCCTTGTCCCTTTTCGCATAGCGTATAGGGGAGGTGGTGTCCATGCATAGACCATTAAAAGGCAAAGTTTTTCTCATCCGGCGCAAATACCTCGCGACACTGGCGCTCTGCCTGACGGTAGCGGCGATCTTCTATGTAATCAATCATCCAAGCCTAGTCGGCGGCGGCGCGCGGGAACGCGCGCTCCCCATCTACAGCGTCCAACGCGACGATAGCGCCGTAAGCCTGACATTTAATATCACCACAGCCGCGGACACCTACACAGTCCACGTGCTCCAGACCCTAAACGCAAGAGACGTCCGCGCAACCTTCTTCGTCACCGGCGACTGGGTCCGCGCAAACCCAGAATTAGCAGTACGGATCACCGAAAACGGCCACGAACTCATGAACCTCTCCGACGACCACAGCCTCCTTCGCAAACTACCCGCCCCAGAGATATTGGCAAACGTCCTAGCCTGCAGCGACATCATCGAGACAGTAACAGGCCACCGCCCCACCGTTTTCCGCGCTCCTTACGGGGAATACGACGACACCGTAGTCGCCCTAGTGGCAGGCCTCGGCATGCGTACCGTCCAATGGAGCGTAGACAGCGGCGACTGGCGCGGCCAAACCGCAGACGCCATCGCGCGGCAAGTGCGAAACCGAGCCTTTCCCGGCGCGATTGTGCTCCTGCATAGCAACTTAGAACAGACAGCCCTAGCCCTGCCGGAGATCATAGAGAGTTTGCTGGAAGCAGGGTATATCCTGGTCCCCGTCTCCGAACTGGTGCATGAGACGCAATTCACCATCTCATTCACCGGGCGGCAGATGCCACTATAGAGCTTTATATTTTCTCCATAGAGATATTTCTTTGAGCCGCTGGCTCCAGCGCTTCGTTGCGCTGAGGCGACCTACTTTGCTGCACAGCGAAACACAACGTCACAGTTTCCGCCTCGCCCGGCGGAAAGGAGTGTGGTGCGACAAATACCGCACATTCGTTAAGAGCGTGTATGCCCGAAAGCGACATAGACTTCCGCCGGTAGGCGGAACCACATGACTTGAGTAACCACAAGCCAAAGGTCGAAATGGGGTTGTCAGGGGCGAAGCCCTTGACTCGCTTTTTTGCGTACTTTTTTGCGCGATGCAAAAATGTAGGTCGCCTCAGCGAAACAAGCGTAGCGAGCCACAGGCTAAAAAGAAAAGCGGAAAGTAGCTTATAAAGAAAAGAGGAAGGCCGCCCATATAGGCGGCCTTCCTCTTACTTACGATATTCAAACTCCAACGACCCCATAACCACTGTATCCCCTTCGGCAACCCCGAGCTCCTCCATCCGCGCATACACCCCAGCCTGTTCCAAATTGCGCTCGAAGAACATCAGAGACTCATGATCCGAGAAATTAACCCGATCAATCAACTGATCGAGCCATTTGCCCTCCACAACCCAAGTGTCGCCGTCCACTAGCTTGATGGTCAACTCCTCCGGTGTAGCGGGCGCCTCCTCCACGGGAATATACTCCGGCTCGTAGACAATCACTGGCGGCAGGTCTTGCAGCATCTCCGCGATGAGGCTGATGAGATCTCCGACGCCCTGATGTGTCGCCGCCGATAGTGCCAAGAAGGGGAATCCGCGCCGCGCCATCTCTGCCCGGAAGGCTTCGAGGTGGGTATCGTCCTGCACGATGTCCAACTTATTCGCCACCACAATCTGCGGCCGCTCCGCGAGGAGCGGGCTATAAGCGGCAAGCTCCGCGTTGATGGTTTCGAAATCCTCCAGCGGGTCCCGTCCCTCACTGCCGGATACGTCCACTACATGGACAATGAGCCGACAACGGTCTACATGCCGCAGAAAATCATGTCCCAGCCCCGCGCCCTCAGACGCGCCCTCGATCAATCCGGGGATGTCCGCAAGCACAAAGGATACCTCATCCCGCGCGAACACCACGCCCAAATTGGGAAAAAGGGTGGTAAAGTGATAATTGGCAATCTTCGGCTGCGCACGGCTCATGACAGAGAGAAGCGTAGACTTGCCCACATTGGGAAAGCCCACCAGACCGACGTCTGCCAAAAGTTTGAGCTCCAGCACAATGGTCCGCACCTCACCGGGCGTTCCGTTTTTGGCAAAACGTGGCACCTGTCTGGTTGGAGTTGCGAAATGCTGATTGCCCCAGCCGCCCCGGCCGCCCTTCGCGACCACGAAAGATTCACCCGAACTCATATCCTTAATAATCGCCCCGGTTGCCTCGTCGCGGACCAATGTGCCGCGGGGAACACGAATAATCAAATTCTGACCATCTCGACCGCTGCAACGCTTATCGCCGCCGTCCACACCGACTTCGGCGACGTACTTGCGTTTGTAGCGAAAGTCCATGAGAGTAGACATATGATCGTCCACCTGTAGGATAACGCTGCCGCCGCGTCCGCCGTCTCCGCCGTCCGGACCGCCGGCTGGGACATACTTCTCCCGCCGAAACGAAATTGCCCCGTTTCCGCCGTTACCTGCCTGCACTTTAATGGTTGCCTTATCCACAAACATATTAACACCTCACCGAAACAGATGGGGCCGACGCAAAGCGTCAGCCCCACACCAAATTACGAATTGCGAACTATTGCGCGGCCTCTTCGAGAATTGAAACGCGCTTGCGATCTTTCCCGTGGCGCTCGAAGCGGACAAAGCCGTCCTTGAGTGCGAAAAGGGTATCGTCGCTGCCGCGGCCCACGTTGGTACCGGGGTGGATTTTGGTTCCGCGCTGACGAACGAGGATGTTGCCAGCCAGAACAAATTGACCGTCGGCTCTCTTGTTGCCAAGTCGTTTTGACTCAGAATCCCGACCGTTTCGTGTACTACCTACGCCTTTTTTATGTGCCATCTCTATATCCCTCCCTAAACCGTGATCTTGCTGATCTTCACTTGCGTATAGGGCTGACGATGGCCCTGCTTTCTGCGATAGTTCTTCTTCGGCTTCATCTTGTAGACGATGACCTTCTTCGCCCGTCCGTTCTTCACGACCTCAGCCGTGACGACGGCGCCTGCGACAGTGGGGGTCCCAAAGTTCGTAGTCTCGCCGTTGATGATGGCCAGAACACGGTCAAACTTGACTTCGTTTCCAGCCTCGGCTTCAAGTTTCTCGATGAAGAGCACAGTGCCCTCTTCAACGCGATACTGTTTGCCGCCTGTCTCAATTACTGCGTGCATAGCTAACACCTACCATTTGTAGTCTCACTCTCCCGGGCGGGGGCGCACCCCTCTTGAGCCCGTTCAAAGCGGCCTTAACAGTATACCACCCGAAAAAGGGCCTGTCAATAGGCCCTGCGCGATGTGTTTTATAACGATTCCACCACAACCGCAGTCCCCATAGCGTGCGCCTTCAAAAGCCCACCCTCCGAACCGGAACCGATCATCTCCATATCAAGCGTAAACCCGACAATCGCATTCGCACGAACGTTGTTCGCCTCAGCAATGAGGTCCTGAATGGCCTGCTCCCGAATCGAAGCCACCAATTCCTCGTGACTTTCCGATCTGCCGCCTGCAAAGCTGCGCAGAGAACCAAAAAAACTGCGCCCAACCCCAAAACCAGCTACAACCTGCGAAAAGACCATGCCCTCATATCGCGTGATCTTTTTCCCGTCTAAAAGCGGTGTCGAAACAATTAACATAGCCAAGTCCTCCTAACATAATTGTAGGGGGCGATGTTTCCATCGCCCCCATGCTCTGCCAATATTAGCCTTTTACGATTTCAACGGTATCCCGCGCAATGACCAACTCTTCGTTGGTCGGGATGACAAATACGCGACCGCGCGAATCGTCCGTAGACACATCGGTTTCCTTGCCGCGGACTTTATTCTTCTCCGTATCCATCTTAATCCCGATCGCGCCGAGGTTTTTCGCAATTGCCTCACGCTCCGAGATGCCGTTCTCACCGACACCGGCGGTAAAGATCACCGCGTCCACGCCGCCCATGGCGACAGCGTATGCGCCGATGAACTTGGAGACGCAATACGGAAACACCTCAAGCGCCAACGCGGCTAGCTCGTTGCCCTCAGCAGCGGCAGAACCCAGATCACGGAAATCCGAGGAAACCTCAGAAATACCAAGCACGCCAGACTTCTTGTTCAGGATATTCAGCACCTCTGCAACCGAAAGTCCCTCTTTATCACAGAGGAACTCGATGATGCTCGGATCAATATCACCGCAACGAGTACCCATCGGCACACCGGCCAGCGGTGTAAAGCCCATCGTGGTGTCCACGCTCTTGCCGCCGTCGATTGCGCAGACGGAAGAGCCGTTGCCCATGTGGCAAGAGATCAGCTTCAACTCTTCAATCGGCCGACCCAACATTTTCGCGGCCCGATCGGCAACATAGCGATGGCTAGTGCCGTGGAAGCCATAACGGCGGATTTTATATTTGTCGTAATAAGCGTGCGGAATCGCGTAAGTATAAGCGTGTGCCGGCATGGTTTGATGGAAAGCGGTATCAAACACCGCAACTTGCGGTACATTGCCCAAAACCGCCTGGCAAGCCGTAATGCCTGTGATGTTTGCCGGATTGTGGAGCGGAGCCAGCGGAATGCAATTCTCGATTCCTGCGAGCACCTTCTCGTCAATCAGAGCCGAAGTCGTAAACGCCTCGCCGCCATGCACCACGCGATGACCTACAGCACCGATCTCGCTCGCGTCAGAGATGACGCCATATTCCGCGCTCATCATCTTCTCCATGACAATCGCGATTGCCGCCGCGTGATCCGGGAGCGCCACATCTTCATCAAACGTAGCCTTGCCTTCGACAGTGGGCTGGTGCTTAATATGCCCGTCGATCCCGATACGCTCGCAGAGTCCTTTCGCCAAGACTTCTTCGGTCGTCATGTCAAAGAGCTGATATTTCAGAGAAGAACTTCCTGCATTGATAACTAAAACTTTCATTTTGACACCTCTTAGTGTAGAATATTGAGAATAGTGTAACGTCTAGTTGTGAAAAAAACAACAGGTTTTTTGAATTTTTGCCGAGAAATGAGCTGTAATCGTGATTGAATTGCGATAGGCTGGGGAGTATAGGGACTTATAAATGGACGGTGATGACAATACATATCAACCGAAATGGAAAAGTAATCAACCCTGATTCATACAAAAACTGGAAAGTTCAATTAATCAATTAATTGGAAGTGCGGATGATACGGGAGGATTTTATATCTTCATATTTGCCCCCAACAATAAAAAGAATGATTTATGCTACTGGGCCTTTCGGAGGAGCACGTATACCAACAAGTTGTATCAGACGATTTTGAGATTGATTGGACATGACTTATAATAATTAGGAGAATAACCATGACTAGAATACACAGAATCCAATGCGGCAATGGGAATTGTTTTTTAATTGAAGAAAACGAGAATGCCATCCTAGTAGATACCTCTCTCACAAAATTCAGAGACAGCATCTTAAATTTTTGTAAGGACAAAAACGTGAAGCTGATCCTATTAACACACGGTCACCTGGACCACATCCAAAACGCCGCGTATCTATCCGAACAACTCAACGCGCCGATTGCAATGCATGAGGCCGATTTCGAACTCTCCAAGGACAATTTGCGAGAACCCCTATTTGCGCACAGCATCCTAGGGAAACTGGTGTTATGGCAATCCAAGAGAATGATTCGGAAAGAACGAGCAGAACCCTTTCACCCCACCAGATTTGTGCAAGACGGAGACGCCCTACAGGAGTTCGGCGTCAATGCCCGGATCATTTGCCTGCCCGGCCACACCAAAGGCTCAATCGGTGTGCTGGTGGACGATTCCGAACTCATCGTCGGAGACGCTCTGATGAACTTGACGCATCCAGTCAAGACCGTGCTGTATGAAGACCGGGCGATAATGGAAGTAAGCGCCGCAAAAATAAGTCAATCAGGCGCGGAAACCATCCATTTTGGCCACGGCAAGTCTGCCGCAAATAGAGCCTGGTAATTGACGCTCTTCCAGTTTAGCAAATTTAGCAAAATTGTCCCACAAGGAGCCTTCCCATGTCACTAACCGGAATCATAGCCGAATTCAACCCCTTCCACTTGGGCCACGCGGTCCCCATCGCGGCGGCCCGTGCGGCGATGGACGGCGGCGGTGCAGTGGTGTGCATCCTGAGCGGCAACTGCGTCCAACGGGGCGATTTGGCGATCTTCCATAAAACCGCCCGCGCCAAAGCCGCGATACGCGCCGGTGCGGACCTCGTGATAGAACTCCCCGCGCCATACGTATTGAGTTCAGCCGAACGCTTCGCCAGAGGCGGCGTCGCCCTCCTCGCGGCGATGAATCAACCCGATACACGCCTTGCCTTTGGCTGTGAGACAGCAGATGCAGAGGCCCTCGTCGCCGTCGCCCACGCCTTGAATACCCCAGAAGTCCAAACGAAAATCAAAGCAAAGATGGGGGAGGGGTTCCCATACGGCGCGGCCTGTCAAGCGGCCTTAGATGCTCTCGTCGCGTCGCCCATCGCGGCCCTGCTCCAAACACCCAACAATCTGCTGGGGATCGAATACCTCCGCGCCATCCATCGCCTGGGTGCGTCAATCACGCCCTTGCCGGTGCAGCGGCGTGGCGTGGAGCATAACAGCACCACCCCCGCTGAAGGCTATGCTTCGGCGACCCATCTCCGCAGCCTCATCCACGGGGACACAAGCCCCTGGCCCTACATGCCAGAGGCGGCGACTGAGATATTCCAACAAGAGTGCGCCGCAGGACGCGGGCCGGCGAGTCTCGAACAACTAGAAGCGACAGTCCTAAGTCTCCTCCGTCTAAAAGATCCGCCCAAATCGGGTTACATGGATGACAGCGAAGGCCTCAGTATACGTATTCGAACCATCGCGACCCAAGTAGGGAGTCTAGCCGAACTCTTAGAAAAGGCCAAGGCAAAACGCTATCACCTCTCCCGCATTCGCCGTCTGGTCTTGACCATGTGCCTCGGTCTAACCCCCGACCATCGCCCGGAAATGCCGCCTTATATCAGAGTATTGGCCGCCAACCAGATAGGAACGGACCTGCTGCGATCTATAGCTAAGACCGCACATCTCCCCATCCTCAGCCGACCCGGAGAGGCGAAGAAACTCGGCGCTTCGGCCGCAGAAATGATGCGGATCGAAAGCGCTGTAACCGACCTACAAGCACTTTGTTTCCAAAAGACCGAGCGCAAGGGCGGCAGAGAATGGAAGACGCTCCCTTTTCTGAGTGAACTCGAGGTTACATAAAAATGAGAATCGAATTATGCGCAGAAAAATGTGTGGAAGTTCGGAATATAATTTCAACAAAAAGTGAACAAAAAATGAATAAAACGGAAAAAATCAGGAAGAATATGAGTCGAAAAGTGAGGTTTACCATAATCGTGTTTGAAAAAAGTGCTTGATTTTCCGCGCCCCCTATGGTATAGTCGTTACAAATGGTTACAAATAAATCTCAAGTTGTTAAGCGTTTGTAGGGAGAGATTACAAGCATGACACGAGTAAAACGCCTAATTTGTTTTTGCCTCATACTGGTCCTCCTAGCCGGACCGGTGGCTTTGGCCTATCCGGGGGCAACATGTGAATATGAAGGCGCAAAGGATCTTATTTATTTAGAGGCAATGCTGGTCGCCGCACAAGAAGGAACGCCGGAAGCGTTTGCAAGAGGTGCCGAGGCAGAAACCGCTTGGAACCAACAGATTCGCGATCTGGCACTCAATGCACGCGAAACCGCATTCTTCGGCGTCTACTACACCTCCGCAGAGGTTGCCGTGAAAATCGCCGCCTACCTCGTGACCCTCGGGATCACAGAGATCAACGGAAACCCGATCCAATACCGGATCGTAGCTTCCAGCCTCAACCTTCGTGTCGGTCCCGATCGGAACTATGATAGAATCGGCTCCTTCCCACACGGAGCAGTCGTCACCTTCCTAGGCCAGAGCGAAAACGGCTGGAAAACAGTAACAAATGGAACTCTCGTCGGCTGGGTTTCTGCAATCCATCTGGCTCCTTTCGATGGCACTCCGACCCCCAACTGGGGAGACAGCGTCCCCGGCCAAGGCGGCGGCGGAGCGATTGCCGTTGAAGTAGTGCCCCCGATGGACCACACACAAGACGATCTGTTCTGGCTGGCCCTCGCAATCGAACTCGAAGCTGGATCCGCTTGGCTCTGTGACGAGCACCAACTCTTCGTCGGCAACGTAGTGCTCAACCGTGTGGCGCACCCTCGCTTCCCGGGTACTACCATCCACGCGATCTTGCACCAACCCGGTCAGTATCCTTGGGCCGCCCTCGGGGTTCGCGTCCCCATCTCAGACCGCGCCTGGGCCAACGCGGAGCGTCTGCTCAACGGAGAGCGCTTCCTGCCCTACAACGTAGTCTTCCAAGCCCAGTTCTTCCAAGGCGACGGCACCTACCGCTACATCGCCCCCCACTATTTCGGATACCTGATTACGAGATAGAACGGAAAGTCCAAAGACCGAGGCAAACCGCCTCGGTCTTTTTTGTTATTTCGCTATAGAGATATTTCTTTTTAACCGTTAGGCCAATTGCTTTGTTTCGCCGAAGGCGACCTAGTTTTTGCCTGCACACGCAAAAGTCAAAAAGCGAAACGAGCGCAGCGCGCCGCAGGCTCATAAAAAATAATAATATAGCGCCAGCAAGGCACAAGGCCCCAGCCCTCTTCTGCTTGCAAAACCGAGCAAAAAATGGTATCCTATCAAGATGAACATAGAACTTTTACAGGAAGTAGAGAAATCCTATGTGGGTAGCTGATAAGTGGAAAGATATCGAAGTTCTCGACTGCACAGACGGAGAGAAACTGGAGCGCTGGGGCGACAAGATCGTCGTGCGCCCCGAACCTCAAGCCATCTGGCAGACGGGGCAGAAGCATCGCGGCTGGCAGACCTACGACGGCCGCTATGAACGCAGCAACACCGGAGGAGGCCAATGGGTCAAAAAAGATATGCCGGAGCGTTGGCAAGTCCACTACGGCGACCTCGCTTTCCATGTCGGCCCGATGAACTTCAAACATATGGGTCTATTCCCCGAGCAAGCGGCTAACTGGGACTTCCTGCGAGAGAAGATCAGTACGGCGAGCCGCCCCCTCGAAGTGCTCAATCTCTTCGCCTACACCGGCGGCGCGACCGTAGCGGCCGCGAAAGCCGGGGCTAACGTCTGCCATGTAGACGCGGCAAAAGGCATGGTCGCCTGGGGCAAGGAAAACGCGAAACTCTCCGGCCTGGAAAACGCCCCCATTCGCTGGATTGTGGACGACTGCATCAAATTCGTCCAACGCGAGATCCGGCGCGGACGGCGGTATGACGGGATCATCATGGACCCACCCAGCTACGGGCGCGGACCGGGCGGCGAGATATGGAAACTGGAAGATAATCTCTACCCCTTCGTGGAACTCGTAAGCGGCGTGCTCAGCGACAATCCGAGTTTCGTTATCATCAACTCCTACACCACGGGCCTCTCGCCCTCGGTGCTGACGTATATCAGCGAAAGCATCTTCGTCAAACGCTTTGGCGGCTCGTCCGAATGCCGAGAACTGGGCCTCCCGGTGACGGAGAGCGGCCTGATCCTGCCCGCCGGTGCGACCTGCCGCTGGCAAAGGGAGGGGTAGACCCCGTGCAACATCTGATCGAAACCAAAGACCTCACCTTCGCTTATAGAAAAGCAGAGCGCGATGGCCCTGATGCATCGTCTGTTTCCCTTGTGTTATCCGACCTAAACTTCGCGATCGAGCCAGGCAGCTTCGTTGCCATTGTGGGCGCGAACGGCAGCGGGAAGAGCACGCTGGCAAAGCTCTTCAACGGTATCCTGCTCCCCTCCGGCGGCCGGGCATACGTAGATGGCATGGATACTCTAGACGAGCGGCTCATCCTAGAAATCCGCCGTCGCGTCGGTCTCGTGTTCCAAAACCCCGACAACCAAATCGTCTCGAACATCGTAGAAGACGACGTCGCCTTCGCCCCAGAAAACCTGGGCATCGCCCCCACAGAAATCCGCGAACGCGTAGACGAGGCCCTAAAAGCCGTAGGCATGTACGACCTCCGGCGCCACGCGCCGCACCTGCTCTCCGGCGGGCAAAAACAGCGCGTCGCCATCGCGGGCGTCATCGCCATGCGTCCCAAATGTATCGTCCTCGACGAACCAACCGCCATGCTGGACCCCGTAGGCCGCAAAGAAGTCCTCGAGACGATCCGCCAGCTTAATAGGGAACACGGCATCACCGTAGTCCTCATCACCCACCACATGTCCGAATGTATCGACGCAGCTCGCCTAGTCGTAATGGCAAATGGCGAAATCGTTTTAGACGGCACCCCACAAACTATCTTCACCCAAGTAGAACAACTAGAAGAAATCGGCCTAACCGTTCCCACAACAACCGCCCTCCTGCACAAACTCAAAGCCGAGGGCATAGATCTACCCCTCAATGCCCTCACCATAGACGACTGCGCGAAGGTGATTGTAGATACTATGTAGAGGACGATGACGGCAGTGTGCAAATTTATATTTTGAGGAGCCTTATCCATGAAGAACAAAAATTTATCAAATGTCATATTCGTAATTTCTATGCTTATATTTACCGGGATTGGCGCAATGATGGTTGTACGCAATATCCCTTTCGGTCTTGCGGCAGTTCTCTTAATAGGTGCAATTAATGCTCTTGTGGTAATTCTTTTACTTGCTGCCGCTAATGGAAAGAAAAAATGGTGGGCTGTCATTTGCAGAATAGTAGTGATTGGCTGGCTCATATACGCATTTATTGGATCATCTACATCGACAAATGAAGATGCAATTTTATTTGCGACTATATATACCATTGCCGGTGTGGTGGCTATTGTGTTCGGAGTTCTTCGTCATAAGATGCATGACAAAGATAGCTAACCATTGGAACATTTTGTAGCCCCATATCGCACAGCCATAATATGCCAAGGAGCCCCCATATGCCCCCCATTCTCCAAACCGAAAACTTAACCCACATCTACAGCGTGGGTACGCCCTTCGAGCGCACGGCCATCCGGGCCGTTGATTTTTGTGCGCAAAAAGGTGAGTTTCTCGGCCTGATCGGACATACGGGCAGCGGAAAATCCACCTTGATCCAACACCTCAACGGTCTCCTGCGCCCAACCAGCGGCACGGTGCTGTTCGACGGGCGAGACATCCATGAATCCAAACAAGAAACCCGCAACGTCCGCTTCCAAGTGGGCCTCGTATTCCAATACCCCGAATACCAACTCTTCGAAGAAACCGTCTACCGCGACATCGCCTTTGGCCCCCGAAACATGGGGTTAGACGAGACAGAGATCGACGCCCGCGTGCGAGAAGCCGCCGCTTTAGTTGGTTTCAAGGAAAAACACCTGGACCGCTCCCCCTTCGCCCTTTCCGGCGGCCAAAAACGCCGCGCCGCAATCGCTGGGGTTATGGCCATGCGTCCATCCGTGCTCATCCTAGACGAGCCCACAGCCGGCCTCGATCCGAGGGGCCGAGACGAAATCATCCACAATATCCGCACCTTTCGCAAAGAGACAGACGCGACCGTCATCATGGTCACCCACAGCATGGAAGAAATCGCACGGGCGGTGGACCGCGTGGTCGTCATGAACGACGGCGAAATCGCCATGTCCGGAACCCGCAATGAAGTATTCGCACGCGGGGAAGAACTCCACGGCATGGGCTTAGACGTACCCGAAATCACCCGCATCGTTATGCGCCTGCGCAGTCTGGGCCTGGACTTGCCCCCAGACCTATTCACTATAGACCAAGCCGCAAAAGCCATCCTGTCCCTGAAAGGGGGGCGGGACTGATGCTGAAAGACATCACCCTAGGCCAATATTTTCCTGGTGACACCGTAATTCACCGCCTTGACCCCCGCACAAAGATCGTCATGGTCGGCGTTTTCCTCGTAGCCCTGTTCTCATCGGGTGGCCTCATTCCCATGCTGATACCGGCGCTTTTCCTCGCAATGGTCATCGCTCTCTCCAAAGTAAGAGTTCGACTACTGATACGCAACCTCAAACCCCTTATCATCATTCTCAGCTTCACAGGCTTCATCAACCTGTTCATGACCCCCGGTGAACCGTTGGTCAGCGTCTGGATATTCACTGTCACCCTGGAAGGCATCGAACGTGCAGTAGTTCTGGTCACACGCATTGTAATGATGATCATGGGTACCTTCATCCTCACCTACACAACAACTCCCATGACCTTAACGGACGGCATCGAGAGCCTCATGAGCCCACTGAAATGGCTCCGTGTCCCGGTCCATGAGTTGACGATCATCATGAGTATGGCCCTCCGCTTTATCCCGGCCCTCATCGAGGAGACGGATAAGATCATGAGCGCGCAAAAAGCCCGTGGCGCAGACTTTGAAACCGGCAACCTCCTCAAACGCGCGAAAGCGCTGATCCCCTTACTCATACCCCTCTTTATCAGCGCCATCCGCCGGGCGGAGGAGTTGGCAATCGCCATGGAGTCCCGCTGTTACCACGGCGGCGAAGGCCGTACGCGAATGCGGCAACTCCAATTCGCTGCCCGAGACTTCCTCACGGGTCTGGTGGGAGTGCTGCTCTTAGTCGCAGTATTCGGCATAAGGGGGCTGCTGCAATGAGAAAACTTGCGCTCCGCATCCGATATTGCGGCACAGCCTACCACGGCTGGCAGCGGCAGGAGAAAGACATCACCGTCCAAGAAGTCCTCGAGCGCGCCCTCGCGATTACCTGTGAGGAGCCGATCCGTGTCGTCGGCTGCGGCCGCACCGACGCAGGTGTCCACGCCGAGCGATATTGCGTGAGTTTCGACTCAAACACCAAAATCCCGTTGGACCGCCTGCCCATCGCCCTCAATACCCGCCTGCCGGACGATATCGTCGTAGAGGCAGCCGTAGAAGCTCCGGACGATTTCAACGCCATCCTCTCCTGCATCAAGAAGGAATACACCTACCAAATCCGCAACAGCCGCATAAGGGATCCCTTCACGGCCCCCTTTTCCTACTTCTATCCCAAACCGCTCGACCACGAACGGATGGCAAGAGGCGCTGCGGCTTTCGTCGGCACGCACGATTTCTCCGCCGTCCGCAGTGTCGGCACACAGACAAAAACCACCGTCCGCACCGTTCACCACTTCGAGGTGGAGCGGGTGGGGGAGATGATCCGCCTACGCGTCTGCGCCAACGGCTTTCTCTACAATATGGCCAGAGCCATGGTCGGCACCCTGCTCTACGTGTCCGAGGGGAAAATCGCCCCCGAGGAGATTCCCGCCCTTCTCGAAAAAGGAAACCGCCGCCTAACCGGCCCCACAGTCCCCCCGCAGGGCCTGGCTCTTACGCGACTCTGGTATGATGGTGTGGTTGGGCAAATGATGGACAATTAACTGCCGTTTTTTAGCCGTTTTGCCATGATCCTTTGCTTTACAAAGCAAAGGGAAACTGATATACTGCACAATGGGTCGAAACGTGTATACAGGAACATTTCTGCGATGAGGAACGTCGAATGGAAGAGCGTCGAACGCCGGAAGCAAAACTAGATCGAAAGAAAATCGGCATGACACTTCTGTTATTGCTCCTGGTTTTTGTGACGATAGCCCTGCTCATCAACCGAGACAGGATCACGTGGAATCACTTTTTCCGGGCCATCTACTATAGAAACCTTGGCAGCGCATCCCACGCGGAAGAGTTCCATTTTTCCCACCTGGCCAGCAACAATTTCGCGATCTTTGGCAACGGCCTCGCCGTAGCATCTGGCTCTGGGCTCGCCGTCTATGACAGAACCGGCGGTTTAATCTATGCGGCAAATTTACCCCTCGCACGGCCTATCATCGAAACAGGGGGCAACTTCGTCCTGGCCTACGACCACGGCGGCTTCGACCTCCAAGTGGGCAACGCCAGAGAGGCTCTGTGGAACCTCACGGCCAGCGGAAGAATCATTGACGCCCGGATCAACGAAAACGGCTGGGTCACCCTGAGCATTGAACAAGCCGGGACACTAGGCGTGGTTTACGTCCACGACGCTGGAGGCCAACAACGTCTCCGCGTCTCCGCACATGACGGTCACCTGATCGCCGCGGCCCTCGCGGCAGACAATCGTACCCTGGCAACCCTCACCGTAACTGAATCCGGCGGACGAATCGCATGGTTTGATATCACCGGCGGCGGAGCGCGGCACGAATACATCGAAGCGGACGAGATTTTCTTCGACTTCTGGTTCACCTCTCGAAACGGCGCCGTCGGCGCGATCTCGAACAACATGGTCCGCTTTCTCTCCAACCAAGGAGAACCCACAGGCGAATTCGAATTCCCCGATCAGCATCTCAGAGCCTATGACACATCAGACGGCAACGTAGCCCTCTACCTCTCCCCACTGCCCACCGGCGCAGGAGGACACCTCGTAGTAGTAGAATCCGGCGGCAGGGCGACCGAAACCGCGATCATCGGCAATTTGTTCGATCTTTCCCTCAGTGGCCGCTATCTGTCGGCCCTGTTCTTTGACCAACTTGTGATTTACCGCGGCAGCAGAGTGTACGCCGCTTGGAGTGAGACAGAGGGGATGCACCACACCCTCATGCGGGAAGACGGAACGGTATTCCGCCTGTCGTCCCACCGGGCGAGACTACTGGTACCATAGCCCGGATAGAAAGATAGAAACTCACGTCCCTTGGTGAAGGCAGGGGAACGTCGAGCGGCCCGATGAAGAAACAGCGGAGGATGAGGACTTATGCATATTTTTTTAGATTTGATACTCCTTGCGATTTTGGGGTTCTGCGCATGGCAGGGCTATAAACGCGGTATCATCGGAGGTATCTTAGCTGTCATCTTCCTCATTGTGGCGATCTACGGGGGTAACCTCGTCGCCTCGACCTATTCGAACATGTTTACCGACATGTTCAACCCCTTCGTCAGCGGCTACCTGCAAAGCGCGGAATCGCAAGCCATCGACGAGGTCGTACCCCGGGAACTGCAACATCTCTCCACCGAAGATTTATTCCGGCTCGAACAGGGCCTGGAACCCATCGTGATCCGGCAAGTTATCTCCGACCTGGGCATCCATCACAGCCGAGCAGACACCTTCACCGACCGCTATTTAGAACTAAGAGACGATGGGCGAAGCGTCAACTCATCTCTTACGGAAGTCCTGGTCTATGCCTTCTGCTTCTACATTGTTTACACCATCGGATTTTTGCTCATTCTCATCGCACTTACCGTGGTGTACAACATCATTCCCGTATCTTTGCGTCTGCCAGGGCTTAAACTGGTAGATGAGATCGGGGGAGGGGTGCTGGGATTTGTCCAGGGTATCCTCCTCGTCTTCATGCTGACCTGGTTCCTCGGCTATGTGGGCATCCTCCTGCCAGAAGGTCTGCTTACCCGCACTTGGATCACGGAACTGTTCGTCGGCGCAAACCCCATGGTGGGCTATATCAACATGTAGGGGCGACCACGGGTCGTCCGCCCTTCATGACCGCAATATCCCAAGGAGAGACTATTTCATGCAACCAACGATTTGCGCACGCTGCAAGAAAAATGTAGCGCTACTCTTCATAACCAAACTCGACAACGGGGTCACGACCAACGAAGGCCTCTGTCTAAAGTGCGCCAAAGAGCTAAACCTAGGCCCCGTGAACGACATCATGCAAAAAATGGGCATCTCGGAAGACGACCTGGACAATCTCTCCAGCGAGATGGCTGAAGCCTTCGGCGGCGCCGAGAGCCTCAGCACCATAGACGGCGACCACGAGGGCGAAGAAGAACCCGGCAACATGGCAACCTTCCCCTTCCTTGATAAACTCTTCGGCACAGGTGGCAGCCCCATAGAGCGCCCCCCACAGCCTGGGTACGGTCATAATGCGCCCAACGATAAAGATAAAAATCCCCGCCACGACAAAAAGCGGAAGTTCCTGGAGAGCTACTGCATCTCTCTCACCGACAAAGCCAAAGAAGGCAAACTGGACCGTATCATAGGCCGTGAGGAAGAACTCGAGCGCGTCATCCAAATCCTAAACCGTCGGCAGAAAAACAACCCCTGCCTCATCGGTGAACCCGGCGTCGGCAAAACAGCCATCGCCGAAGGCCTCGCCATCCGCATCGAGGCTGGCACAGTACCCTATAAACTCAGAGAGAAAGAAGTCTACCTCCTCGACCTTACAGCCCTCGTCGCGGGTACGCAATTCAGAGGCCAGTTCGAGAGCCGAATGAAAGGCCTCATCGAAGAAATCAAAAAGCAGGGCAACATCATCCTCGTGATCGACGAAGTCCACACCATCGTCGGCGCGGGAGACGCTGAGGGCAGCATGAACGCGGCAAACATCCTAAAACCCGCCCTGTCTCGCGGCGAAATCCAAGTCATCGGCGCGACCACTTTTACCGAATACCGCAAACACATCGAAAAAGACTCCGCTTTAGAGCGCCGCTTCCAACCAGTGGCGGTCGCGGAGCCTTCCATTGCGGACGCAATCCAGATCATCCAAGGCGTCGCGCACTATTACGAGCGCTTCCACAACGTGACCATCTCCCCCGAAATGGCGCGCCAAGCCGTCATCATGAGCGAACGCTACATCACCGACCGTTTCCTGCCAGACAAAGCCATCGACCTCATCGACGAAGCCTGCAGTGACGTAAACCTAAAAAGCGTCTCCCTCGCCCGCATCGAAGAAATCCGCAAAGAGCAAGCCGATCTCGGCGTAGAGCGAGACATCCTCTTGGCAGACCCCAAAACCGAGCAAGAAAACTACGAACGCCTCGCCGTGATCCGCAGCCGAGAAATGCAACTCGGCGATGAACTCATGGACCTCCAAAAAGACGGCCCCCCCGCGCTCACCATGGATAACCTAGCCCATGTGATCGAACTCTGGACCAAAATCCCCGCCAGTTCCATCCGGGAAGACGAATACAAACGCCTCGCAGGCCTCGAAGAGCGCCTCAAAGGCCACATCATCGGCCAAGATGAGGCCGTATCTACCGTTTGCAGAGCGATCAAACGCAGCCGCGTCGGCATCACAGCAAAACGCAAACCCGCTTCCTTCATCTTTGTCGGCTCCACCGGAGTAGGGAAGACAGAACTGGTAAAACAGCTGGCAAAAGATCTATTTGCCTCCCCCGAATCCCTCATCCGGCTTGATATGTCGGAATTCATGGAAAAACACGCCGTCTCCCGCATCATCGGCTCACCCCCGGGTTACGTCGGTTATGACGAAGCAGGCCAACTCACCGAAAAAGTCCGCCGCCGCCCCTACAGCGTGGTCCTGTTCGATGAAATCGAAAAAGCCCACCCCGATGTGCTCAACATCCTCCTCCAAATCCTGGACGACGGGCACATCACCGACGCTGGTGGCCGCAACGTCAACTTCGAAAACGCCGTCGTCATCATGACCACCAACGCCGGCAGTGACAAAAAAGACGGCGCAGTCGGTTTCAACCGCAGTGTAAACGAACAGGGCAAAGAAAAAGCCATGAAAGCCCTGAGTGACTTCCTCCGCCCCGAATTCCTCAACCGTGTAGATGAAATCGTCTATTTCAATCGCCTCACTGAGGCGGACTTCCACCGCATTTCCGCCCTCATGATGGAAGAACTCAAAGAAGTCATGGCCGAAAAAGGTTACACTTTAACCTACGACGACACCGTACTCGACTACCTCGCAAAGCAGTCCTACTCTCTCACCTACGGCGCGAGAAACCTACGCCGCCTCGTCCAACGCGAAATTGAAGACAAAATCGCCACCGAACTGGTGGACCACTACGAAAAGGCGATCAAAAAGATCGGCCTGACCGTGCAGGACGAAAAGGTTATGATCCTCGCCATATAACAAAGGCCCTCGCCAACAGGCGAGGGCCTTTGTATGTACTTGCTCGGGCAGCTACCAGTATGTAAACGTGTGTATATTTTCAAGCTATTTTCATTACTGCCGGATTACCAGGGGAGCTATATGCTACTACAAGCTCTAGTTGCCGAAGCTCAAGGTAGTTTAGGTCTAACTCCTGCCCAGCCATGTACAATACCGCCCATAATGTTTTCTGGTCTTCGCGGGTCATTTCGCCAAACGGACCAAAGAAGTGGTTGATCGTTAGTACAAGCGTATTACCTCTAACCTCTATTCCCTTAATTACTATTTCGAGGGCCTGTACTAAGGTTTCAGACTCTTCGTCTCCCTCGTGATAAAACATATAGATTGCGTTGTGTAGGGCGGCGTCCACGTTTTCCTGCGGAATAGCACTTTGCTCTACCTCTGGGAGTTGGCCAATAAGCCCAACAATCAGTAACACGATTACAAACAACCAAATAAGTAGCTTTTTCATAACTGACGCCTCCTTCATTGAAGTTGGGGAGACTGTCCTTCTTTGTACTTTTATTATACCAAAGAGATGTTAAGAAAATATTAAGACGACTGAATGATTGTGTGCAAAGAAGTGCATATTTTTTGTTACTATTGTGTCACTAGCTAGTTGCTATCGTTGTTGTTTTCACCGTGATTTAGGACGTCTTCTACTCTCTGTGACCATTGAAAGCACTGAAAGCGCAGCGCTTTTTAATGGTTACGATTTACCACATCATGAACGCCGCGATAATGCCGACGATCTTGATGGGGAAGTTAAAATGAATAAACGTTGGGAAGCAAGTATCCCAAATATGATCGTGCTGTCCGTCTGCGTTCAGACCGGCTGTGGGGCCGAGTGCAGTGTCAGATTGAGGCATACCAGCGTCACCGGTAGCACCGGCGGCGGCGATGGTGATGATGATAGCGGCAGGAGAGGCGCCCATCAGCATCATAAAGGGCACGAACACTGCGGCAATAAGCGGAATGGTGCCGAAAGAAGTGCCGATACCCATCGTGATGAGCAAACCAATGAGTTGCATAGCAATGAGCGCGACGATGGTGTTGTCGCCCGCGAGGTAGAACGCGGCGTCTACCAGAGTAGCGATTCCGCCAGACGCACGGAGTACGCTGGCATATCCAGCGGCGACCAGCATGACGAAGGCGATAAAGCCCATGAGCCCAATGCCGCCCTTGATTGATTCATCCAGTTTCATTCTCCGCGGATTGAGCGTGCCAAACATAAACATGATGATAAGGGCGAGTGTAGCACCGAGAGACAAGGCCCAAAGGGGAGAGCCAGGGAAAGCCCAGTTTGCCCAAACCTGCATACCAAAGGTGGCAGTAGCACCGAGGAGCGCGCCCCAATGTTTGAGCTTAAATTTACCTGTGATATCGTCCTCGTTTACCTCTGCGGCCACAAGGAGCGGTTTGTCCTCATACTCCCGCGGCTTGCGGTATGTAATAAAAATGGCAATCAACAAACCGAGGAGCATAGCACCGGCCAGCGGAATCATATAGGGCCAAATCGCCCAACCATGGATATCTAGACCGCTATTGGTGATTTCATTGATTACGATGTTGTGGAAAATAAGGCCAAATCCAAAAGGAAGCAAGATATACGGCGCTTTCAAACCAAAAGCAATGGAACAAGCCGCCGCTCGGCGGTCGATCTTCAACCTATTCATCATCATGAGCAGGGGCGGGACCAAGATCGGAACAAAGGCGATGTGGATCGGAATCAGATTTTGGGAAAAGCTGGCGATCACAGCCAGAACCAGCAGGAACAGCTTTCCGGTCTTGCCGAAAATCCGCTCTAACACATTGGCGAATTTTGCGGCAAGCCCAGAGGCTTGAAGCGCATAAGCCAGAGAACCGAGCAAGATATAGGCAAGTGCGATGTTGTTCATGCCAGCCATGCCGGTGATCGCTGGCGTTGAGCCGGGCACGCCGGATATGAATGTGTTCATGACCACATTCAAGGGCATCAAAAGATGACCTGTAGGCCCAGAAATAAGACCCGCGAACACAGCAGCGATAATAACCGACAAGATGATGTTGAACTTGAGCAAGCAGAGTACAACCATGACAATAACTGAGAGCGTGACGGGATTCAGAAACAGATCACGAAACATGAGACAATCTCCCCCATTTTATTCCGGAAGCCATAGCAATGCACTTTAACATATTACCATGCTACCATATTACCGTGCTACCGTGTTACTATAACACAGTGTCGGAGGGAAAGCAATGGCTTTTGCGGAGGAAATCAAATTAACAAGCCTGGCCAACAAGCCGCCTCGCCCAACGAAAGTCCTCGCGCGTAATGCAGCCAAGGAGAAAGAGTAGCCCCACATAAATCGACCCCGCCAGCAGAAAGTGCGCGGTTAGGCTGAAAGCGGAAGGGACGAGCGGCAGAGCAATCGTCCGCAGAAAAAAAGACGCAAGCTGCGTAGCCGCAATAGCCGAAAACAATGGACGAAGTAAATCAGAGAGCGCAATCTGAATCGTCGTCATCTGCGCAATACGCCGCAGGCTGAGAAAAAAGTTGAAACACTCGGTGAAAAAAACCATAAACAAAAATCCCGATACACCAAACAGTGGGAGCAAGAGCCACACCAATATAACGGAGAGCAATGAATCCGCAATATTCACTCCCATAGAATACACCTGCTGCCCCAGCCCCTTGAGCATCCCATCCGTAATCGCATCGAGAAAAATGATGGGCATCAGCAGAGACAAAATCCGAATATACGGCCCCACCCCCGGCGTCCCGGGATAAATCACCTGCCCCAATTCCCGGCTAAACGCAAGAAAAAGCCCCGCCAACCCGATAGACAGATAAAGCGAGATGCGGAGCAGCTTAGAGACAAGATAACTAATCCGCTCCTCCTGCCCCGCAACCTGCGCGGCAGTGAGCTCCGGGATCATGAGCTCCGCGATGGAATAGAACATCGCGGAAGGGAAGAGGATGATAGGCAGCGCCATTCCATGCACCATCCCATAACTAGCCAGCGCTTGATCCCCATCCGCCCCGCTCTGCCGAAGTCCCCGCGGCACCAACATATTCTGCAACGTATTCAACGCACTCCGCGCATACGTACTCGCCGCCAGCGGCATAGAAATCCCCAACAACCGCCGGGTGAGTCTTTCGCCCTGAGGCTCTTGTTTCAAAGGAACTGTCAGCGCAGCTGACTGAGGATTGCCCTCCAACACCCGCTTGTCATGCAAATAAAGCCCAAACAGCACAAAGCTAGACAAAATTTCCGCCAAAACCCCACCAGTGACAATCAACGCCGCAGCCCGCTCCAGCCCATCCGGCGGATAGAACTGCAATAGCGTCACCACCACAGCAATCCGAACCAAATGTTCCCCCACCTGCACCGGCGCAGACTTCACCACCCGACTAACCGCCACAAAATACCCACTCATCGCCGCGCTCGAAGCGAGGAAGGGGAGGCTAATCGAAAGAATCCGCAAAGACAAAATCGTCCGGCTGTCTCCAATCCACACCGTCCCGATCCACTCCGCTCCAAAGAAAAGAAAGGTCGAAGCGAGCATGCCAAACCCGAGCGCATGCGCAATACATCGCCGCATCACCTTCGGCACATTCCCGGGCCGCTCCAGCCCCAACTCCTCCGATACAAGCCGTGTCGTCGCAAAGCGGATGCCGGAAACGGCAAAGGTCAAAGCCAGCATCTGCGCCGAAATGACAAGCTGAAACAGCCCAATCCCCGCCGGGCCGATCACGCCCGCCAAGTAGACCTGAAAACTTACCGCCACCGCCCGCATAAACATAGACGCTCCGGTGAGTAGCAGCGTGTTGTAAAGTAGTTGCCTCCCGTGCTTCATGGACATTCCCCCTCCTCGCACTATATGCAAGGGGTTGTTCAGCCATGTACAACCGTCCCTTTTATACGGGCGATTATTCCGATCGCCCGTCGCTTCATCTGCCGCTCAAAAAATTTAAATCCGCAATAAATTGGTTAGCATTGTTATTTTCCACACATTATGTTAATATTGTAAGATAGCTTGTATGCGAGAAAGAGGTGCGCACTCATGACTTGGTTTATGGCGATCTTTTTGGGAATTGTCCAAGGCGTGACGGAGTTTTTACCCGTCTCCAGTTCCGGACATTTGGCCCTGCTTCAGAGCTTTGGTTTAGAAGACCACCATGACCGGCATCTATTCTTCGATACGATGCTCCACATGGGTACTTTAGTCGCTGTTTTTGTCGTCTACTGGAGAGACATTACAGATATGATCCGGGCGACCATATCCCTCTTCACCGGCAGAGGCAGCAGGGAAGAAGACCCCAACCCCGTGTCCCCCTCCAAAGCCCGCCTCGCGATGATGTTAATCATCGCCACCCTGCCGCTCGCGCTTGCGATTCCATTCCTGTCCACCATCCGTGCGCTCGGTAACAGAATGTGGTTCATCGGCCTTATGCTCCTCATCACTGGCGGCGTCCTCTATTTCTCTGACAGACTAGCCCAAGGTCGCAAGACCGAGCGAAACATGACCCTGGGCAGTGCCGCCATGATCGGTCTGATCCAAGTCATCGCAATCATGCCCGGCCTCAGCCGATCCGGGTTCACCATCACCGCCGGTATCATGGGCGGCCTCGACCGCGCCTTTGCGGTGCGCTTCTCCTTTCTCCTGAGTATCCCCGCCATCTTAGGCGCCTATCTTGTGACCTTTTTCGTCGAACTGCGCTACATAGACTGGTCCCTCATGCCCATGTACATCGTCGGTACGATTTTCGCCGGTGTCACGGGATACTTCGCCATCCACCTCGTGCGGATTCTGGTCAAGAAGGGCAGTTTCGGAAAATTCGCGTACTACTGCTGGTTCATCGGCACCATTGCAATCGCAACCTCGATTGTGCAAGCGTTCATGGCGCTGTAAAGCGCGATGCAGGTGTCCGCTTGGCAGACTAATTTTGGAGAGTGACAAACACACATGGCAGCACCCAGAAAAAAACAAGGGCGATCAAAGAACATAGATCCCGATCCGTCGCCCTCTTCAACTAGAAAAGCAGAACCAGCACGATCCTCCCCGCGTCGCCGGGAGATCGGGGCTGTTATCTGTCTATTCTTTGGCATCTTCACCTGCCTCGCCTTCTTCAACACCGAAGCATGGTTGATCCAGTGGCTCAGAACCATCCTCACAGGATTCCTCGGCTGGGGTTTTTACGCCGTACCCCCGGCCTTTTTCGTCAGTGCCGCCATCCTCGCCTTCCATCGGGGACGGCCTGTGGTGTTGCGCATCAGTGCTGTCGCCGCAATGCCCGTCTTGATCGGGGCGATCTGGCACCTTTTCTTCGCCCAACCGCTTCTGCCCGGCGGCCTAGTGAGCAGTTTCTGGAACAGCGGACGAGCCCTGGAAAGCGGCGGCCTAGTGAGCGGCCTTTTAGCGAACACCTTGGAAAACATGGTCAGCATCGTCGGCGCCGCGATTATGTTCCTCCTACTAGCGGGATACTGCGTGATGCTAGCCTGCAACAAAGGCTTCACCGACATAGCGGATTGGTTCAAACGCGAATCCGTCCCCTACGAACCAAGACCTGAGTGGGAAGAAGAGCCGGTCATCAACCATGCCCCCAACCCTTTCGAAGATCTAGACCAGAGACGTCCCCGCCCCGCCACCATCGACATCCCCTTGGACGACGAGGCGACCCGGCAGGCCTTTGCGGTGTCGTTAGGCAAGAAAGGGAAGAAGGCAATCCCCTTCCAGCGCCCCGGCGTAGCCACCCCAGACAGCTTCCTGCAAGAGGATGACGACAGCCTAGCCCCCTTCACAAAGGCAGCAACCCCAAATCCAACCCCTCTCCGCCGCCGCGTCAGCATCGACATCCCGGTCGACGGCGAAGGCCAGGTTCCCTATGTAGAAGAATCCCCCAGTGTCCCCAATTTCGTGGCCTATCAAACAAAAACAAATCCAATGGCAGCGACCTCGGCACCAGCGCCTGTCGCCCCTCCCGTAGCTCCGCCCCTTGTGACGGATAATGCCTCAGAAAAAATCCGCCCCGGCGAAGCGGCAGCAGCCAAAGCCGAAATTACCGAGGCGATCGAACAAAACATGACCGAAGTCGTCCCCGTAGACTACAATTTCCCGCCTGTAACCCTGCTGGCCCAGGCAAAAGGCGGCTCTATCGACGCTTCAAGCGAAATCGCACTCAACGCCGAACGCCTCGCCGCCACCCTAGACAGCTTCGAGATCGAGGCCAATATCGTAAACGCCACCCGCGGCCCCTCCGTGACGCGCTATGAGCTAGAGCTAGAGCCGGGTGTCAAACTCAACAAACTGACCAACCTCGCGAACGACCTTGCCCTCAGCCTCGGTGCCAGCGGTGTGCGCATCGCGCCCATCCCAGACAAAATCGCCACCGTCGGCATCGAAGTGCCCAACAAGACCGTGAGCACCGTCTATCTGCGCGAAATTATCGAATCAGACAACTTCACCGGCCCGCCCGGAAAACTGACCTTCGCGCTCGGAAAAGACATCAGCGGCAACTGCGTCGTCGGCAACGTCGCCAAACTGCCCCACCTGCTCATCGCGGGTACGACAGGCAGCGGTAAGAGCGTCACGGTCAACGGCCTGATCCTCAGCATCCTTTACAGAGCTCGCCCGGACGAAGTCAAACTCATCATGATTGACCCCAAAATGGTCGAGTTCGGCAAATACAACGGCATTCCGCATCTCCTGATTCCCGTAGTTACAGATCCGAAGAAGGCGGCCGGTGCACTCCAATGGGCCGTCACAGAGATGCTCAAACGCTACAAAGTCTTCTCCGAACTCGGCGCCAAAGATCTCGAATCTTATAACCGCACTGCGGCCGCCTCGGAAGATCTGCAGCCCTTCCCCCAACTCGTCGTCGTCATCGACGAATTGGCCGACCTGATGATGACCGCCGCGAAAGAAGTGGAAGAATCCATCTGCCGCATTGCCCAAATGGGCCGTGCCGCAGGCGTCCACTTGGTCGTCGCAACCCAGCGCCCTTCCGCGAACGTAATCACAGGCCTGATGAAGGCCAACATCCCCTCACGTATCGCGCTGTCCGTCTCCTCCGGCCTAGACTCCCGTATCATCATGGACGAGCAAGGCGCGGAAAAACTCGTCGGCAATGGGGACATGCTCTACAAACCCATTGGCGAAAAACCCGTCCGTATCCAAGGCGCCTTCGTCAGTGAGCAGGAAATCGAAGAGGTCATCAATTTCCTCAAACAAGACACCTCGCCCGACTACGACGACAGCATCGGCACCTTCATAGACCGCGTCTCCAGCGATCCCAAGCAGCAGCAAGAAGCTGCCCAAAGAGACGAAAGCTCCTTCGACGACGATTACGACGAAATGTTCGGAGACGCAGTCAATATGGTCCTCGACCTCGGACAGGCCTCCACCTCTGTGCTCCAACGCAAACTCAAACTCGGCTATTCTCGCGCTGGCCGTCTTATGGACCAACTGGAAGAAGCCGGCATCGTCGGTCCCCACATGGGCTCCAAACCGCGCCAACTGCTGATTACCAGAGCCCAGTGGCAAGCCATGCAGGCAAGTGGGGAGATGCCCCAAGTGCAAGAATCAGCCTTTGCCAATATCCCGAAAGACGATTTCTCCGCCCCGGAGGACGATGCGTCGGACGAGGAGCAATCTTATGACTAATTACTTCCACATGGAGATGGCCGCCGGTGACATCGGGGCCATTTCCAATTTAGGCCTCGCCCACATAGGCGACGCGGTATATGAGCTTATGGTGCGCGTCTGGCTCTGCAAAAACGGCAAGGCAACGGCTCACGGCCTCCACAAATCGGCCGTAAAACACGTCTCTGCTCCCGCTCAAGCGGCGGCGGCAAAACGGCTCCTACCGCATCTCACCGAATCCGAACAGTCCGCCTACAAACGAGGCCGCAACACTCGCGTAGGCAGCGTCCCCAAAAACGCAACCCTAGAACAATATCACGCCGCCACAGGTCTAGAAACCCTATTCGGCTACCTATACCTCAAAGGCGAAATCGAGCGGCTCAACGAACTCTTCCAGTTCATCATGGAGGGAGGTCCCCCGCATGCCTCTTGATGCCATCTATCTATCCGCTCTCCTTGCCGAACTCCGCCCGGAGCTGGTAGGGAGCAGGGTAGACAAAGTCCAACAACCCCAGAAAGATAAAATCCTGCTCACCTTCCGCGCCGGCAAGCTCCTCCTCGCCGCCGGATCGGGAAGCGCACGGCTACACCTCACAGAGCAGATCTTCGAAAACCCCCAGAACCCACCGATGTTCTGCATGCTCCTCCGCAAACACCTCACCAGCGCAAAACTCGCCGCCCTCGAGCAGCCCCCCATGGAGCGCATCGTCCGCCTCGTGTTCGACACCTACAACGAATTGGGCGAACCCAGCCGAAAATCGCTCCTCCTCGAACTGCTGGGCAAAAACTGCAATCTCATCCTGCTCGACCAAGACGATATTATTCTAGACGCCCTGCGCCGTGTAGACGAAGACATGAGCCGGACACGCCGCATTCTCCCAGGCCTCCGCTACCACCCACCAGAATTCAAGGGCAATCCGAACGTCCCAGAGGCTGAAGAAGCAGGGGAGCGGGTCCCCTATCTTCTCACCAGCCCAGACGGCCCCGTAGAATTCAGCTACAAGCCCATCCACCGAGACGGAGCAGAATTCACCCTGACCCGCACCGAAAGCTTCTCCGCCCTCCTAGACGACTTCTACGAGGCCAGAGACCGCAAAGAGCGCCACCGTCAACAGGCCGGAACCCTTCTCAAAACAGTAATTAATCTCCGCGACCGCCTCGTCCGCAAACTGGAAGCCCAGCGGTGCGAACAACTGGAGGCCGAGAACAGGGAGCGCTATAGGGAAGAGGGTGACCTCATCACAGCCAACCTCCACACCATACAAAAAGGCAAAACCACCCTCACCACCCTCAATTTCTACGACCCGGATGGGGGAGAGATCACCATCTCGCTAGACCCACTCAAAACACCCCAACAAAACGCCGCCGCCCGCTACAAACGCTACACCAAGGCCAAAACAGCCGAACGGCACCTCAAAGAACAAATCGAAAAAGCCGAACAAGAGCTAGACTATCTCAACAGTGTCCTAGAGGCTCTAAACAGAGCCGAAACCTCGGGCGACGTAGCCCAGATCAAAGAAGAACTGACCGGCGTCGGCCTCCTCCGCAGACAGACCGGCGAAAAAAAACAAAAACCAATCCCCTCCAAACCCCTAGAATTCCTCTCCAGCACAGGAGTCCCCATCTACGCAGGCAAAAACAATCTCCAAAACGACCGCTTAACATTCAAACAAGCCGACCGGCACGACACTTGGCTCCACACCCAGAAAATCCACGGTTCCCACGTCATCATCGCAACCGGCGGCAAAGAGCCGGACGATGCGACCCTAGAAGAGGCCGCAACCATCGCCGCGTGGTACTCCCAAGGCAATCGCGGCACCCGTGTCCCAGTGGATTACACTCTAGTCAAACACGTAAAAAAGCCCTCCGGCGGCAAGCCGGGAGCTGTACATTATGTAAGCTATAAAACGATCTATGCAAATCCAGATGAAGCGCATGTGATGCGTCTAAAGAAGGAGAAATAATTATGTCAACTGTTCAAATCAGACTGGCCCGCCCAGAAGACGCGGCAGGAGTCGCCGCGGTCTACGCCGAATACGTGGAAAACACCACCTCCGCCCTAGACACGACCCCGCCGACCGTAGAGCAGATGGAAGCCCGCATCCGCACCAGCGGAGCGACCTATCCCTTCCTCGTCTGCGTGGCAGACGGCAAAATCGTAGGCTACGCTTACGCCTTCCGTCGCTTTGAGGAGCAGAGCTTCGATTGGAGCGTCTTCATCTCCACCTACGCAACGATCGGCGGCAAAGGTATCAGTCGCGCGCTTCTGGAGGCATTGGAAGAGGCCCTTAGAGCCATGGGGATTGTAAACATCTACTCCATCGCCGTCCACAACGAGAAGACCCAATTCTTCCACCTCGCCCGCGCCTTCACCGAAGCCGGACGGCTCAGGGAAGCCATCTACAAACAAGACCGCTGGCGCGACCTCGCCTATTACCAAAAAAGCCTCGCCCTCCACGACACAAACCCCGCCCCTGTCAAGCCGATCGGCGAACTGGATGAGGCAGTGCTGGCACAGATATGCACCCGCGCTCAGCGGGCGATCCGCCTATAGAGTTTACTGGAACTTTACCTGATTTGATTTTGGAGAGGAAACACCACCTATGGAGCAAATGAAATATACGTATTCTATGGTGAGCAAACATATCGGCAAACAGAAGACGATTGCTTTGATCGCCCATGACAACCAAAAAGATGAAATCGTTGCTTGGGCAAAGCAAAACAAAGAATTGCTTCAAAGACATTTCCTGTGCGGTACGGGAACTACGGCCAGATTGATCGCAAAACAGACCTCGCTGCCGATCACAGCCTATCAGAGCGGCCCTTTGGGGGGAGACCAGCAGATTGGCTCCCGTATTGTAGATGGAGATATCAATATGGTGGTTTTCTTCTGGGATCCTTTCGCAAACCAGGGCCATGATCCGGATATCAAGGCCCTGCTCCGGATTGCCGTGGTATATGACATCCCGATTGCCACAAACCGGGCGACGGCGGATTTTTTGCTAACGTCGCAATATATGGACAGTGATTATCGGATGGAAGATGTACAATCAACCGTCCGTTTGGTTCCGATTCCGGGGGAGTAACAGTTCCTCTATAGGGAAATCTTTGGTCCATAATGAGACAAAAAATCCTCGCCTATCATAAGTCTTGGGCCGGAAAAAACGAAAAACTAGAAAAAACTATAGATTTTCGCGCAAAAAGATGGTATATATGCTAAAGAAGGATTGTAAGAAATAAGGGGGAATAGATAGGTGCAAGCCATAAGTACGTTTTTAGAGAACTTTCAAGCAGCAATGGAAACCTTTCAAACAGCAGTAGAGAACTTTTTCAGAATGATCCAGCCATATGTCTGGGGACCGGCCACTTGGGGATTATTGCTCTTTGTCGGATTAGTACTTTCCATCCGGCTCAACTTCATGCAGATCACTAAGTTCGGCCGCTATGTCGATGAAACCATCATAGACCTGTTCCGCAGCCCAGACAAGAAGAAATACGGCGTTTCGGCAAAAGGCGAGGGCGATATTACGCCTTGGCAGGCGGTCAACACAGCCTTTTGCGCCACGATGGGTGTAGGTACGCTGGCAGGTACCGCTACGGCGATCGGTTTCGGCGGCCCCGGCGCTGTATTCTGGATGTGGGTTGTGGCCTTCTTCGGGATTACGACCAAGTTTGCCGAAGTTACCTTGGCGGTGCACTTCCGCTCGAAGAACAAAAAGGGAGAGATCCTTTCCGGGCCCTTTGCTTATATCGAAAAGGGTTTGGGCCGGAAATGGAAAAAGTCAGCGAAAGCGCTGGCGATCTTCTTTGCCATAGCGGGTACCATGGCCTCATTTGGGATAGGGAACATGGTGCAGGCGAACTCGGCGGCATCGGCGATGTATTCCGTCTTTGGCTGGAGCCGCCTCTGGATTGGCATTGTGGCCGCCGTTCTGATTGGCCTTGTCGTCCTCGGCGGACTGAAGCGGATCGCGATTGTTGTGGAGCGGGTTATCCCGTTCCTCGCCGCGCTGTCCATCACAACCTGCCTTATGATTATATTGTCGAACATTGGCAATGTGCCGGAGGCGTTTCGGCTCATCATCATGGGCGCGTTCACCGGTGAAGGATTTGTAGGCGGCGCGGCCGGTGCCGCGGTCATGTACGCAATCCGGTTTGGACTCATGCGCGGTATCTTCTCGAACGAAGCCGGCCTCGGATCCGGACCGATTGCCTATGCCGCCGCGAAGACCACCCACCCCACCAAACAGGGATTCTGGGCGGCGTTTGAGGTGTTCCTCGATACCCATATTATGTGTACGCTGGTCGCCCTCGCTATTCTGACAACGGTGCCCATCGCCGCGATCAATTCCGGGCCGGACGCCGCTTTGACCGGTTCCGCGTTGATTGTTACGGCGTTTGGCAATTCCTTCTTCGGAGAATTCGGTCGATGGATGATGGCGCTCATGATCGGCGCGTTCGGGTTTACCACCATCATCGGCTGGACGTATTACGGAGAAAAGTGCTTCGAATATCTCTTCGGACTGAAACCAATCATGCTCTATAGATTCATCATGCTGCCGATTTGCGTATTCGGCGCGGTGGGCGGTGTTGCCGCCATTTGGGCAATCGCGGACACCTTAAACGCCTTCATGGTCTTGCCAAACATCATCGCCGTTGTGCTCTTGAGCGGTGTCGTTAAAAAACTCCTAAACGGCTACCTGAACAACGAGCCATACGTCTCATACGCCGAAACCGAGGCATCTAAATCAGACGAACAGAAATAGCACTGCATATGCACAAAACCCCCGGCCCATTCGCGACACTATCGCAGATGAGTCGGGGCTTTGCTATATATAGTCTTTGCTTGAAAAGGAGGCCAAGATAGCTGCCTAGCCGAACACCGCCTCGCTGTGCAAATCCTGTGTCCCACTGCACGCCCCGCCTAAAACACATGGGGGGTCTTGGGGGCGAAGCTCTTGACGCGCATTTTTGCATACCTTTTGGGCAAGACCCAAAAGTATGTCGCCTTCGGCGAAACAAAGACTTAAGCCAGTAGGCTCATTAAATAAGCAAAAAGAGCCGCCCCACACAGGGGCGACTCTTTTTTTGTAAGTTTACATAATACAATCTATCGCAGAGAAAAAGTAGCCAATCGCACGGCCCACTCCCACACCCATGGGAACTCCTGCCGGATTGCATCTTGGACCTCGACGGCCTTGATTCCAGATAGGTTATCGGTAGTGGAGAGGAAGACCCTGGCGCCTTCGGCCACTTCGCTGCCAGCGGCGATATGGCCATAGGCATGGCTACCGACCGCGACGTGAGATGCTACTGCCAGAGCGCCGGTAGAAAACATACCGAGCGAAAGCGCGCCAAGGGCGAAGATACCGATTGCAATGGAACCGACTGCAAAGATGCCGATCGCAATCGCGCCGATTGCGAGGAGAAGTCCCAGGGAGATCGCACCGAGGCCGATGAGTCCAAGTGCAAGAGGGCCGACAGCCAAAAGGCCGATAGAGAGCAGACCGAAGGAGAGAAGGCCCCGCGAGATCATACCGACGGCCAAGATGCCCTTCGCACTATAGAAGCCGAGGCCTACATTGACGTGTACGAGCGGCAGACCGAAGAGCGTGCGCTCGCTTTTGTATTCGTAATGCACTCTGCCGACGCGTCTGTCGTGGAAGCCTGCGTTGGTGCCCTCACTGCCGGGGTTATACTGGATCGGGCCGTCCTTCACCAGGCTGTCCATGGTGACATTAAAGATGTGGCTGAGGGTGACGAGGTTCTCGATCTCGGGGTAAGCCTGCCCGCTCTCCCATTTGGAAACCGCTTGCCGGGAAACGCCGAGCATTTCCGCCAAGGCCTCTTGAGAGAGGTTCCGCTCCCTGCGGAGCAACTGTAGTTTGTCATGAAATTTCATAGCAACCATCCTTTACGTTGGAATGTATTCGTGATCGTTGCCAGAATACCGAAAAACCTGGAAAGGCACTACCAACCAGCGATTGCGTTTTGGCAACCAGGGGTTGCAGTTAACAAATCGCCACAACTTGGGCGATATCTTTCTGCATGCGGAGCGCTTCCTGGCGGGCGGCTTCTTGATAGTCGGAGCCGTCTCCTGCTTCTGTTTTTTTCCATGCGCAGAGGATGGCGCGGGAGGAATTGATGATGGCACCGCGCCCGTAACGGTCGAAACAGGGGGCGACATCTGCCGCGCCGCCGCCTTGCGCGCCATAGCCGGGGACGAGGAAGAAGGTGTTCTCCAGACGACGGCGGAGGACTTGCGCGTCAGACGGATAGGTCGCGCCGACGACGGCGCCGATGGCGCTGTAGCCGTATTCGCCGATGGTGTCCCGTGCGATGCGGGCCATGAGGTCGCCCACGGCGGTGGAAAGGTTGCGGTCGCCGCAGAGGAGGTCTTGCAACTCGCCGGAGGAGGGGTTGGAGGTCTTAACGAGGGCAAAGATGGATTTGTCGAACTGCTTGCACATCTCAAGGAAAGGCAGGATCCCATCCGAGCCGAGATAGGCGTTGACAGTAAGGCTGTCCGCGTCAAAGGCTGGGAGCTTTGCATTGCCAACGGTGACGCGGCCGAGGTAAGCCTCGGCATAGGCCTCGGCTGTGGAGCCGATGTCGTTTCGTTTGCCGTCGAGGATGACGTACATGCCTTTGGACTTGGCGTAGTTCACCGTTTTATAAAGCGCGAGCACCCCAGCAGGGCCTAGCATTTCGTAATACGCCGATTGCGGTTTTACGGCGGGTACGATGTCGCAAAGCGCGTCGATCAAGCCGCGGTTGAAAAGGTAGAACGCCTCCGCGGCGGCCTCCAAGGTTTCGCCGTGGGTGGCGATTTGTTCTGCTAAGATTTGAGGCGGAACGTATTCCGGTCGCGGGTCCAGGCCCACCACGGTGGGGTTTTTCTTTTCGATGATTAGTTTTTGCAGGCGATCCATAGACATCTTCTTGTCCTCCTTATACTTGGTATTCGTATTGTATCGTGCCGCCACAAATGGTATAGCGGACGCGGCCTTTGAGTTCCATGCCGCCGAAGGGCATGTTGCGGGATTTGGAGTGGAATTGCTCTGGGTATACTGTCCATAACGTGTCCGGATCGAAGATGGTGATATCTGCCGGACTCCCGGCTTTGAGGCTTCCGTAGGGAAGGTGCAGGATTTCGGCGGGGGCTGTACTCATCAAGCGGGCGATGCCGAGTAGGCTGAGTTTTCCGCTGTGGTAGAGCTTTGTCAAAGTGAGGCCGAGCGCCGTCTCGAGGCCGATCATGCCGCTGGGGGCCTCTGTGAGGGGGAGCGCTTTTTCCTCCGGACTGTGGGGCGCGTGATCGGTGGCGATGGTGTCGATCGTGCCGTCGATGAGGCCTGCGATGATCGCCAGGCGATCCACCTCGGCGCGCAGAGGCGGGTTCATACGGGCAAGACTGCCGGAGGTCAGAATAGCCTCCTCAGTCAAGGAAAAATGTTGGGGAGCGACTTCAGCGGTGACGCGGACGCCGTCCGCTTTTGCGCGGCGGATGAGTTCCACCGATTGCGCTGTACTCACATGAGCGATATGGACATGTGCCCCTGTGTCTTCTGCCAGCAGAAGGTCCCGTCCCACCTGGATCGCCTCCGCCACAGCGGGACGTCCAGGGATGCCGAGATGTTCGGAGATAGCGCCTTCGTTGACGGCGAAGTGCTGCACCATCTCTCTGTCTTCGCAATGGCTAATGATGACGAGGTCCAGTTCCTTTGCCTGCTGCATGGCGGCGCGGAGGAGTGTGGCGCTGTCGATGGGCATTCCATCTTCGGATAAGGCGACGGCGCCGGCAGCTTTCAGCGTGGCGAAATCCGTCAAAGTCTGACCCGCTTGTCCGATGGTTACAGCGGGGATAGGGAAGACGCGCGCGGAGGCTCCCTTGGCTTTTTCTGCGACATAGGCGAGTTGTTCCGGCGTATCCAGACAGGGCTTCGTGTTGGGCATACAGGCGACTGTCGTGAATCCGCCAGCGGCGGCCGCTTTTGTGCCGGTTAGGATATCTTCTTTATAAAGGAATCCAGGGTCTCTCAGGTGGACGTGCATGTCCACCAGACCCGGAAAGGCGACCAGACCCCGGCCGTCGATACAGCGGCCATCTATTCCGGTTGGGGTAGAGACGAGCTTGTCACCGTCGATGTATAGGTCGGCTATAGTGTCCAGATTTTGCGTTGGGTCAATGATGCGGATTTGCTTGATAATCATACGCGCACTCCTTGCGGCACAGATATGTCCATAATATTCCCCTATAGTACCGCAAACAGGAAACTATTTCAAGGAAAATTCCGGGCCGATTTGGAAATACTGGGAGGGAAGAAATCGAACCCACCCAAGGAGGAGAATCAAGTGGATAGCAGGATGATGAAGCACATGGACTTAATGCGAGGCATTGGCATTGGCCTCGTTGCCGGAGGCGCGATCAGCATGGCACTGAACTCCGGCAGGCGCAGACGCAAGAAGTGTAGAAACCACACGATCAAAGCCGTGGGCGATGTGGTAGGCAATGTCACAGATATGTTGGGCATGTAGGCAAAGGAACGGGCGACCCGAAAAGGTCGCCCGTTCCTTTGTTATTCGGATAGAGTACCTCTTGCCTCGGACTCATCATCAGCAAAGTAAATGCTGTAGCGCTCTGTGTTGAAGCGCAAAACCCAATAATCCGGATCATCCGGGCCGGAAAAATAGGCGCGGATCGGCTCTTGCCACATCTCGGCTTTGGTTTCCGGATCGGTCAGAATATCCAGTGTGCCGACGAGCGAGATATTGTATTCCGGTGTGCTCAGGCATACACTGCCGCGGGTGCAGTTCGCGATACGCGCTGTTTTGCTGGATCCGGTGCCGTCCAGAAAAGTAAGCCACCGGATGCCGTCCGCTTTTGAGATGGTGACCGTGGAGGCGGAGGGATAGCCATTTTCGTCGATCAGAGCGAGGACACAGCAACTCTCTATACCGTCCCCGATAAAGCCTGTTTGGATTGGATCAATTTTTCTGCTCACGCAATCACATCTTGACTCATACACGCACGGCCTTTCTGATTTTATATGATTGTATCACATCAAACGCGACAGCGGTATGTCTTGTTCGAAATAGAACTGTCCTGCTCTTACTAAAACCAGACAAAAGTACCTTCAATCCCCCAGCAAATTTCACCGGGCTTCTTGCGCTTCTGCGGAGGCGATCAAGCATAATGGGGAGACGACGCGTTAGAATAAGGAGGTAAGAACCCATGTCATGGAAAAGAGCGACCGGTTTACTGGTCATTTGCGCGCTTTTGTTTGGTCTGCTGCCTGTATACGCAGTGGCCCGGACGGCGCTTTCGGCAGAGTTTTACCAAAAGGAGAACCCGGTCGAATTGCTTCTGCTCCAGTCCGAACTGGTGGAAGGAGAGATGGTCACTGTCCAAAGTGTCCGCCCCGGCCGTATTTATCAGATTTTCGAGGACCCCGCCCTTGCCGCCGTGATCGCCGATGTGTTCGGTGTGACCGTGCAGAACTTCGTCACCCAGTCAGACCTAAATCGCATCCTCGCCTTTCCGGCGGACGGCAAGGGTATTCAAAGCTTGTCGGGAATGCAATATCTGCACGCCCTGCGAGAAGTGAGTCTCAACAATAACCGGATCAGCGACCTCAGTCCGCTCAGAGGCCTGGAAACACTGGAGCGGCTCCTTCTGGACAACAATCAAATCCGCGACCTCGCCCCGCTCCGCAGCCTCACAAACCTAAACTGGCTCTGGCTCGATCACAATCAAATCCGCGACCTCAGCCCCCTCGCCAATCTGATAGGACTGGAATGGCTCACGCTTTGGGGCAACCGCATAGAAGATATTACCCCGCTTCGTTATATGGCGGCCCTAAACGCCCTTTGGCTGGCCGAGAACCAGATCCGCGGCATAGAGCCTCTGCGCGACCTCAGACGTCTCGAAACGCTCAGTCTAGCCAACAACCAGATCGGCGACCTTAGCCCGCTTGTCGGGATGACGCGCATGCAGCTGCTCTGGCTGGGCAGACAGGATATTCGCCTGCCTCAAGTTATGCGCACCGACCCCTTTGAGCAGCCAAACGTGGTGGTGGATGTCGATGGTATATCTATTTCGCCGGAGGCTATCAGCAACGAAGGCGTATACACAGACGCCCTCCTCCGCTGGACAGGGCTCACAGAGGAAGTGGAGCGGGTGAGCTACAGGTTCAGCCACTACGCAACCGTGGGTGCGGTGACAGAATACTTCTACGGCACTGTCACCCAGCCGCTGGCCGCTACACCCTTCACAGATGTAAGACGCGGCGACTGGTTCTATGTCCCCATAGCCTTTGTCTTCCGGCAAAATCTGATGAGCGGCACCACCGCCACGACATTCTCCCCCGAGGCCGACCTGACCCGCGCCATGGGGGTCACAATGCTCCACCGCATGGCGGGTGCCCCGGAGGTGCGGTACCGCGCGATCTTCGAAGATGTTCGGAGCGGAGCGTGGTATGCTGAAGCCGCCGTCTGGGCCTATGAGGTGGGTGTCGTGCAAGGCCTTGGCCGATCGGACCGATTTGCTCCATTGGAGCCGATCACCCGAGAACAATTTGCCGTCATGCTGCACCGCTATGCGGAATGGGAGATCGGCACAGAACCGCCTCCACCTGGATTTACACTGGACCGATTCACAGACCGTGCCGAAATCAGTGGCTGGGCCTACGAAGCCCTCGCCTGGAGCGTAGTAAATAACCTGATGACAGGCTTGACGCCAACGACCCTGGCTCCGGAAGAAACCACAAGCCGTGCCGCCTCAGCTGCCATTTTGATGCGATATCTCCACAGTTTAGAAGATTAAGAAAAATAAAGAGCACACTCGAAAAAACGAGAAACTCGTTTTACGAGTGTGCTCAAAATTTGTGATTTGAGAGGAAGATCACCACAAAACCGGCTGTATCTGCCGCCCCTCCAACGCCGCTTCTGCGGTTTCGCCGATGCGCGAGAAATCCGCTACCAAGGAGTTTGGTTTCTTCGCGGGATCATCCTGCCGAAAGGGCACGAAATAGTAGAACCGCCGATTGAGCAAGAGGCCGATGTTGGCCCCATTGCCGGACAAGCCGTCATTCGTAGAGAGCGCGAGAACGACGGGCCGCTCATTGCGCAAATGCGCCTTACAGGCCATCGTGACGCTGGTGTCCGTTACGCCGCAGGCCAGTTTGGCCAACGTGTTCCCTGTGCAAGGAGCTACGACGAGCACATCGAACAATGCCCCCGGGCCGATGGGTTCGGCGGCGGGGATCGTGGTAATGGCTGACCGCCCGGTCAGCTTTTCTATTTGTTCTCGAAAGGCGCTTGCGGGGCCGAACCGCGTATCGGTCGTGCTGGAGGCCTCGGATAATATGGGGGTGATGTCGTATGTATCACAGAGCGTTTGAAGCTCGGTGAGAATCCTGGAAAACGTGCAGAAGGAGCCGCACACGCAAAACCCCATCTTGCGTTTTAGCATAAGGGTATCCCCTGTTCAGAGAGTATATTATAAATAGTGTCGCGAATAATCGCCGCCGCGGTGAGCGGCGCCGCCTCACCGGGTAGGCCGAGCGCATGGATTGTCTTTAGACCGAGATCAGCCGCCGCCGCGAAGTCTATTCCGCCGGGTTGAGAGCTGAGGTCGATGCAGAGGGTATCGCGATCTATGGTCCGCAGCCGTTCCGCGTTTAACATAAGGTGGGGGATCGTATTAAAGAGAATGTCATAGCCCCCGAGCGCACCGTCCAAACGATCGGAGCGGATGCCCTTGTACCCATAGGCCTGAATCCAAGCGAGATCTTCCAAGGACCAGCCCGAGACGGTCACAGAGACACCCAAAGCTCTGAGCCGATGTGCCAGCACCTTGCCGATGCGCCCAAATCCGAGAATCAACACCCGTGTTCCGAGCAGGATGGTAGAGGTAGACTGCATCGCCACCTGGATCGCGCCCTCGGCGGTTGCCACGGCGTTTGCGATGACCAGTTCTTCGCGATTGAAGTAGTCAACGAGCAACAGTCCCCGTTCCACGGCTTGCTTTTGCGCGATCTCAGGAATCCGTCCCCCGCAGAGAATTTGGTGTGGTTTGAGTGCGGTGAATACCGCATCTAGAGTGAGGACCATGTCGGACAGCGGCGTATGTAAAGCGGTGCCATCCCGTAGAAGCGGAAGAGGTAAGACAACGCAATCCGCGCCCTTGCCCGCGGCGTTCAAAGAATCGGCAATCATTGCCCGTTCGGGCTGAGCTTGCTCTAAAGCAAACACAGAAACTGCATGCCCGTCTGCCGCCAACAGGCTTGCCAACTTCGCCTGCCGCATATCTCCGCCGATAACTGCAAATGTAAGTGGATTCATGGGTGCGCCTCCTACTGAAAACAAGTGCTCAAGGCATTGTATTCAAAGGGACCCCTCAGGGTGCCTCTGCCCATTGTAATTCGCTCCGAACTCCTGTATACTGAGGGAAATATACCAATGGGAGGAAAAAGTATGCGAATTAAAAAAGAAGAAACCGTCGCCCTGTTTGTAGATCTGCAAGAGCGGTTACTCCCCGTCATAGATCAGAGAGAGGAAATTGTAAAACGCAATGTAATGCTATCGGAAGGTCTGAAGATATTAGGTGTCTCCCGTGTGTTCCTGCACCAGTATCCGAAAGGGTTGGGCGAGATTGCACCGGAAATCAAAGAAACCGCGGGAGACTGCGTGCCTTTTGACAAAAGCTCCTTCAGCGCCATGGGAGATGATGCCATCGCAGCCGAATTTGAACGGTTGCGCGTCGGCGGCGTGAAAAACGTCATCGTCACCGGTGTGGAAGCGCATATCTGTGTCCTCCAAAGCTGTATTGATTTGGTGGCCGCTGGCTTCCAGCCTGTGCTGGTCACCGACTGTATCGGCTCCCGCACTTCCTTGGACAAAGAGATTGGTATCCACCGCGCGGTTCAAGAGAGCGTGTTGCTCACCACTGCTGAGGCCATTCTGTTCGAACTCTGCGTGGAAGCGGGTACAGACCAATTCAAGGCGATTTCGAAGCTGATAAAATAAACAAGAGTGAACTCGACAAATAAGGCGGAATTTAGCTTTTCATATTCGTGAGTAAGCTCAAAACGGCCGTCCAAAGACGGTGACTGGATGGGATATGATATGGTGAAACACGTACGCTCCATGGGCCTGACCGGTCTCTCGGCTTATGAGGTCTCCATCGAATGCTATCTCTCCGGCGGACTCCCCACCTTTGATATCGTGGGTTTGCCGGACGCCGCGGTAAAGGAATCCCGCGAACGCGTCCGCGCGGCGATCAAGAACTGCAACCTGCGATTCCCCGTCAGCCGGATCACAGTGAACCTGGCCCCAGCGGATAAGAAAAAGATCGGCACGCTCTATGATCTGCCAGTCTTCCTGGGGATATTAGCTGCGGCGGGGGAGATTCGAAATCTCCCGGACGATGCGGCATTTTTAGGGGAACTCAGCCTCGGCGGCGAACTCCGGCCCGTTCCGGGGGCTTTGCCCATGGCAATGGGCGCGAAGCGTCTGGGGATAGAGGACCTTTTCCTGCCCGCCGCGAATGCCGGTGAAGCCGCGTTTGTAGAAGGGCTCAAGGTCTATCCGGTGGAGCACATCGACCAACTGCTCCGCCATCTCAATGGCGAAGAGCAGATCGAGCCAGTAAGCGCACCGGAAATCCCGCCCCAGACTGTGGTTGGGCTGGACTTTGCCGAAGTCAAAGGGCAAGAACACGTCAAGCGCGCTCTAGAAGTCGCCGCCGCGGGAGGACACAATATCCTCCTCGTCGGGCCGCCGGGTGCGGGGAAGAGTATGCTGGCAAAACGCCTGCCGTCCATCCTGCCCGAGATGAGCAGGGAAGAGGTTTTAGCGACCACCGAGGTCCACTCCGTCGCCGGTCTCACCGGCCGCAATCAACCCCTCGTCTCCGACCGCCCCTTCCGCTCTCCACACCATACCGTTTCCGCTCCAGCTATGACAGGGGGGACGTCCAGCCCGAAGCCGGGAGAGATATCCCTCGCCCACAACGGTATCCTATTCCTAGACGAGTTCCCCGAGTTCGGCAAGCAAGTGCTAGAAACCTTGCGTCAGCCTTTGGAAGACGGTCAAGTCACCATCTCCCGCGTATCCGGAACCGTGGTCTATCCGAGCCGTTTCATGCTGGTCTGCGCCATGAACCCCTGCAAATGCGGCTGGTACGGTCACAGCTCGGGCCGCTGCCAATGCACGGAGCCGAGCGTCACCACCTACCACAGTCGCCTCTCCGGCCCCCTGCTGGACAGGCTGGACCTCGAGCTAGAAGTCCCCGCACTCGAATACGACGAACTCCGCGTCTACACCCCCGCCGAATCCTCCGCGACCATCCGCGCACGCGTCAACGAGGCCCGCGCCATCCAGCGGACGCGCTACAAAACATCCGGCCTCGCCTGCAACGCCCAGATGGGCCAATCTGAGCTCAAAGCCCACTGCGAACTGGACCAAGACGCTGACAAAATCATGCGCGGCGCCTTCGACCGTCTCGGCCTAACCGCGAGAAGCCACGACCGCATCCTCCGCGTAGCCCGAACCATCGCCGACCTAGACGGCAGCGAAAAACTCACCGCCGCCCACCTAGCCGAAGCGATCCAATACCGGACCTACGATTTCAGAGGCGGCTAAACAGGAAAGGCAGGGGCTGACTCATGGATAGTTTCTTCTACATATGGATACTGTTTATCGGCATTGCCATCCTCTGGCCCACCGTACAATGGATATGCAGCAGATCCAAACCCCAAGTCTCTACGGAGGCGCAGATTATAGCGATAGATGATAGAAATAGCGGTAAGATTGTTCGCAGCCACCAGAAAGTGCTTTTAAACCTCAGTCGAGAACGGTATATTACATTCGAATTGCTCCCAAACAGCGGCAGAAAAAAGTTCTTTGTCCCACGCGAAAGGCATAAGCAGCTTGCTGTGGGGGATACCGGCGTTCTTACAGCACAGGGAATCCGCTATATCAGTTTCCGGACCACAGTTTCCGCAAAGAGAGAAACTATAGTTTCGTGAGGTGAAACCATGTTAAAACTTCGCCATGCCTCCGAACAAGACCGCTCCTTCTGGTTCACACTAGACGCCTATATGCACGAAAACGAGTTCGACCGAAAAATCCGAGATAACCGCGCCTACATCATCACCGCCGACCACAAACCTATCGGTATCCTGAGATACAACCTCTTCTGGGACAACACCCCTTTCCTAACCCTCATCCACCTAGAAGAAGCCCACCAAAGAAAAGGCTTCGGCAAACAAGCGATGCTGCAATGGGAAGCCGAAATGCGCGCACTAGGATATAAACTGGTCCTGACCTCCACACAAGTCAACGAACCCGCCCAACACTTCTACAGAGCCCTCGGCTATATCGAAAAAGGCGCCCTCTTCCTAGACCACACCCCAATGGAGCAACCGCAGGAGATGTTTATGATGAAGGTGCTGTAATGAAATCGGCGCACAATGTGCGCCCCTACAAAAAGCATCGTACATTCAATCAACACACAGCACAACAATCCCCACGCCCGAAAGCGATACCCCCTCCGCCGGCAGGCGGAACCACACGACTTGAACGATCACGAGCGCAAAGTCAAAAGGAAGAGATCTTTAAGAGAAACGCAGTTTCTCTTGAATCGTTTTTGCCTACTTTTTGTCGAGACAAAAAGTAGGTCGCCTTCGGCGAAACGAAGCGAAGAGCCCGCAGGCTCATAAAAATAACCCTATAGCGCACGCATAACAAAGAAAGAGCAAACTCAACAAACGAGCAATAAAACGAAAATAAAATAAATGAGTACACTCAAAAAGGAGCCTCTACGTGCAAGACATCATCCTCCTAAAACACGGCGAACTCGCCCTAAAAGGCCTCAACCGCCGCCACTTCGAGCAAAGGCTGGAATCCAACATTAGCCGCCGCCTCAAGCAACTCGGAGACTTCAAAATCTACACCGCCCAATCCACCGTCTACGTAGAGCCAAAAACCGAATCCAGCGACACAGCCGCCGCCTTCGAGGCCTTGCGGTGCGTATTCGGCATAACCTCCATCTCCCGCGCCGCCGCCTGCGAAAAAGACGCGGACGCCATGTTCGAGCTCGCCAAAACCTACCTCAAAGACGAATTTGCCAAAGCGAAATCCTTCAAAGTCGAATCCAAACGCGCCGACAAGCGCTTCCCCATGACCTCCATAGAGCTAAGCCAATACGTCGGCGGCCTCCTCAACGAGGCCTTCCCCGACGTCGCCGTAGACGTCCACACGCCCGAACTCACAGTCACCCTCGAAGTCAGAGACTACGGTGCCTACGTCCACGCCGCCCCAGTGCAGGGAGCGGGGGGGATGCCCGTCGGCTCAAACGGTCGGGCAATCTCACTCCTCTCCGGCGGCATCGACAGCCCCGTCGCGACTTATATGATCGCGAAGCGCGGCATCTCCATCATCCCCGTCCACTTCTTCTCCTTCCCCTATACCTCCGAGCAAGCCAAAGAAAAGGTGCTGACCCTAGCCAAAGAACTCACCCCTTACTGCGGCGATCTGGCCGTAGTAATCGTCCCCTTCACTGAAATCCAACAAGAAATGCGCAAAGTCTGCCCCGAGGAATACTTTACGATCGTCATGCGCCGCTTCATGATGCGCATCGCCGAACGAATCGCAGATAAATACGACTGCAAAGCCATCGTCACCGGCGAAAGCCTCGGTCAAGTCGCAAGCCAGACGATGGAAGCCATGGCCGCGACAGAGGCCTGTATCAAGATCCCCGTCCTCAGACCCGTCGTCGGTATGGACAAAGAAGAAATCGTCCGCATTGCCCGAAAAATCGGCACCTTCGAAACCTCCATTCTGCCCTTCGAAGACTGCTGCACCGTATTCACCCCCCGCCGCCCCAAAACCCGCCCCAAACTGCACGAAGTAGCGGCGGCCGAAGCCGAACTAGACATCGAAGCCCTCGTAGAAAATGCCCTGGCCGGCATTGAACAGGTGCGGGTCTGATGGAAAACACACGTAGGGGCGCACAGTGTGCGCCCGCTGATGTGCATTGGGTAACGGCGGGCGAACACAGTTCGCCCCTGCACGTCAGAATCCAAGAACTACTCCACACCCACCCCAAAGTCCTACTCGCCATCGACGGCCCCTGCGCCAGCGGCAAAACCACCCTCACCAGAGCCCTCCAGCAGACTTACGACTGCAACATCTTCCCCATGGATCACTTCTTTTTGCCCCCGACCCTCCGAACCGAAGCGCGCCTCACAGAACCGGGCGGCAACATAGATTACGAACGCTTCCAAGCGGAAGTCCTGACACCTCTAACAGCAGGAAACCCCGTCACCTACCGCCCCTACAACTGCCAAATCTCCGACTTCGACTCCGCAATTACCGTGCCCCCAAAACAGCTTAACATCATAGAAGGCACCTACAGCCTACACCCCGCACTCGCGGACGCCTACCACCTCAAACTCTTCCTCACCACCCCCAAAGCCGAACAACTGAGACGCATAGCAGAGCGAGACGGGGAGATCCTATTAGAACGATTCAAAACCGAGTGGATCCCCTTGGAAAAACAGTACTTTTCCCATTTTGACATCGAGAGTCAGTGCGATTTTTCATTTTAAGCAAACTCAAACAATTGAGCAACGGAAATCATGAGCACACTCAAAAAGGAGCGATCCATCTATGTCCCACAGCACAGAAATCATCGCAATCGGCACCGAACTCCTGCTCGGCAACGTGGTCAACACCAACGCGAGAGACATCTCCGAACGCCTCTCCGGCCTCGGTATCGGCGTCTACTACCACACCGTGGTGGGCGATAACCCAGACCGCCTCCGCCAAGCCGTAGAGATCGCCTGCGGTCGGGCCGATATCATCATCACCACCGGCGGCCTCGGCCCCACCTACGACGACCTCACCAAAGAAATCCTAGCCGCCTGCTTCGGCAAAGAACTGGTCTACCACGAAGACATCGGCGCCGAGATCAGAGCCTATTTCGAAAAACGTCTGCCCGGCGTCAAAATGACAGAAAATAATCTGCGCCAAGCCCATTTCCCGGAGGGCTGCACCATCCTGCGAAACAACTTCGGCACAGCCCCCGGCTGCGCCTTCTTTGCGGATGGAAAACACGTGATTATGCTCCCCGGCCCGCCCAGAGAATGCAGAGGCATGTTCCAAAGCGGTGCCGAACCCTATCTGAGCGCTTTGAGTGACGCGGAAATCATCTCCCACAACATCCACATCTTCGGCCTCGGCGAAAGCGCAGTGGAAGAGCGATTGCAAGGCCTGATGCAAGGGCTCCAGAATCCCACTCTGGCTCCCTACACCAAACTCGGCGAAGTCATGCTGCGCCTCACCGCCAAAGCGGAAAACAGGGAAGAGGCCGAACGCCTGATGGCCCCGGTGCTCCGCCAAGTACAAGAAACCCTCGGCGAAGTAATCTACGGCATCGACATCGACAGCCTAGAAGCCTGCGTGCTAAAACGCCTGCTCGACCACCAAAAGACCATCGCCACCGCCGAGTCCTGCACCGGCGGCCTCCTCTCCAAACGCCTCACAGACCTCCCTGGCGCGTCCGCCGCGTTTCTGGGCGGCGTAGTCGCCTATGCCAACGAAGTCAAAACCGACCTCCTCGGCGTCGAAGCCCATCTGATCGCCGCAAACGGTGCCGTCAGCGACCCCGTAGCCAGAGCGATGGCGGAAGGCGTCCGCACACGCCTGGGGGCCGATTTCGGCATCGGCATCACCGGCATCGCCGGACCGGGCGGCGGCACGGAGGAGAAGCCGGTCGGCACGGTCTTCGTCGCGCTGGCAACGCCAGACAAGACACTTGTCCGCCGCCTCAACCTCGGCACAGACAGAACCCGCATCCGTACCCTGGCCGCCCACCACGCCCTAGACATGGTGCGGCGATACCTAGCTGGCCTAAAGGAGCCCCCGCAATGAGCAGAACCATAAGACCCCTCACCGAAGCCGACCACCCGCTGTTGGAGCAATTCCTCTACGGAGCCGTCTTCCAACCACCCGGCACGGAGCCCATCCCCTACGAAGTGATCTTCCAGCCGGAAGTCCACCTCTACATCGACCGCTTCGACCCCCAAAACACCCCCGGCGACCTCGCCTCCGTCGCCGAACAAGACGGCGTCATAATCGGCATAGCCTGGACCCGCGTCATCCCCGCCTTCGGCCACATAGACGCCGAAACCCCGGAACTCGCCATCTCCGTCCTCCCCGAATACAGAAACCAAGGCGTCGGCGCGGACTTAATGGCGCATCTCTTTGCCCAGCTGCGCGCGAAAGGGTATACGCACACTTCGCTCGCCGTCCAAAAAGCAAACCCCGCCTGCCGATTTTATCAGCGGCTGGGCTACGAGATCGTCAAAGACAAAGACGAAGAATGGCTCATGCGCAAAGAACTGTATTAGAAAAGGGAAGAGGAGAAGACCGCAATGAAAAGAGTCCTCCAATTCGGCACACTCATATTCGGCTTCGGCATCGTAGCCACGATTTTCTATTTCGTAGTCACCGGCACCATGCTCATTGCCGTACAAAGCCTGCTGCTATCCGCACTGATGGGTATGCTGATCTGGGATCACCTATGGATGGAAAAAATCGGAGAACCGCAGCCAAAAAAATGGCTCTACTTCTGGATGTTCGCAGGAGTATTTATGCTGGCAGTCGGCCTATCCATGCTCCTGTGGTTTCCGGAATTGGCACAGTTTCGGTATTGGTAGAAGGCGTGAAAACAGCTAGAAATCCAGCCCCGTCACCAAACAAATCGGAGGGCGGGTTTGTGTCTATTTTAACGCTTGCAAACACATGCGGAATTTGCCATAATGGAAAAAAGTGGCCTCAGATCAATGGAAGGTGGTGTGACAGATGTTATATGTCGTGCTCGGCCTATGGATTTTCAGCGCATTGATGATTTTGTTTGAGAAAAAGAATGTACGCGTCACCCTCTATCTGGGCATTTTCGGTCTGCTTGCGTCTATAGCTTTTTTTCTGCTGGGTTCTCCAGACGTCGCCATGGCAGAAGCCGCAATCAGCACCTTCACGACGATCTTCTTCATCGTCTGCCTAGAAAAGTATTACAAGTTCGAGGGTGATTTCATTGAAGTAGAAGACACCCAGGCGGAGAAGAAACCAAAATCTACCTTCGTGATCCGCTATATCCTCCCCCTCCTCTTTACCATTTTCGCGGCGGGATTATTCATCTATTTCATCCCGGATAATGTCGTAAACCCCTACCTAAAAGAACTCTACCTAACCCGTTTCATGGACGAAGTAGGCGGTTATAACCCCGTCACCGCCATCTATCTCCGCTACCGCGTGTATGACACCCTGTTCGAGGCCCTGATGCTGGTTCTAGCCGTTGTCGCGGTCATCCACATGTCCAAATTCGGCGAAGCCACAATTAAAGACGGGCTCCGCAGTGAACTAGAGACGTCCAATATGTCTGTCTTCACTATTCGCCTCATCACGCCGATTTTGTTAGTATTTGGCATTTTTCTTATCCTCAACGGCCATATCTCGGCTGGCGGCGGCTTCCAAGGCGGCCTTGTCATCGCGACATTTTTCATCGCCCGATATATGATCTTCAACATCTACGACCTGAAAGTCTCACGGATTGCCAAGATAGAAGAGGCGGTATTCATCGCCATCGCGCTTTTGGCCTCTGTGGTTGTATTCCTTGAGTTTGCGGACTTCACCCACCGCCCGGGCTATCGGGAAATTTACCTAATCATCATGAACGCTCTGATCGGGGCAAAAGTGGCTTGTGGGTTTATGTTATTGTTCTACCGATTTGTCGCCATAGAACGGGGGGCACGAGATGAGAGTTGAATTAGCTGAACTGTTCGCGGTAATCATGTTCTTCATCAGCTTCTACGGTCTGATTGTCACGCGGAATATCATTAAATCCGTCATCTTCATCATCATTATGGAGGCGGCGGCCATCATGTTCTTCCTGAGCATTGGCTACCGGAGCGGCATCCTCGCGCCCATCGGCCCGAACCTGGCGGAAGTGGAATCCTGGGCCTATATCGCCGACCCCTTCCCCCAAGCGCTGATGATTACAGCCATCGTCATCGGCCTCTCCGTCACGACGATACTGCTCATCATGACCATCACCATCACCCGCGAGTATAAAACGACCGATTGGGACACCATCAAGATCCGAAGCCTGGAGAAGTAAGGGCCGATAGGGGACATACATATGCTTACGAATTTTGTCATCATTCCCATCCTAGTGGCTGTTTTTCTATACCTGTTCCCCCTCAACAAATCCGCCCGCTTCCTAGCGCTCCTGGCCCAACTCGGGTTGACTGCGGCGGCCTTTTGGCTCTTCCTAGAGACCAGGCAGGGCGAAATCTTCCTCAGCATAGGCAGCTACCATAGCGTCCTAGGCATCTATCTCCGGGCAGATTTGCTCTCGGCGATGTTCATTTTCCTCACCGCGATCTTCTTCCTGGTCGCAACCATCTATAGCTTCCACGAAGATTTCGGCCGCCTGTTCTGGTTCCTCATGTTCATCTGGCAAGCCGCTTTGATCGGCATCTTCCTCGCGGCGGATTTGTTCAACATCTTCGTCCTGATGGAAGTCTCCGCCGTCATCGTCGCTGTACTCATCATGTACAACCGCCTAAAACGCTCGATGTACGACGGCATCATTTACTTCGCCGTCAACATCATTCTCATGCAGTTCTACCTCTTCGGCCTCGGCTACATCTACCGTCTCACCGGCACGGTAGACATGTACCTCATGTCCGAGCGCATCCACGCCTACCACTACAACTACCTCATGCTGCCCTACGCGGCGATTATGACCTTTATCGCGCTCAAATGCGCCCTTGTCCCGCTCTTCGCCTGGCTGCCCAAAGCCCACGGTTCCGCCGCGGCCCCGCCCGCGGTTTCCGCGATTCTTTCCGGCCTCCATATCAAGAGCACGATCTATCTCTTTATCCGCTTCCAAGACCTGTTCGAGCTCGTCGCCTCCACCCAGTTCTTCCTGATTCTGGGCATCATCACAGGCGTATTCGGCTTCGTCATGGCCATCGCCCAGACAGACATCAAGCTCATTCTCGCCTACCATACGATTTCACAAGTCGGCCTCATTTTCACCGCCCTCAGCATAGCCGACGCGACCTACCTGGGCGGATTCACCTACTCCTTTGTCGGCGGACTTTATCACATCTTCAACCACGCCCTCTTCAAAGGCGGCCTCTTCCTCAGCGCCGGCGTACTCGCCGCGGCCTACGGCACCCGGAATGTGTATAAAATTCGCGGTGTGTTCCGCGCCTACCCCGTCATCGGCGCCGCGACAGCGATGGCCATCTTCGGCATCATCGGCGCGCCCTTCTTCAACGGTAGCATCTCGAAATACTTCATGGTGTCCGACGCGGATACGCTCCTCAACGGTGTGCTCATCTTCATGAGCCTCGGCACCATCGTCTCCTTCGTCAAATACTCTAATATACTCTTCGGCAAACCAGAACTGCCGGAAGATGCGCCCCGGAAACTACCCATTCTGCAACAGACCATGGTGCTCTTGATGGGTGTCCTCTGTTTCCTCTCCGGCATTTTCGGCGTGCAGACCATTCAATTCCTGTTCGACATCACCGTCTACATTGATCTCTGGGGCTACATCGAAAAAACCCTCATCTTCTTCGCCAGCCTCGCCGTCGGCGTCTTGATTTACAAGTATTACGTGAAAGAAAGCGCGTTCCTCAAGCGGATCAAAAACGTCGAGATGGGTTTTCGGACCATGGTCTTCTCCATCGGCGCCTTTTTCACAACGATTTTGCTAGTAGTCGGTGTGTTTTACCAACCGTGAGGACAGCCGCGGAACATTTATAAGTTCCATGCGAAGTAGTGACATTTGTCACTACTTCAGCTTTATCCCCCGATGTTATTCTTGAAGCAGAAGATTTCATTGGAGGACGCGATGACCGATAGAAAGAAGCATATTACATATGTAGTATGTGCCTACGGATTTTTTGGTTTTCGATTTTTCTGATAAGCGCGGCTATGCTGCTGGTAGGCGAGGGCGGTCATATCCGAGTGATGATGACCCTATCCGCCTGGACGCCTACCCCTGCGCTCGTTGTACTGTTCAAAAAACTAGATCCGGAAAGCACAATCAAGGAATTCTATAAAAATGCCTTTCGGGAACGTCTAAATGTGAAAATGATGCTGTGTGTTACCGTAGTGCAGATAGCTGCTGTTGCTGGCGCGGCTGGCTTTGTAGCGTTCACGGATGAGACTAGCTTTCTGCGCCTGTTTGATGTATCCGCACAGGCAATCGCTATGGGCGCGGTCATGGCTTTTATCACAGGCGCGACAGGGGAGTAGTCCGGCTGGAATGGTTTTTTACGGCCATCGCTGGAGAAGAAATATAGCGTAGTCAAGGTGTCTGTCATTGTCGGCCTGGTATGGACCTTTTGGCACGCACCCTTCACCGCCGCCGGGCGTGAACCTTGTGCTCTTTATCGCCATGTATACAACAACGACCGTCTTTGCGGCAATCATCATTGGCGTCTGTCACAACCGATGCAGAAACCTTTTTATACCCATATGGATTCATTTCTTGATGAACTTTACATTAGCGCGACTGGTCGATGTTTCTATTCCTGTCTATACCATATGCACGGTATTGTATGTGCTTGCGGCCATCGGCTATATCATCTGGCACAAGACACAGCGCAGAAAGGATTTGCTGACAGGAGCATACTGCGAATAAGATCACAAAAACCAAAAAAGAACCGTTCGCTCTTTAGATGAGCGAACGGTTCTTTTTCTATGCCTTATTCCGCCTACTAAGCCAGTCTGTCCGAGCCAAAATATACTGCCCCAACTCATCCCGCAAAAACCCAATCCGCCGCACAAGATCGGCAGGGAGCGGGTCGGAAACAATGCAAATTTTGACCGCGGGATCAGCAAACAACTCATCCAGCGCGAAAGCCGCAGCGAAGGTGTCAATCCCCATGCCCTTGGCGTGCGGGAGGAGTTTGATTCTAAGCTCTGCCAGCGGCCCGTCTGCGGTATAAAAGCAGTGACCGCAAAAACCGTGTCCGTCTGCGTAGATAGAATAGTCTGTGATCCCCTGCCTTGCAAGGTCCGCCATGTGCTGTTCCGCGTCGGCAGGGGAGAGGGCTTTGAGGTCCGGAAAACCAGTCCTCCGCACCGTAATCCGCCCCGTATGCAAGGTCCCAAGCGAAGTGGCAACCAGGGCGTCGTCCGTCTCGTCCCGCAGTTCCCCAAGGAGCTTCAAATCGCCCCGAGAGAAGAGCAGAGTCTCAAACATATCCGGCCGCCGCAACAGCGTTGCCAAAAACGCCTGTTTCCGCCGCCAATTCGCAATAGCCCTATGGCCCCCGGAAGTCAGCACCTCCGGCACCGTCCGCCCTTCCCAGATGTCCGGACGAGAGTAATGCGGATACTCCAACAGCCCGTCCCAATGACTCTCGTCTGTAAAGGAGATCGCATCCGAAAGTACGCCCGGGATCAGGCGGCACACAGCGTCCGCCACCGCCATAGCTGGGATCTCGCCTCCGGTGAGGACGAAATCGCCAAGAGAGAGTTCCTCATCCACCGCAGCGTCCAGAAACCGCTGATCCACGCCTTCGTAATGCCCGCAGACGAAGATCAGTCGATCATAATCCGCCGCGAGCCGCCGTGCGTCCGCTTGGGTGAAGACTTTGCCGCGCGGCGAAAAGTAAATCGTTCGCGCCGAGCCGTCTCCGCCCAGACCCATGGCATGCTGCCAAGCGCTATAGAGCGGCTGGGCCTGCATCACACAGCCCTGCCCGCCGCCATAAGGATAGTCGTCCACCTGGTTCTGCCGATTTTCCGTAAAATCCCGGATTTGATGGCAACGGATGGTAATATGCCCCGCCGCCTGCGCCCGCCCAATAATACTCTCCCCCAGCGGCGCGTCAAACATAGTGGGGAAGAGGGTGAGAATGTCGATTGTCATGGCAACTAATCCTTTTGCGCTTGCTTTTTCTTATAAGACCGCCCAGCCAAGCGGATCCCCGCGTTCGCCGCGCGATAAGTGAGCGCCCCGATGAAATATTTGAAAGGACTTGTCTTCACCGGATACGCCAGGTCAACAAATCCGGGTTGTTGCCAATACTGCGTGTCGACTGGAGCATCCGTAATCTCACTAAGCGACATCGCCCGAAACGCATTGTGTACCACAATATTCTGCGCACTGGGCGAAATCCGCTGTTTCGTCTTAATCCGCTGATAAAACCGCTCAGCGGCCTCGTCCAAGCGTCTCACGGCCTTCGATGTGGATTGCAGCTGCTGCTGTCTCGCATTTTGCGTCACAATCATCGCCCCATTGATTCCCCATTGCCCGATGATATGCTGCAGATATCGGGCAACCGCCTTCTCCCCACGTCCCGCTGACGTGGCAATCACCATCCCGTACTTCTCAAACAGCGCCGGACGATGGAACCAATACGCGAAATGATCCAAAAAATTCTTCATCGCAGCGTTCAGCGCCAGCAGGTAGGATACCCCGCTCAGAATGAGGCCGTCGCACCCCTGAATCGCGGCGGTCACATCCTGCAACTGCCCATAATGCGGGCAGGCCTCTTCACCCTCAGAAAAGCAAACATGGCAAGAGACGCAAAAAGGCAAATCAAGGTCGGCGACACTAAACTCAGTGATTTCCACATCAGGTTTCGCCGCAAGACGACGAATGATCTCCTGTGTCAACGCATACGTATTGCCCCGCCGCATACTGCCATGAATGACAACAAGTTTCATACCCTACATCCCCTCAATCAACCGAACCCGAATAAAGCCCTCGTCCAGATTCTTCTCCAAAATAAACGCCTCAACATCCGGCACCAAATGCTCCGCGCCGCCGTCCCCTGCGATCACATACACATCCCCGCCGGGCTGGGGCAGAATTTCTTTGAGTACGCCAAACCGCACCCCCGCCTCGTCCACCGCTGGGAGACCCAAAATATCCTGAATGAAAAAATGCCCCGGCGGCAGCTTCACATCCGCCCGGCGAATATACACAATCTTATTTTTCATAGCGACAGCGGCATTGATATCCGCCACCCCCTCCAACTGCGCGATGAGACACTGCTTATGTACCCGGCCGCCGAGAAGTCTCACGGGTTTATTGTCAATATATAAGACCTCAAACCCCTGCAAAAATTCAGCCGAATCCGCCCAGGGCTGAATCTTCACCTCACCCCGGATCCCATGCGTATTCACAATCTTCCCAGTCTCTAAAAACTCTTTTTTCATGGTGTTTCTTCTCCATAGGGATATTTCTCTTAGGCCATGTGGCCTATTGCTTCGTCAAAAAAGTAGGCAAAAAAGGAGATTTAAGAGAAACCGATTGGTTTCTCTTAAAGATCTCTTCCTTTTGACGTTTATCTTGTGCGCACAAAAGTCGTGTGGTTCCGCCTCGCCCGGCGGAGGGGAGTGCAATGCGAAATCCACCGCACATTCGTCTCATGTACCGCACAAGAACGTGTACGCCCTAAAGCGACATAAACCTCCGCCGGCAGACGGAACCACAAAACTGAAACGCGCACAAGCCAAAAATCAAAAAAGGAAGAGATTTTCAAGAGAAACGCAGTTTCTCTTGAATTGTTTTTTGCTTACTTTTTGTTAAGACAAAAAGTAAGGCGCCTCAGCGCAACGAGCAAAGCGAGCCGCAGGCTAATAAAACAATATAGAGAAAAGGAGGGCGGATACAGAATCCGCCCTACACCTAATCTACAATATCAACAGAAATACGCTTCCCCTGCCGCTGGGCGACAGACTTCATCACAGCCCGAATCTCCTTAGCAATCCTGCCCTGGCGACCAATGACCTTACCCATGTCGCCCGCGGCGACGCGGAGCTCCAGCACCGTCTCGCCGTCCCGTTCGACCTCAGTCACCGTGACTTCATCGGGGTTGTCCACCAGATTTTGTGCGATATATAGCAGCAAATCTTTCATTGGGATCTCCTTACATTACAGTGCGCCGACTCTTTTGAGCAGTGCTCGCACAGTGTCTGTGGGTTGTGCGCCGTTTTTGATCCACTCTTGAACGCGGTCTGCCTTGACGGTAATCTCCGCCGGCTCAGTCAGCGGGTTGTAGGTACCCACTTCCTCGATCGAACGTCCGTCTCTTGGGCTGCGGGAATCCGCCACCACAATCCGATAGAACGGACGCTTCTTCGCACCCATTCTACGCAGTCTGATCTTTACCATTCTCATTCACCTCCATGTTAGTTTGACCTATTGCCTAAAAAGAGATCACTTTCTGCACATCCCTCCGCCATAGGCAGGGGAGTACACAAGCTTAGCTCTTCTTAGGCAACACGCCGTGTCATTTATCCAAAAAGGTCGCCTAGTCCGCCGAACATGCCACCCTTTTTGCCGCCGCGTTTCATGGCCTTCGCCATATCCTTGCCGTTCATCTTCTTCGCCATCGCCTGCATCATCTCAAACTGCTTGAGCAGCCGATTGATTTCCACAACCTCCGTACCGGACCCCCGCGCGATCCGCTTCTTCCGGCTGGACCCGAGGCAAGAGGGATTTTCCCGCTCATGCGGCGTCATCGAGAGGATGATCGCCTCCGTCCGGTCGAGCTGCTTCTCATCCATCATCGCGCCTTTGAGGGCCTTGGTATTGAGACCCGGAATCATCCCCGCGATCTCATCCAACCCGCCCATCCCACGCAGTTGCGTCATCTGCTCATAGTAATCCGTAAGCGTAAACTTGTTCTGGCGCAACCGTTCCGCCATCTCGATAGACTTCTTCTCATCAAACGCCTGCTCGGCCTTCTCGATGAGGGTGAGCACATCGCCCATCCCCAGAATCCGAGACGCCATCCGATCCGGGTGGAACAGTTCAATCTGATCGAGTTTCTCACCCGTACCGATGAACTTAATCGGCTTCCCCGTAACCGCCTTGACTGAGAGCGCGGCACCACCACGCGCATCGCCGTCCGTCTTGGTGAGCACAACCCCGTTGATCCCCAGCGCCTGGTCAAAGGTAGAAGCCGCGCTGACGGCATCCTGCCCCGTCATCGCGTCCACCACCAGCAAAATCTCATCCGGCTGGACAGCGGCTTTGACGTTCTTTAGTTCCGTCATCAAGGCCTCGTCGATGTGAAGCCGACCCGCCGTGTCGAGAAACACAATATCATTCCCATGCTTCCTGGCATGCGCAATCGCCGCCTTCGCGATCTCGACCGGATCCGCCTGCCCCATCTGAAACACCGGCAAATTGAGCTGCGCCCCGACGGTCTCAAGCTGCTGAATCGCTGCCGGACGATAAATGTCACAAGCGACCAATAATGGCCGTTTCCCATTCTGGCTCCGCATGAGCGCCGCCAATTTTGCCGTATTCGTCGTCTTACCTGCACCCTGCAGACCGACCATCATCACCACCGTCGGCGACCGAGAACCCATATTGATCTTGGCGTTCTCACTGCCCATCAGCGCCGTGAGTTCATCATTGACAATCTTAATGACCATCTGCGCCGGCGTCAGGCTTTCCAACACATCCGCCCCGCTCGCCCGCTCGCTCACAGCCTTTACAAAGTCCTTAACCACCAGGAAGTTAACGTCCGCCTCCAAAAGCGCAAGCCGGACTTCCCGCATCGCCTCTTTGATATCCGCCTCAGAGAGGCGGCCCTTCCCGCGCAGTTTCTTAAACGCGGCATTCAGTTTGTCAGCTAAATTCTCAAACGCCATGCGGCCCACCTCCTTCGATATGTTCCAACTCCCGATCCACCTCCGCAAACAGAGGCGCAAACCCCGGATCACACTGCGCCTCAAGAACCCGAAGCGATTCCCGCGCCCGTGCCACGGCCTCTCTGGCCTCCGTGACCCTGGCCATCAGCCCGGTTTTCTCCTCAGTCAGGAGCAAAGTGGCCTCCCCACGCTGGATTGCATCCCGCACACCCTGCGGCGTAATCCCGGAGAGTTTTGCGATTTCCGCGAGGGAATAATCTTCATTGTAGTAGAGCTCCATCGCCTCTCGCTGTTTTTCCGTCAGCAGTTCGCCGTAGAAATCGAGCAGCAATGCCATATGCACGGTCTGTTTTTCCATGGAGCGACCCTCCGTGTAAAGGGGAAAAGCTTTAGAGTGCTATTCTAACGCCCCCGCCTCCATTTGTCAAGCCTTTTGGGCAATCTATTTCAATCTGTCGCTAACCCCTTTGAGCCGCAGCTTCACATCCTCCGGCAACTCATTATATTCCCGATCCGAAACCGCCCCCTCCAGCGCGTAGAGATGGACGAGGCATACTTGCGGGTCCCGCAGTTTCAGGCGGACGAAGGCTTCTTCGCTTCCGACTTTCCGGAGGTCTTCCGCCGTTGTGATCTCCACTGCCTTGAGTTTTCTGTCGAGCTCTTTTCCGATGTTTCGGAGGGATGTTAGTTCGGACATTTAGATCATCTCCTTTTAAAATTTGCCCGTGCGCCAATGAAATATAAAACCGCCAAGGTGAGGGTGCAAAATAGCGATATAACCTCATAACTAGCCAGATCGAAAAGAGGCCAAAGAAAACGAGGCGCAAACCGTGATACGCGCCAAAAAGGTATGGCTAATGCGGGGCTGTTGATGTAGAAAAGAAGAAAGAGAAGAATAGAAAGAAGTAAATTAATCGCAGCGAGAAAATATAAACCCTTTGCTTTTTCTGCATGGTTGCCACATTTCACGCCTCTGATTCCCAAGAAAAGCTGAAACATGTGAACGTAGAAGACCGCAACAATAGGGGTCGATAGGGGAGACAAAATTCTGAAGAGGTCTGACAGCCCCCCTACAATGATAATATAGAAAAGCAGACCGAAAAATGGGCTCATGAGCAATAGGTTGAAAAGAATGCATAGAGCACTGACAGTCTTAAAATAAATGGGTATCCCTTTTTCCATGAATATCTCCTATCAATTTGCTATGCTCTTCATCCTACCACACCCAAGCCCCAATTTCCACCTACCTCCACCCAACAACAGGCGAATATTTCCACCCCCACCCGGGGAAACTGAGCAAAACCCCAAAACAGGGGCGGCATTACGCGCGTCCACCCCACGAAAGGAACCCACACTATGCTACCACTAGAAGCCCTAGCCAACCACGGACAACACACCGCAAAGGGCCTCACTGGAATAGGTCATATCCGCGGCCGAAAACTGGCGGGAGAGCTATTATCCTGCCTGCGTAGCCTAAAAAACCAACATAAAAAAGCCGCGGCCTACGCCGCCGAAAGCGGCAATCTCCCTGGTGAAGTCGAGTGGTTCCTAGACAACTGGTATATCGCCGAACGCGAAGGCAAAGTCGCCGCCATCCATTTCCAAAGCGCCAGACATCTCCGCCGCGTCAATGGCGGCGTGCTCTTGCTCGTCCTGACCAAAGCCCTCGTAGAATCCGCGGACGGCGCAGTGACACCCGCACACATCCGCGCCTTCTTCGAGGGCGTGCAAACCGCGCGCCCGCTAGACGAGCAAGAAATCAGCCTCCTCATCCCCGCGATCACTGCCGCCCTCCTCCTCCGCCTCAAAACCCTGGCCGCCAAACTCAAAAGCACCGAAACCGAAGGCCTCGCCGACCAAATGGACCGCGTCTTCACCGCCCTCCGCCTCCTCCAAGGCCTCGATATGCAGGGCCTATTAGATGAACTCAGCCTCACCGAACAAACCCTCCGGCAAGACCCCGCCAAAGCCTACCGTTTGATGGACGAATGCACCCGCGGCCGCTACCGCCGCGAAGTCTCCATCCTCGCCAAACTGCACCGGATGGAAGAACACCAAGTCGCAAAGCGTGTGCTGGAGCTGTCCCAAAAAGGAGAGGGGAGAGCCAAACACGTCGGCCACTACCTCTTCACTGAACCGCTGGGCAAGGGGAAGAAGCAGACCCCAAGCGGCCTCTATATTGGCGGTATCCTGTGTACAAGCCTCGCTTTCGCGCTCCTCATGGGCATAGCGCTCTGCAGCGTCATTGTGACCCTGCTCCTCGTAATCCCCATCTCCGAGATCATGAAAAACCTCGTCGATTTCTTCATCATCAAATTCACCCGCCCCCAGCACGTCCCCCGGATGGGCTTGGACGCAGGCGTCCTCGCAGACGGCAGAACCCTCTGCGTCATCTCCGCCCTCCTAAACAGCGAAGCGGCCGGGATAGACTATGCCGCAAAACTCGAAGAATACTACCTCGCCAACCGAGACGCTGGTCCCAATCTTCTCTTCGGCATCCTAGCCGACCTCCCCGAATCTGAACACCAAACCCTCCCCGACGCCAAAATCTGGATCGACGTCACCACCGCCGCCCTCGAAGGCCTCAATAAAAAATACGACGCCACCTTCCTCCTCCTCTTCAGGGAGCGCACCTATAACCCCCAAAGCCGCCGCTACATGGGCTGGGAACGCAAACGCGGCGCTATCCTAGAACTCACCCGCCTCCTTATGGATGCGCCGAACTCCCTCCAAATTCGCGCCGGAACAAAGCTCACGCTCGCGGGCGTCAAATACGTCATCACCCTCGACAGTGACACCCGCCTCAACGTCGGCGCCGCTCGCGAGATGATCGGCGCCATGCTCCACCCTCTAAACACCCCCGTCATAGACCGCGCACAAGGCGTCGTCCGCGAAGGCGCGGCTCTCATGCAGCCCCGCATCGGCGTAGACCTCAAATCCGCCGGCCGATCCGACTTCACCCGCATCTTCGCCGGCCAAGGCGGCATCGACCCCTACGGCTCCGCCGCGTCAGACGTCTACCAAGACCTCTTCGCCGAAGGCAGCTTCACCGGCAAAGGCATCTTCGACGTCGCCGCCTATTCCATCTGCCTCGACCAGGCCTTCCCCGAAAACCGCATCCTCTCCCACGACCTCCTGGAAGGCGCCTACCTTCGCGCCGCCTATCTGGGGGACGTAGAGCTGACCGACGGCTACCCTCACAAAGTCCTCAGCTACTTCACCCGCATGCACCGCTGGACGAGAGGCGATTGGCAGTCTGCCCCCTGGATGTTCTCACGCGTCCCAAGGGCCGACGGTACAAAAGTGCAAAACCCGCTCAGCGCAATCAGCCGCTGGAAGATCTTCGACAACCTCCGCCGCAGTATGGTCCCCGTATTTACGATGGCGGCCCTGTTAGCCGCCATGTTCATCTCCGTAAACAGCCTATTTTGGGCCGGTATAGTCGCCATTTTGTCCCCACTATCGAGCCTCCTCATTTCCTCCGCGGACCTCATGTTTCGGCGAGACAGCGGCGCAAAAGCCCGCTACCACTCCGCCATCCTCTCCGGATTCACCGGCGGATTCCTTGAAACCATGAGCCAACTCATCCTCCTCCCATACCACGCCTTCATCTGCCTCTCCGGCGCGTTGACAGCGCTGGGCCGCATGCTCATCACCAAACGCAACATGCTCTCCTGGGTCACCTCCGCCGACGCCGAACAGAAAACGGGGACAGGCGTCCTCTACCACTACTACAAAATGCTCCCCGCCGTCATCATAGCGCTCGCAGCGATTTTTCTTTCGAATACGCCCTTCAAAGTAGCCGTCGGCATTGTCTGGCTCATCAGCCCCCTCTTCGCCCTCGGACTCAGCCGAGAGCGCAGGGAAGAACAAAGGGTCACAGACGAACACCGCAAATACCTGACCGAACAGGCCGCAGACATCTGGCGTTACTTCGAAGACTTCCTTACCCCCGAAGACCACTTCCTCCCTCCAGACAACTGGCAAGAACAACCCGCCGTCGGCATCGCCCACCGCACCAGCCCGACCAACATCGGCCTCGCCCTTCTCAGCGCCCTCGCCGCCATGGACCTCGGCCTTTGCCCAAAGCATAAAGCTCTTGGCTATATCGAAAACATGCTCGCCACCATGGAGCGCATGGAGAAGTGGAACGGCCACCTCTATAATTGGTACGACACCCGCACCCTCCGCCCCCTCCGCCCCGTCTACGTCTCCGCCGTAGACAGCGGCAACCTCTCCGGCTGTCTGCTCACGCTCCGCGAAGGCCTCTATGAAATGGGCCAACGCGACCTCGGCCAAAGAGCCGACAAACTCTTCCAGGACATGGGTTTCGCCTCCCTCTACGACCCCCGCCGCAAGCTATTCCGCATTGGCTGGGATCTAGAAAAAGACGCCCCCACCGAGGGCTGGTACGACCTCCTTGCCTCCGAGGCGCGGCAAACAAGCTATATCGCCATAGCGAGAGGCGACATCGAAGCCCGGCACTGGCGCAGACTGGGCAGAGCCCTCGTTAGCCAAGATCGCTACAGCGGCATGGCCTCCTGGACAGGCACCATGTTTGAATACCTCATGCCAACCCTCATTATGCCCTGTTACAAGGATAGCCTGCTCTATGAAAGTCAGAAATTCTGCGTCTATGTGCAGAAAAAACACCACACGCCCTGGGGTATCTCCGAGAGCGCGTTCTATGCCTTTGATCCGGCGCTGAATTACAGCTACAAGGCCCACGGCGTACAACGGCTAGCGCTCCGGCGCGGGATGAACAAAGAACTGGTGATTAGCCCTTACTCCACCTTCCTCGCGCTCCCGGTGGACATCCGTGCTTCGGTAAACAATCTGCGGCGGCTGGAGCAATATGGAGCCAAGGGGAAATACGGGTTCTACGAAGCCCTCGATTTTACACCGAGTCGCCGTGTGTCGGGAGATTGTCAGCTTGTCAAAACCTATATGGCGCATCATCTTGGTATGAGCCTGCTCACCATTGGCAACGTGCTCACAGACAATGCCATGCAGAAGCGATTCATGCGAGACTGCGCCATGTCCGCCTATCGAGAACTCTTGCAAGAGAAGGTACCGGTCGGGCAGATTGTGCTTCGCCAGCCTCCGCGTGAAGTGCCGGACAAACCAAGACGGCTCGCCGCGGCAGGGTGGCTAATAGAGCATACGGAGACGGACGTGTTTCGTCCAGCGGCGACGGTACTCTCCAACGGAGCCTATCATGTTGCCGTCACGGCAACGGGGCACAGCCGCAGTATGGCGGGGGAGACAATGACCGTCCGCTTTGCTCCGAGACAGGATGGGCCTGTGCAGGGGATCGGGTTCTATTGGCGCACGAAGGATGGTATCTGCCCCCTTCAAGCCGCGCCGGACTTTGATCCCGGCGTGCGGCACATTGCCCGCTTTACTGGCGGCGCGGCGGAGCTCACCGCACAGCGTCCGGGGTTGGAGAGCAGTGTCACAATCTCCGTCCCCGGCGGCGAATTGGGGGAGCGGCGGGTGGTCCGGTTGCAAAATCAGAGTGACACGCCGATAGAGGGCGAACTAATCTGTTATGCAGAGCCAGTCCTCGCCAGCCCTGCTGACTATTTCGCGCACCCGGCCTTTGTAAAACTCTCGATCGAGACAGAGCGCGAAGAAAACACGCTCATGATCCGCCGTCGCTCCAACGGTGTGCGGCCAGAATCCTATCTGGCCTTTGCGGTTACCGCAGACTTTGCGTTTGATACCTCCCGCGAGAAGGCACTAGGTCGTAGCGGCCTCTACGCAGCCTTATCACGAGATGCAGGCGGCACGTGCGGGACAGTGCTAGACCCCTGTATCCTGACCCGTATTCCGCTGGAACTCTCGCCAGGGGAAGCGCGTGAGGTAAGGTTCGCGCTGGCTGTAGGGGAAAAGCGGGGAGACGCCGCTGAAGCGGCGCGCAGAATCGTTTCGGGAGGGAATGGGCAAGAGGAGCGGTTTGTAGAACGTTGCGCGGAGCGGCTCGGTATCCCACCGGAGGAACTCACCGAGGCAATGGCGTCCGTATCTGACCTCCTCTATCCCTTTGCTCACTCCGGAGAGCGGAGCAGATTCATCACACCGCAATCCGCTGGGCAACGCGATTTATGGCCGCACGGCATCTCCGGCGATTTACCCATCATCACCGCGCGTATTGGGGAGGAGGATGATCTGACCCTCGCGGGGCGGCTCATTCGTTGGCACAGTCTGTTCCATCAATGCGGCCTAAACTATGACTTGGTTCTCCTCGTCAAAGACAGCGGAGATTACCGCCGTCCGCTCCATTCCGGCCTCCGCGATCTGCTCGCAGACCTCGGGCTAGAGAATTTCAAAGGTGCACGCGGCGGGATTCATCTGGTGGATGGCAGCGGAGACGTCGGCGCAATTCTTGCCGCGTCGGCAAGAATCTATGACGGTTCGGATACCCCTATAGGGGCGACCGCCCCTGATCGCCCACTGGTTCATCTGTACACCGCGCATCAACACGGGCGATCAAGGGCACCGTCCCCTACGCCGACCACCGTCGCCTTCTCCCGCGCCCCAGACGGCTCTGCCGTCATCGAAACCCGCGGCGGTCTGCCGCCGAACACGTGGAGTCATATGCTGGCCAATGACCGCTATGGCTACATCGCTACCGAAAGCGGAACAGGCCATATGTGGCAGAAGAACGCGCGCGAGAATAAACTCACTCCTTGGCGCAACGATACGTTGGCGACTGAAGGGCCCGAGCGCCTCACCCTGCTCCGCGATGGCGAGGAAATCTCCCTCTTCGCCGATACAGACGGCAGAGACTGCAAGATCACCTACGGCTTCGGCTACGCCCGCTGGGAGAAAACGATAGGGGATGACGTCATCACTGTCACGGCCTTCGTCCCAACAGATGTCGATGCCCGCGTGCTCCATGTAGAGGGCGACCTGCGCCCCGGCGATAAAATCGCCTATTTTGCAGAACTGGTTCTAGGCGTGGATGATAAAAACCGAGCCTATGTTGTTACCACTGTCGATGGTGCTATCCTTAGCGCGGAAAACGGCTCCAACGCCGAATTTCCAGGACAGACGTTTACCCTGGCGGCAAGTCAGGTGCCGGAGGGCTATACCTGTGATCGCCAGTCTTGGGCACGGCGAGAGTTGAACCGTCGCTCCGGCGCGGGACTAGATCCCTGTTTCTATGCCGTCTATCCAGGTGATGCGCCATTTGTCCTCGTGACTGGTACGAGCGGTGTCCACGACCTCTTAACCCTCGCACATTCTAACGCTGCAAATGCCGCTCTAGAGCGGACCAAAGCATGGTGGCAGGAACAGATCGGCGGAATAACTGTCCAAACCGGGGTAGAGGCGCTGGATCATCTCCTCTCTGGCTGGGCGCTCTATCAGGCTCTGGCCTGCCGTGTGATGGGGCGCAGTTCCGTCTATCAATGCGGCGGGGCGTACGGGTTTCGCGACCAGCTTCAAGACAGCACGGCCTTAATCGCTACAAGCCCGGAGGTGACGAAGAACATCCTACTCCTGGCGGCGGCACATCAATTCGAGGAGGGTGATGTCCAACACTGGTGGCACCCCTCCGGCCTTGCGAGCGTAGCGGACAAAGGCGTCCGCACCCGGTGCAGTGACGATCTGCTATTTTTGCCCTACGTCCTCTGCGAATACGTGGAAAAGACAGGCGACGCGACGATTTGCGAAATCACAGCCCCCTATATCCGTTCGCCCATCTTAGAAGAGCGAGAGCACGAACGGTACGAATCCCCCGCGATTAGCGAACGCACAGAACCACTCTTCGGCCATGCGAAGCGAGCCATAGACCTCGTCCTTTATCGTGGGGCGGGCCGCAATGGCCTTGCCCTCATGGGCACCGGTGATTGGAACGACGGTATGAATCTGGTCGGCGCGGACGGAAAAGGAGAGAGCGTCTGGCTCACTTGGTTCCTCGCCCACGTCCTAGAGCGATTCTCTGATCTCTGTGACCGCCAAGGCCAAACCGAACTCGCCGTCTACTACCGAGACGAAGCCCGCCGCTGGGGTAAAGCGGCGGACGAAGCCTGGGACGGCGCCTGGTATTTGCGCGGCACCTACGACAATGGCAAGACGCTTGGCAGCAAAGCGGACAAGGAGTGCCAAATCGACGCCATCGCCCAAGGCTTCTCCACCATGACCCGTTACGCGGACCCGCAAAAGGTAAAAACCGCCATCCACTCCGCCATCAGCCGCCTGTATGACCAAGAGGCAGGTATCATCCGCCTCTTCACCCCCTCCTTTGCAGACGGCGCAGAAAATCCCGGCTATATCCGCGGCTACGCCCCCGGTCTGCGCGAAAACGGCGGCCAATACACCCACGGTATCCTATGGCTCATCCTGGGCGCATTCCGCGCGGGCCTTGTGGACGAAGGTTACGCCATGCTAAACGCCATCATCCCCGCCCACCACGACCAGGCGATCTATCGCGGCGAACCCTATGTATTAGCCGCCGATGTCTACAGCAATCCCCAACACGTAGGTCGCGCCGGCTGGACCTGGTACACCGGCGCCTCCGGCTGGTTCTGGCGTATCGCGATGGAAAATCTGTTAGGCCTAAACCTGCGAGACGGCAAACTCTATATTGCCCCAAACCTCCCGAAAGCGCTCTCAAGCTACACCGTGACGTGGAAAACGCAAACGGAAACTTGGAACATCGAAGTAAAAGACGGCAATATCACCGTAAACGGAAAACCCTATAAGGGTGAAGGCCTCGAAATCCACCCCACAGACACGCACCGCACATGCAATCGCACCCACAGCACAACAACCCCCACGCCCTAAAGCGACATCCCCCTCCGCCGGCCGAGGCGGAACCACACGCCTTGAACGACCACGAGTGCAAAGTCAAAAGAAAGAGATTTTCAAGAGAAACACAGTTTCTCTATGAATCGCGTTTTTGCTTCTTTTTGGCGAAGCAAAAAGAAGGCCCGCCCGGCAGGGCAAACAGCCTACGGCCCGTCGGGCCAATAGAAATATCCCTATAGCAAAAACCAGGAAAATCTTGTATAATAAGAAAAAATCCACAAACGGAGAATCGCCATGCAAGCACCAAGCAGAAAAGAAATAGCCCCCTTTGTATTCCTGACACATTTGCAGACAAATAAATTCAAAACCGCCACCCTGCGTCTGAGCCTTCTCACCCAGCTAGACCGCGACACAGCGGCGAAAACGGCGCTCCTGCCGAGAGTCTTGCTCAGAGGTACCGAAAGCCACCCAGACATGGAATCCATCGCCCGGGCTCTGGACGAGCTCTACGGCGCGGAGATCGAGCAGAAGATCGTCAAAAAAGGCGAGATTCAGTGTCTAAATCTCAGTGCGAGCTTTGTAGACGACAGCTGCTTGCCAGGAGAAGACGGGATTTTACCCGAGGTCACGGCATTGCTGGGCGAGATTTTGCTGCGGCCTGCCCGAGAGGGCGGTAAGTTGAAGGCTGTCTATGTAGAGAGCGAACGAGAAAAACTACTCGACGAGATTCGCGGACGTATCAACAACAAGGATCTCTACGCCATTGGCCGTCTGGTCGAACAGATGTGCGACGGAGAGGCTTTCTCGGTGTTCCGGCTCGGCAGTGAGCAGGAGGCAGAGGAGATTGATGCTGAGGCCCTGACCGCGCACTATGAAGAATTGCTAGCAACCTCGCCGATCGAGATTTTCTATAGCGGTGCCGTGCCCTTAGAGCAAGTGGAACAAGCTCTGGAGACAGCCTTTAAGACCCTGCCGCGCACAGAACCAGACCTCGATCTCGGCACAGATGTGCGTATGAACAGCCTGGAGGAAAACCCCCGCTATTTCACGGAAGAACTCGACGTAACCCAGGGCAAGCTGAGCCTCGGATTCCGTCTGGGCGCCGCTATGGAAGAGCCAGACTATGTCGCGCTCCGGCTGTTTCATTATATCTATGGTGGGTCGGTGAACTCCAAGTTGTTCCTCAACGTCCGCGAACGGCTCTCGCTCTGTTACTATGCCACTTCCATCCTAGAGGAGCACAAAGGTCTGCTCCTCGTGGCCTCAGGAATTGAGTTCGAGAAGTATGACGAGGCAAAGGCCGAGATTTTAGCCCAGCTAGAAGCCATGCAGAAGGGCGAGATCACGGACCAGGAATTTGGCTGGGGCAAGAAAACCCTCATGTCAGATCTCCGCATGCTCTGCGATGAACAGGCGCAACTAGAGGATTTTTATCTGAACCAAACCCTCCTCGGCGAAGACAGTGACATCGACGCACTGATCGCCGCGGTGGAGCGGGTAGAAAAGGCAGAGATTATAGAAATCGCCAAAGAGCTCCAACTAGACGCAGTGTATTTCCTCACAGGGGAGGAGGCCGAGTAATGGACAAGAAATACTACGAAAATCTGGGCGAAACGCTCTACAGCGGCACCCTAGAAAACGGCCTCACGGTCTATGTGATCCCGAAAGTCGGCTATGAGAAAAAGTACGCCTTCTTCGCCACCAGCTACGGCGGCGCGGACCGACGGTTCCAACTAGACGGCACGTGGCAAGACACCCCAGCGGGCATCGCCCATTTTCTGGAACACAAACTCTTTGACACTGAGACGGGAAACGCGTTGGCGGACCTTGCCGCAAACGGTGCCAGTCCCAACGCCTTCACCAGCTTCGAGATGACGGCCTATCATTTCGAGTGTACCGAAGGGTTCGAAGAAAATCTCAAAACTTTGCTTGATTTTGTTTCCATACCCTATTTCACGGAGGAGAGCGTGGCCAAAGAGCAGGGCATCATCGGGCAAGAGATCAACATGATCGAAGACAGCCCGGGTTATGTGGCCTTTTTCAATCTGCTCAAGGGGCTTTATGGCACACATCCGGTGAGGGATTCTATCGCAGGAACAATAGAAAGCATCGAACAAATCACGGCCCAAACGCTCTACAACCTCCACCGCGCCTTCTATCGGCCCAGCAATATGGTACTCTGTGTCGCTGGAGATGTAGACCCGGAGCGGGTACTAGAGTTGGCCCGCGAACTCCTGCCGAAAGACTTCCACGAACCGCCCGTCAAAGACCACGGCCCGTCGGATACTGTTCCGGTGATAAAGGCGAAGACGGAGATCTCCATGGCCGTCTCTCAGCCCATGTTCCTCTGCGGTACCCGCGTGCCGCCGGGAGAGAAGGGGATGGCCTATCTGCAACAGGAGTTGACGGGTAGCCTCGCCATCCAATATCTTGCGGGAAAATCGGCGCCACTCTATCTGCGGCTCTACGACGAAGGGCTCATCTCGAACGACTTTTCCTGTGGCTTTATGAGCGGAGGCAGCTTTGCATTCACCGAATTTTCCGGTGAGAGCCGTGACCCGGATTGTGTGCTGGCAGAGATTCGCGCCGAGGTCGCGGCGATTCTGACGGGAGGTATAGACGAAGCCAGATTTATTCGCCTGAAAAAGGCAACCCTCGGGCAACGCATCAGAGCTCTGGACAGCATGGAAAATCTCTGCTGCGATCAAATCGCCAGCCACTTCCGCGGCGCGAATGCCTTAGATAGCCTGGGAATTCTGGCAGATGTCACGAGCCAAGATGTGCAGGAGTTTATTGCGCAACACTTACAGGCAGAGCAGTTTGCTCTGTCCGTAGTAACCCCATAGGGCCAGCCCTCAGTCGCCCGCTATTCCCATACAGCATCGCATACCAAACAACGGGCGGCCAATGGCCGCCCCTACATAACGAGGTGACCCTGTGGACAATGCAATCATCAGCTTCCCCTTATTCGGCCTCATTTTAGACCCGCCCCGCTCGATTGCCATTTTCGGCTTTCACATTCACATCTATGGCATCATTCTCGGCACAGGCCTTGTGGTGGCGGCGATTTGGGCAATGCGAGAGGCGCCCAGCTTCGGGCTCACACAGGACAATATTCTCGACATGTTAATCGCCGCGGTGCCCACCTCCATCATTTTCTCCCGGCTCTATTTTGTAGCCTTCAACTGGCACCTCTACGCGGATAACCCGATCACGATCATCACCGGAATCCGTTCAGGAGGGATCACGATTTTCGGCGTCATTCTCGGCGCATTCCTCGGAGCGTTCATCTGTAGCCGCGTGCGAAAAATTGATTTTCTGTCCTTCATCGACCTCGGCGGCATGGGCTTGCTCATTGGGCAAATTATCGGCCGCTGGGGGAACTTTGTGAACCGCGAACTCTTCGGTTTGCCTACGGACGTGCCCTGGCGTATGGGTCTAACAGCAGACGGGCAGACGATCTATGTCCACCCGACCTTCCTCTATGAGTCGCTCTGGAACCTGCTAGGCCTGTGTTTGATCTACACCTACTCGAAGCGGGTAGGCCGGAAGTATAAGGGCCAGCTCTTCCTGTTTTACCTATTCTGGTACGGACTAGGCCGAATCTGGGTCGAGGCGCTGCGAGATCCGTCCCAAAATATGTTTCTGGGTACGATCCCAATCAACATGGCAATCGCCTTCGCCTGCGTCATCGGAGCGGGCGCGGCCAATTGGATCATACTGAACCGCAAAAAAGCGAATAAAAAGGAGGCAATCTAACATGGAAAACATCAAAGACGAAACAATTCAAGAGGACGATATTCTGGAGTGCGAATGCCAAGACGATGCATGCTGCTGCCTAGAGGGCGAAGTGGAGGAAGAGACAGCCATTGAGATCAATCTACTTCCCATATTGCTCGGCATTGCAGGCATCTTGATCGTGAGACACCTGTGGAAAAAGAGACGAGAAGGACGGGCGTAATATGGCAATCATCCTAGACGGCAAAGCCCTAGCCGAAGAGATCAAAGAAAAACTGCGGGTAGAGGTAGCGCAAAGCGGATTGCACCCCGGTCTTGCGGTTGTTGTCGTTGGCGATAATCCCGCGTCTCGCATATACGTAGATAGCAAGAAGAAAGACTGCGCCGTCTGCGGCATCAAAAGCGAAGAAATCGCCCTTCCGGCGGATGCGGGGGAGGAGAAGTTGCTCGCCGTAATCGCCGAACTGAACCAGCGCCCCGATATCCATGGTATCCTAGTCCAACTCCCCTTGCCGGAGGGATACAGTGAGCAGAAGGTGATCCAAGCCATCGCGCCGGAGAAAGACGTAGACGCCTTCCACCTCATCAATGTGGGTCGCATCATGGTCGGCAACTATGCCTTCCTGCCCTGCACCCCAGCGGGCGTCATGGAATTATTAGACCACTACGGCATCGACCCGAAAGGCAAACACTGCGTTGTCGTGGGTCGGTCTGATATCGTCGGAAAGCCGCAGGCTATGATGATGCTCCACCGCCACGCCACCGTGACGATCTGTCATTCTCGCACCCCCGATCTCAGCGCGATCACCCGCCAAGCGGATATTTTGGTAGCCGCAGTGGGCAAAGTGAACCTCATTACGGCCGACATGGTAAAACCCGGTGCAGTCGTAGTAGATGTCGCCATGAATCGCGATGAAAACGGCAAGCTTTGCGGCGACGTAGACTTCGCAAATGTAGAGCCCATCGCCTCTTACATCACCCCCGTCCCCGGCGGTGTAGGCCCCATGACCCGCGCAATGCTCCTCGAAAATACGCTGACGGCGGCAAAAGCGGCTGTGGGCTTGCAAAAAGAATAAAAGTCTGGTAAACTATAAAGACTAAGCACTACATAAAGGAGGCAATACAACATGGTAAGCTTCGATTTTGAATCCTTCAAGGAAAAAGCCCTAGCCACAGCGGGAAAAGTGGCAGACAAATCCGTAGCCCTCGCAAAGACCGCCGGTGAAAAAGCGAAGGTGCTGGGCAAGATCACAAAGCTCAAGACCGAAATCGCAATGGAGAAAGATACCGTCCGCAAGAATTTTGCCGAGATCGGCAAAATGTACTATGAAAAGCACAAGGATAACCCAGATCCAGATATGGCACAGGCTATTTTGGAGTCCAGTGCGTCTCTGGAGGCCGTAGCGGCAAAGCAGGCGGAGATTGAACTCCTCAAGAAAGACCTGGCAGACAAATACGACGCGGCGGCAGAAAAAGTAGACGAGACGATCGAAGATATCATCGAATCCGTCGTCGACGACGAAGCGGACGAGGATCAATAGACTAAAATCCAAACAAACAGCCCCTAGAATCTAGGGGCTGTTTTTCCCAAGCAGGAGGCATTCCATGGAACACGAGGTAAGACGTGCCCAACCCGATGAACTAGATAAAGTAATCGAGATCATCGAAAGCGGTAGGGCATACTTAAAGGCACAGGGCGTCCCCCAATGGCAAAACGGTACCGGGCCGGGTCCGGAGGAAGCGAAGGTAGATGTTGCGCGCGGATACGGTTATGTGCTAGAGGTCGAAGGCGACGCGAAAGGCTATGCTACGCTGATTCCCGGGCCGGAAGGTTCACCGGAACTCGCAGAAGGCGCATGGAACGGGTCTTGCGAACAATACACCACCATCCACCGTGTCGCCATAGACGCCTCCGCGCGAGGCTCGGGTTTTGCCGGGGCCTTTATAGCGGGCATGGTCCAGATCGCGGGGGAGCTCGGCTACCCGGACATCCGCATTGACACGCACCCGAAAAATGAAATCATGCAGAAAGTAATCGCGCGGAATGGGTTTATTGAGGTGGGCGTTTTAGAACTGCCTTTCACAGACGGAAAGCGCCTCGCCTATCAGCTTTTGCTGGAGGAGGACACATGGCAATCCTAGTTGTTGGTGGAGCCGGGTATATCGGCTCCCATACGGTCTATGCGCTCTTGGAACAGGACCCAAACTGCACCGTTATCGTGGCGGACAACCTGTCTACCGGACATCGGAGGGCGGTCCATCCAAAGGCGAAATTTTATGAACTCGACATCCACAACAGAGCCGCCCTGGACGAACTGTTTGCGCAGGAGCAGGTCGAAGGGGTTATCCACTTCGCCGCCAGTAGTCAGGTAGGGGAGAGCATGGAGAAGCCTCTGGAATACTACGCCAACAACCTCGGCGGCACCACCACATTGCTCCAAGCGATGGCAGCGGCAGACGTCCGGCACATCGTGTTCTCTTCCACCGCCGCGGTCTATGGTGAACCGCAAAACATCCCGATTCGAGAGGACGATCCCACAATCCCAACCAACTGCTACGGGGAGACAAAACTAGCCGTAGAGCGCATGTTAGCCTGGGCCAAAGGCGCACATGACCTGAACTACGTCGCCCTGCGCTACTTCAACGCCGCGGGCGCGCACATCTCGGGAGAAATCGGCGAAGTCCACAATCCAGAGACACATCTGGTCCCTGTTGTACTTCAGGTGCCGAACGGAAAGCGGCCCGGAGTCTCCGTCTTCGGAGAAGACTACCCCACCAAAGACGGTACCTGTGTGAGAGATTATATCCACGTCACAGACTTGGCGGACGCCCACATCCTAGCTCTGAAATATCTGCGCAACGGCGGGACGAGCGATGTGTTCAATCTCGGCAACGGCGTCGGCTTCACCGTAAAAGAGGTCATAGAGGTGGCGAAAGACGTCACAGCGCACGAGATTCCCGTGACCACAGCGCCCCGCCGCGCCGGAGACCCGGCCCAACTGGTAGCATCCTCGGAGAAGGCGCGCACAGTCCTCGGCTGGAAGCCATGCTATGACAGCCTCACGACGATCGTAGAAACCGCTTGGCAGTGGCATAGAACCCATCCGGACGGATTTTAAGACAAATAAATGCAAAAATAAGAGCGCACTCAGAAAACGCAGGATTACAAATTGAGTGCGCTTAAAATATCTTCGACCTCTGGAAAAAAGAGCATCGCATGGTCAATCCCTAGTTTCTCCGCTTGAAAGAGCTTCTTACGGATGCTTCCGGCATCGTCGTAGAGCACAAAGTGGGAGCCCCTTGCATCTTGGTAGGTGAAATAATAGGCGGAGAGATCTTGCGAAAAGTAGGCCTGCGGATCTTGCTCTCGGGTGAGATCATAGAGTTCCTTGGCGGTGAGTTTCTGCCCTGCCTCGCCCTCGGTGGCGAGACAGTAGTCCATGCGGAGGCGCTCAATGTCGAGGCAAATCCGCTCTTTGCCATAATAACCGACCATCTCCTCAAGCCGCGCCGGGAGGCTCCCACCGGAGATGGCCGTAGGGATCAGTACCCGCGCCCAGTCGCTGTCGTTCGCGAAGGCCTCCGGCAGATAGAACTCCCCGCCTTGGCGGCGTAACCGCCCCGCTAGGACTGCCGCTACCGTATGAAGTTCTGGGGAAGTCCGCTGGAACGCGAGCATTACACCATCGAAGCCGCGCTGGATGCATTCGCGGATGACCTCGGCGGCGAGCAGATCAGGACTACCGGTGCCAAGGTCGAGATCGGATCCGCCGTCGCCCAATACCATGAGCCCGCCCCGGAGAGACAGGGGGATATTGGCGCGGAACAGATGAAATCCCTGGCCGATTTGATAGGCCATATGCGCGATGGGCAGGTCAAAGGACCTAGCTCTGCCGAGATCCTCCGGCGGGGTGGCGAGTATCACTTTCGTTTCCAAAGGCAACGCCTCCTTGTGTGTTCAGTAGACAGGGAGGCGCTGTTTTGCTATACTATTCTACAGGGACGATGTTTATATCGTCCCACTTAGCGCCCCAATTAACTCTATGAACGGATGGAACCGATTATGAGCTTTTCCCTCATCCCCAAACTGGTAGTCCCCGATATCTTCTATGTGACGCCGGAGCTCCTCCGGCAAAAGGGGATCACCTTTTTACTTCTCGATCTAGACAACACTCTCGCGCCTTATTCCGAAGATATGCCCTCGGAGCAGGTTCTCGCCTGGGTTGCCGAACTGCGGGCCAGCGGCATAGAGGTGTTTATGATCTCCAATAGCCGTAAAAGCCGCCGTGCGGACGACTATGCAGCAGCCTGCGATATGCTCTTCATCAAGCGCGCCGGCAAACCAAATCCACGCGCACTACACGCGGCGATGGAGCAGTTTGGCAAACGTCCGGAGGAATCCGCGCTCATGGGCGACCAAATCTTTACCGACAGCCTAGCGGCAAACCGCGCCGGGATACTCTCCATCGTCGTCCGGCCGATCGAGATGAAAAATCTCTTCTTCCGCCTGCGCTACGGTCTAGAGAAGCCGCTGCGTGCCCTGAGCAAGGAGAAACTACAATGAACCGCATCCGCGACATGCAGGCGGCCTTGCCGACTCGTAATCTCGACGGTCTATTGCTCACCGGACCAATCAACCGCCGCTGGGCGATAGGGTTTCCTTCCTCCGCCGGTGCGCTAGTGGTGACAGAGCGCGAAAGCGTCTTCATCACCGACAGTCGCTATATCGAGGCCGCAAAAACGATTGATCGGTCGCTCTCCGTCGTGGAGATCAAGACCGGTCAATCCTACGCCGCGCTTATCAACGAAGTACTGGGCCGAAACAACGTAAAGCGTCTCGGCTTCGAAGAAAACGTGATGACCCAAGGAACCTACACCGTTTATCAGGAGAAACTAGACGTCGAACTCATTCCGGCCCAAACGCTTCTAGACGATCTGCGTGCCATGAAAACCCCGGAAGAATACGCCCTCATGCGCGCCTCCCAAGCGATCACAGACAAAACCTTCGCAGAGATTCTGCCGCTAATCACCAAGGACCTCACCGAACGATCCCTCGCGGCGGAGATCATCTATCGTCTCCTGAAAAACGGCGCGGAACGCCCCGCCTTCGACCCCATTGTCGTCTCCGGTTCCCGCTCCAGTATGCCCCACGGCACACCAAGCGATCAAAAACTAGAGGGCTTCATCACCCTAGATTTCGGCGCCGTCTACCAAGGCTACACATCCGACATGACCCGCACCCTCTGCCTCGGCACACCAAACGAGGAGATGCGCACAGTATATGAGACGGTCTTACAGGCACAACGCGCCGGTATCGCCGCCGCCAAAGCCGGAATCATCGGCAAAGACCTCGACCGTGTTGCCCGCGACGTAATCGAAGCGGCGGGGTACGGCGACTATTTCAACCACAGCTTCGGACACAGCCTGGGCCTCGAAGTCCACGAATCCCTCAAAGTCGGCCCGACGGAAGAGAAACCCCTGCCCAAATGTGCTGTCATCTCCGCGGAGCCGGGTATCTACCTCCCAGGGAAATTCGGCGTCCGAATCGAGGACACGCTCTATCTCACCGAAACCGGTTGCGAAATCTTGACTCAGACGCCAAAAAAGCTTATCGTGTTATGATGTCCTTGACCTTAACCCCGCCGGAGGATAGGTGCGCCGTACATCATCTTGTGAGTTCCCCGGAAAATTTCGGAAAAAGGTTGCAAATGTAGGAAAAGTAGAGTAAAATCGTAACAAAGAAACAGCCATTTAAGAGGAGAAGAGAAACGATGATATCAGCCAGCGATTTTAGAAATGGAGTCACCTTTGAATACGACGGCAAGGTCATGCAGGTCGTTGAGTTCCAGCATGTCAAGCCAGGTAAAGGTGCGGCCTTTGTACGTGCAAAAATTAGAAACGTCATCACAGGCGGCGTAATCGAGACAAGCTTCAACCCCTCGGAAAAGTTCGAGAATGCCTTCGTAGAGCGCCGCGAGATGGAATATAGCTACGAAGACGGCGGGTTATACTACTTCATGAACAACGAAACCTACGAACTCGAACCAATCGACGGAAGTATCCTCGGCCCGAGCTTCCGCTTCGTCATGGAAAACATGCCCTGCACCGTGTCGAGCTACAAAGGCAAGGTTTTCTCGGTAGACCCTCCGAATTTTGTAGAACTGGAAGTCACCGAATCCGACCCCGGCCTCAAAGGTGATACGGCATCGTCCAACGTGACCAAACCGGCAACGCTTGAGTCCGGCGCGGAAGTAAGAGTGCCCCTGTTCATCAACCCCGGCGATCGGATCAAAGTAGACACCCGCACCGGCGAATATATGGAGCGGGCAAAGGGCTAAACTGAGACAAAAGGGAGGACAGGCTATGTCGATTGCAAAACGCGTTACCTATTTGAAAGGTATGGCAGAAGGCCTGAACCTAGGCAAAGACACCAAGGAGGAGAAAATCCTCCAGGTCATCATCGAGATTTTAGAAGACATATCTGTCGAACTGGAAGACCTCACAGAAGATGTCCTATCCCTAGACGACGATATGAGCGCAATCATTGAAGATGTGCAAGATATCGAAGATGTGCTCTTTGAAGATGAGAAAGAGCCCTGTGCGTGCGGCTGTGACCGCTGTGGCTGTGGCAACGAATCCGCCCAGAGCGATATTCCTGCCCCTCAACCCCCTGCCTATACCAGCGGCCCAGCGTTGAATTTCACCAATGGGAAGCACCAAAAGAAACCCCAGCTTTACGCGGTCCAATGTCCAAGCTGCCAGAACGAAATGCAGATAGACGACGAGGTGCTCAGGCGCGGCACCTTGACCTGCCCCAACTGCGGAGAGAGACTCGAATTGGAAGAGCCATCGTAAGGCATAGAAACAAACAAAGAACCGGGCCTGCATCGCAGGCCCGGTTTTAATTTGCGTGAAAAGTGTTTATGTTTAGGGTATGCAATCGGTAGGGCTATATCAATTAGCTGCAATACACACCCCTACAACGGCCTCTTCCAAGGCGAAACAGTCCGCATCTTCACCCCGCAGACCAGCCCCATCGCAATGAAGGTGGTCACCAGCGATGAACCCCCATATCCAAAGAAGGGAAGCGCGATCCCGATGACAGGAGCGAGCCCCAGCGTCATGCCGATGTTCAGGAGGGTCTGAAACAGCATAAAAGCCCCAATCCCGGAACAAGTCAGCGCGGACAGTGTATCTCGGGCCTGCGCGGCGACATAGAAACAGCGGATGATAATCAAGGCAAGCAAAAGAATCACCAAGCTCGTCCCAATGATGCCCAGTTCCTCCCCAGCGGCGGAGAAGATGAAATCCGTCCACTGGGCCGGAACGCCGCCTGATTGGGTCTGCGTACCCTGCCCAATGCCCTGCCCCGTGACTTGCCCCGAAGCAATCGCGATCCGGCTCCGATGGGGCTGGAAATTCCACCAAGTATTGGTGGGATCAATGGAGGGAACAAACGGGGCGAGAATCCGCTGGCGTTGATAGTAGTGAAAAAAGGTTTCGCTGTGCCAGAGAATAAACCCAATGGGTGCGGCGATTGCGCTGCCCAAGGCAAACCAGCGCAGCTTCACCCCTGCCAGAAAAAGCATGGTGAGGAACATGAAGATGAAAATCAAAGAGTTACCCATATCCGGCAAGAGCACTAAAATGATGGCAAAGTGGATTGCCAATTGACAAAGGGCGAAAAAGGAGTTGAGGTTCTTATACTCCTTCAGATAGTGAATGTGATAGGCGAACATGATGATAAAGGTAATTTTCACGATCTCACTGGGCTGAATCCCGATCCCAAAAAAGCGCAGCCAGATGCGATATCCGCCATCAATGCCGTAGCCGAAGACACGTAGGCTGAGCAAGATCAGAATGCTAAAGATCAAAAGCGCCTTCCAGCGTGTGGCGATGCTGTCAAGATCGACCAGGGAGAAAAGGACAAAACAAATCAGCCCTAGGATAAGCGCGAGGATCTGCACTGTCAAAAAAGGCCCCGCTCCGCCGGCGAAATTCCGGGTAGAACTCCAGATGAGAACAAGGCCGAAGACAGAGCAGATAATACTAAGGATGAGCAGAAACATATCTGCTTTTTTCATATAACCGAAAGATGCCGAAAGTGCGCGTTTCACTGCAAGAGGCTCCTTTGCCGCGTGGTATATCCATTTGTTTTAACATCGTCGTTTACATCGTAATGTTAAATGCGTTTCAATGAGAAAAATGATTGCTTGCAATCATTTTAACACAAACTCGCCCTTTACGCAAATGCCTCTGTTCTGATATAATGTAAACATTCTATGTCCTCCGCAGTAGATGAGAAAAACAGAGATGCTATGACAGCAAAAGTGAGGAAAAATCCATGACGGTGGTGACCCATAGCGCAAGGGAGACAGAAGAGCTAGGTAAGACTTTGGCGAAGCAGCTTCGGCCGAGAACTGTCCTAGCGTTTACAGGCGATCTGGGTGCCGGAAAGACCACTCTGACCCGTGGCATTGCAGCGGGCCTCGGCATCACCGTACCCGTCACAAGCCCGACCTATACCATCGTCAACGAATATCACGAAGGGACCCCGCCCCTCATCCACTTCGATATGTACCGCCTCAGTTCTCCAGACGAACTCTTCGAGATCGGCTGGGAAGACTATCTCCAGCAAAACGCGATCCTCGCCATAGAGTGGAGCGAAAACATAGCCGCTGCCCTCCCGCCGGACACAGTATATATCCGGATAGAACAAGTAGGGGAGACGAGCCGAAAAATCACCATCACCGGCCTAGACTGTGAGGGTGACCTATGAAAATACTAGCCATCGAATCCTCCGCCCAAGCGGCCTCTGTAGCGATTGTAGAAAATGGGAGTCTCATTGCCCAAACCACGCAACACGCCGGCCTAACCCACTCGAAAACCCTCCTGCCCATGATCCACGCCCTGCTAAACGGCCTGGACATCAAAGTGGCAGACCTAGACAAAATCGCCATAGCCAGAGGTCCCGGTTCCTTCACCGGCATCCGCATCGGCGTAGCGACAGCGAAAGGCCTCGCCTTCGCGGCAGATATACCTCTCGTCGGCGTATCCAGCCTAGAGGCAATGGCCCATCAGGCGAAACATCTGGGTCCCGGCCTCATCACACCCGTTATGGACGCCCGGCGAAGTCAAGTCTATAACGCCCTGTTCCGCGCCGATGGTGCTAGGCTCATCCGGCTCACGGAAGACAGAGCCATCGCCATAGAAGACCTCTTTGCCCAGGCCGACCACGAAGGCCCCTACCTCCTCGTCGGAGACGGCGCGGCGCTCTGTTATGCATGGCTGCAAGACAAAGGCATCCCCGCACAAATACTACCAGAACACCTCGTCCAACAGACCGCATGGGGCGTGGCGATTGTAGCGGAACACTTGCCCGGCGAAAGCGCGTACGAAGTAAATCCAGAGTACATCCGCCCCTCCCAAGCGGAGCGGGAGCGGATGGAACGTGGGAAATAAAGGAGAGAACATATCATGTCAAACCTACACGTACTAGACCATCCGCTCCTCCAACACAAATTAGCAATGCTGCGAGACAAACACACCGGCGTCAAAGAATTTCGGGAAGTCGTAACTGAAATGGCGACGCTCATGTGCTATGAAGCCACCCGCGATCTCGCCCTCGAAGAGGTAGAGATTGAGACACCGCTCGCTCCCGCCAAAGTGAAACAGCTCGCGGGTAAAAAACTTGCCGTCGTCCCCATCCTGCGCGCCGGGCTCGGCATGGTAGATGGCATCCAGAACCTCATTCCCTCCGTAAAAATCGGACACCTCGGCCTCTATCGGGACCCAGAGACGCTGGAGCCTGTAGAATACTATTGCAAAATGCCTCGCGACATCGCGGAGCGGGAAGCCATCCTCCTCGACCCCATGCTCGCCACCGGCGGCAGCGCCTCCGCGGCAATCGACGTATTGAAAGGCTATGGCTGTAAGCGTGTCAAATTGATGTGCATCCTAGCCGCACCAGAGGGAATCGAGCGTGTGCAGAAAGACCACCCAGATGTAGATATTTACACCACCGCAGTAGACGAATGCCTCAACGACCACGGCTACATCCTCCCCGGCCTCGGCGACGCAGGCGATCGGATTTTTGGCACAAAGTAGTCCCCAACAGGGGCGATCTCGAAGGGGTCGCCCCATTTTTTCTTTTCTATAGAAATGTTTCTCTTTGGCCAAGCAGGCCTAACGCTCCGTGTCGCCGAAGGCGACCTACTTTTTGCGTTGGCAAAAAGTAGGCAAAAAACAATTCAAGAGAAACCGAATGGTTTCTCTTGAAAATCTCCTCCTTTTAACCTTACTGCACAGCGGATCGCACGTCACAGCTTCCGCCTCGCCCGGCGGAAGGGAATGCGGTGCGAAAACCACCGCACATTCAATCGCACCTGCCGCATTACAATTCACACGCCCTAAAGCGGCCCCACTTCCGCCGGCAGGCGGAACCCCAAACCCGAAACGCCCACAAACCAAAAGTCAAACAGGGGTTGTCAGGGGCGCAGCCCTTGACTCGCTTTTTTGCTTACTTTTTGCGCGATGCAAAAAGTAAGGCGCCTCAGCGCAACGAGCAAAGCGAGCCGCAGGCCCAAAAAGTAAAATGGTAGAGAAAAAATAAAGAGCAAGGACAAAAACCCATGACAGTAGAAACAAAAAAAGACTTCCTATCCCTCCGCAAAACCATCATAGAAAACACCTTCCAACACCTAAACGAAAAACAACGCCAAGCCGTCCTAGCCACAGAAGGCCCCCTCCTCCTCCTCGCCGGAGCCGGCAGCGGCAAGACCACAGTTCTCATCAGCCGCATCGCGAATCTGATGCTTTATGGTCGCGCCTCCGACACAGAAGAAATCCCGGAAGACCTCAGGGAGACAGATCTAGCCTTCCTGCGCCTCTATAGAGATAACCTAGATGACCAAGCCCTCCGCGAAGCCGGCGCCGCAAAAGCCAGAGCCATCTGTGCGCTAGCCCCCGTGCGTCCCTGGGAGATTCTAGCCATCACCTTCACCAACAAAGCTGCCGACGAACTCAAACACCGCCTAGAAAAACGCCTTGGCGACGAAGCCCGGGACATCTGGGCCATGACCTTCCACTCGGCCTGCGTACGCATCCTCCGCCGCTACATCGACCGCCTAGGCTACGACAACGGCTTCACCATCTACGACTCGGCAGACAGTCAAAGCCTCGTCAAACGCATCCTGGCCGACTTTAATCTAGACGACAAAACCTACCAACCCCGCCAAATCCTAGCCGATATCGGCAGAGCCAAAGACGCCCAACAAGATCCGGCGGCCTATCAAGCCCTCGCGGAAAAAGAGGGCGACCACTACCGCCGCAGAACCGCCGAAGTCTACGTCGAATACGCAAAGCGCCTCCGCAAAGCCGACGCGGTCGATTTCGACGATCTGCTGTTTCTCACCGTCAAACTCCTCCAAACCGACGAAGAAGTCCGGCGGCACTACCAACGCCAATTCCGCTACGTCCTCATCGACGAGTATCAAGATACCAACAACCTCCAATACCTCTTCGCCAACCTCTTGGCAGGAGGATACGGCAACATCTGCGTCGTGGGAGACGATGACCAAAGTATCTACAAATTCCGCGGCGCGACCATCCAAAACATCCTCAACTTCGAACAACAACACCCCGGCGCCCGAACCATCCGCCTAGAACAAAACTACCGCTCGACGGGCCACATCCTGGAAGCGGCGAACGCGGTAATCAAAAACAACCAAGGCCGCAAAGGCAAACACCTCTGGACCGATCAAGGATCGGGCGAAAAGCTCACCCACTACGCCGCCCGCAGCCAAGAAGAGGAAGCCAACTACGTCGCCCAGTGCATCCTCACCAGCTTTGGGCAAGGCGGCAATTGGAGCGACCACGCCGTCCTCTACCGCATGAGCGCCCTCTCCAACCAACTCGAATTCGCCTTCAAACGCAACGGCATCCCCTATAAAGTCGTAGGCGGCATGCGCTTTTTCGACTATGCCGAGATCAAAGACGTGCTGGCCTACCTCGCCGTCCTGGTCAACCCCGCCGACGATCTCCGGCTCCTGCGCATCATCAATACCCCCGCCCGGGGCATCGGCGCAACCACAATTGAACGTGTCCGAGAAGCGAGCCTCGCATCAGGACTGTCTGTGTATGAGACACTCCAAACCGCCGAAGAAATCCCAGATTTAGGTCGCTCAGCCACGAAGCTGACCGCGTTTCGCGCTTTGCTAAAAGATCTGAGCGAAAAAGTCAACTCCATGCCACTGGATGAGTTTTACGACTATCTCCTAACCGCCACAGGCTATCTCGCCATGCTCAAAGAGAAACCAGACGAAAATCTCGCCCGTATAGAGCACATTCAGGAGCTTAAAAGTACCATTGCGGGCTATATAGAGCGCAGTGAGGGGAAGGATTTGGGAGGTTTTCTCGACGAAATCGCCCTTTATACGGACCTTGACAGTGGGGAACAGAGCGAAAACGGGACGGTTTTGATGACCATGCACAGCGCAAAAGGGCTCGAATTCGACCATGTATATCTCGTCGGACTAGAAGAAGGCATCTTCCCCGGCCACCGCTCGATTGGAGATAGGGATGAGATGGAAGAAGAACGCCGCCTCTGCTACGTAGCCCTAACCCGTGCCAAGCAAAAACTCCACTTAGTCAGCACCGCCCAGCGTATGCTCTTCGGCCGCACCACAGCCAACATGCCCTCCCGCTTCCTGGAAGAAATCCCCGAAGACTATCTGGAACGCGCCGGAGAAACCCGTAGAGCAACGCGAGACAACAGGATAGATATCCAATTCGAAGACGAAGCCCCCTGGAGCAATCGACCGACCTCCGTGGCGTCCATCCCCGGGCGTCCATCCCCGTCAAAGCCGTGTTACACCCCGCCCGTAAAAACCACCCTGCCCACCTTCCAAAAAGGCGACACCGTGCGCCACAAAGCCTTCGGCGAAGGGATCATCACCAATCTCACCCCCATGGGCGGTGACGCCCTAGTAGAGATCGCCTTCGAATCGACAGGCACAAAACGCCTCATGCTAAAAGCCGCCGCCCAGCATATGGAGAAGGTATAGCGTGAAAATAGTCTTGTGGGGTTTTCCACTGGTGGTAATTGCTGCGCAATTACTGTCCGTGGAGTATGCACTAACGCTCGGAGCCATCTTCTTTGCGTTCGGCTTAACGGAACGATTCCGAGTATTGCTTCTGTTTGGGCTCACGATATTTGGTTATTTGCTTTGGTTTATGACAGCGCAATATATAAGCGCAACGATATCAAATGAGCCCTTAGCGATCGTGCTGAATCGCTTCGGTCTGATCGGATACATCGCTCTATTCGCAACTTGGGCGCGTATTCAACCGGGCACAAGGTATTTGCAAGCAGGAAGCATGAAAGAAACGCTGAAAGCTCCTTTGATTTGGTGGGGAGCGGAGGAGCGCGTCTGGCGTTTTGTATTAATCACCTGTGCTTTGTGGATTGTCCCAGCATTCTTGTTTGGCAATTTCTTTGCATTCATGCCCTATGCCCTTGTCTTTGCTATCATTAACCCCATTCTGGAAGGGCTAATATGGCGGGGGTTCCTCCTCGGACGGATGGTCGACTACATCGGCGAGAAACAAGGGCTGATCGTCTCTTCGATTGCATTCGGACTATACCACCTATCATTGGGATTTTCCATTTGGGTCTGCTTGCTGTTCGCCATCGGGGGATTCTACATGGGTGGGATTGCTATAAAGAGCAAAGGATTTTTAGCGCCAACCATCATACACTTCTCTGTGAATCTAGCACTGATCTCATTCGGCATCATTTTCTAAACAAAACAGTCAATCGGCGGGAACCTCAAGGTTCCCGCCGATTGACTATGATGAGAGGAAAAATGAAAAAATGAAAATGATAAGAGAATCTACCTATGCTACATATCTTACCAGGAGAATATTACGAAAGAAGAGTAAAAATATTTCAAAAGTATTAAGTTTTGAAGTTATTTAGTTAACATAACAAGAGTCAGTCTAATACAAAAGGAAAATACCCCTCTTGCGCGAGCAATGATCCGGCCGCCAAAACGAAAGGACGGCAGCGGAGAGAAGGGGAGAGCGGCCTGTCGCTTGGAGTGGTGCGGAATATGGCGGTTTCCGCATCCAGACGAGAGAGCAAAGGCGGCGCAAAAGCCTCAGCCAGAGCGGCAGGTAAGAGTTCTGCGATGAAAAGCTGATTCTCCCGCTGCATCACAGCGGCGCATCCGACTTGACCCTCTAATTCCAAGCGATACAGCCCACCGCCGGACGCCACGCAGTTCTGCGCGACATATTGCATGAAGAGTTCCGAGTAGACTGTGGCAGAATCAGGCAGGAGGGACTTGCGGAGGCGGATATAATCAGAAACATTGGTTAACATAATATTGAAAATGTCTGCACAATAATCACGTTCCGGACGGAAAACTTCTCCCTCGACAATGGAAAACGCCGCTCGATAACCGAGACGCGTATAATAAGAAAAGAGCCCCACCTCTGCCGGACAGATCAAATTACAATCAAACCCCAGTTCCGCACTGCGTGCTATGGCGGCCTGCGTCACCAACGCGCCCAGCCCCCGGCCGCGATGGTCCGGCAGGGTGGCAAGCGCATAAGAATACGATACCCGGAAGGGAGATCGTTTCCGGTTGCCCGCGCCGTGCGGCAGTGTACCCGCATCGAGGAGATAAATCGCCGAGGCAATATGCGCACCCTCCACCCATACAACGGCGTCTCCAGGACGATAGAGTTCAGAGAAAAATGCATCCGTGACCGCAGGAGGGTCGCCAAAAGCCACCTGCCAAAGAAGCTGCAAAGCGGCCTCGTCGCCGGGAAGAGACAAACGGATCATAGGGGCTCCGCACCTTTCCAAACGGCGGAATATTTCTCCACCATAAACACCGGATAATAGCTGCGCTTCGCCCTCTGCAAACTCTCGATCCCCAGATCATCTTCCCGATTGATGTAGCGAATATGCGGATGCGTCGCGCAAATCCACCGGGCAAATTCCCGGTTAATCATAGGATAGGCCCCCTGAATATCAGAAAAAGCCTTTTCAAAATGGACGATATAAGTGTCTGAATTAATCGGCTCTCCGATGGCAAAGGCGACAACCTTACCCCCAGACCGAATCAGGCCGCCCTCCAACCTGAGTGCATCGTAATTGGCAAAGGCGATGTCCAGCGCGAGGAGTTCAGCGGCGAAAGTCTCGTCCTTCTGATGGTGCCGCGCCCACTCCCTTGTCATAAAAACGCATTCGAGCAAAGTCTCCATACGAATCGGCTCAAAAGCCCAGTCGGGGTTATTTTCAATAAAACGGTTGATATGGTTCCGCTTGGCCGAGAGCTTTTTCCCCGCGAGAGTGGCGAGGCTCTCCGCCTCGTACACATAGTCAAAAGCAAAGGTATCCGCCGTGAACTCAAACTGCCCAGGAAACTCCTCTTCCAGCGCCTGATAGTTCTGCGCCGTGATCCCCGAAATCTTGAGCGGGACGCCATCCGTCTCCGCGTCGCAATAAAGCGCGCAAATAACAGGCCGAAGCGGCCCCCGACCGACCGGGAAGCCATAAAAAGGCGCGCCATGATAGAAGAGCTTATACAGGAGCCTGTCTCCAAACGCGGCGAGTTGCTGGTGATAGGTATCGTTCCAGACGAGAATGCTGGTAAAACAAAAGTCCGTGCTCCTGGAATCTTCCAGCCGAAGAATGCGATCGACCCAGCGCTTGTCCTCTAAAGTGACAGGATGGAAGTGGATGGTTTCGATTTGCTGTGTTCTGCAGCAACAGAGAAATTGCATAAAGATGTAGCCTCTTTCATCATGGTAGAGGCGCACAGTGTGCGCACCTTAGTAAGTAGAAGTGCAAATTTCCCGGATTTTCGCCTGAAGCGTCTTCAAATCCACAAATGTCTCCGGACGCCGCGCCGGATCCCGCAACAGGGCCGCAGGGTGATATAGAGCCATCATGTGAACCCCCTCATGCATAAACCACTGCCCATGATCCTTCGTAATCTTAAAATCCGGTCGTATCATATACATCGCCGAAACCCGCCCAAGGCAGACAATGATCTTCGGCTTAATCAACTTCAACTGCTGATCCAGCCAAGGACTGCAAGCCGTCTGCTCCGCCGGCAGCGGATCCCGATTGCCCGGCGGACGGCACTTAACGATATTGGCAATAAAGGTATTTTCCCGATTGAGATCAATCATCGCCATCATATCGTCCAGCAATTGCCCAGACCGCCCCACAAAAGGCTCGCCCTGCAAATCCTCCTGCTGCCCCGGCCCCTCGCCAATAAACACAACCTCCGCATCCCGCCGGCCTACGCCAAACACAACATTCGTCCGCGTCTCGGATAGGCGACATTGTTTGCAAGACATGCAGGCATCGTAAAGTGTATCCCAATTCATATAATGGCCCGTCCTTTTTATGTTTGATCGAGGGTATCGAGGCTTGCGATATGTGTTCTTAAATGATTCATTAGCGCGGTCATATCTTGATCTATTTGACGTGTTTTGTCAAAACATTCATTTGCTTTTATTTCAGAATAACGTCTGTTCTCCATTGCTAGAGGGCCATACAATCGATAGTTCGATAGTTGTTGTCCGCATAAATTCTTTATATTACGAAACATCTGATAAATATCCTCTGGCATAAAAGGGGCATTGCGCAAAAGTGTTTGATTTGCTTGGTTAAACCTGCTGGTTGCTTCTTGATACTGTATTGTGTAATATTCACGTCGCTCCGCTTCGTCCGCCGGGGGAAAAGTAAGGTCGGGAGGGAACAGATTGCTATTTTCAAACACCATTTGAAGCATTGCTTCCGACAATTCCCGGTACACTTCAATCTCCAAATCAAATCGAGCCTTACTAACATAATTTTTTCTCTCTAGTTGGCTCTTCAAACGTTCAAGCTTTCGATTCCCAGCAAAAACCAATATCGCCCCAACAACACCAGAACTCACGATAGAAGTCAACACAATCTGCCCAACCGCACTCCAATCCAAACCCATCACCCTCCCAGCGCCACGCCATGCCCCAACCCAAACGCCCCCCGCGCCTCACTCACACTATAAAGCGACCCAAAATAACAAACCACCCCATCCGGCCCCGCGGCCTCTCTGGCACGCTCCAAAGCGGGGGCCGCCCCACCATCAACAGCCTCAGCCAACGCCCCTCGCTCAGCAAGATAAGCCGCCAAATCCCCAGCCTCCATCGCCCGCGGAGAATTAGGCGCAAAGGTGAAAAACCGCTCCGCCAATGGCAAAATAGGCACAGCAATGGCCTCCAAATCCTTATCCGCCAAAAGCCCCATAACAAATATAAGCCGCTGACCGGGAAAATAACGAACGAGATTATCCGCCAACGCCCGCGCACCCTGTGCATTATGCCCGCCATCTACAATGACGGCCGGCTCCGTAGCAACCAGCTCAAACCGCCCCGGCCAAAGCGCCTGCGCGAGCCCCGTGCGAATCGCATCCTCCGACACCGGAAAGCCCCGGCCAGCAAGCACGTCCAACGCGGTGATGACCAGCGCCGCATTCTCCATCTGATACCGCCCCAGGAGCCGGATGGAAAGGTCAGAGAGCCCACTAAAAGCAAATCGCTGCCCATGGAGCGAAAATGGCCCAGGGGAGAGCTGGCTCAAATCCACCACCGTCAGCGGAGACTCTTTCTCAGCCGCAACCTCAGCCAAAACCGCAGCCGCTTCCGGCTGTTGACAAGCCGAAACCACTGGACAGCGCGGCTTAATAATCCCCGCCTTCGCGCTCGCAATCTTCGCAATCGTATCGCCCAGATATTCCATATGATCCATGTCGATCGGCGTAATCACCGTCAGAGCAGGGGAGGAGATCACGTTCGTCGCATCAAGCCCCCCGCCCATGCCAGTCTCCAGCACGACGATATCGCATTCCATCTCCAAAAACCAACAAAACGCCACCGCGGTGACGAGCTCAAACGTAGTAGGGTGGTCCTCCATAGCATCCGCCTCAACCCGAACGCGGTCCACAATTCGATCCAACGCCTCGTCCGAAATCGGCACACCATTGATCTGCATCCGCTCATGGAAGGTGTGAATATAGGGCGAGGTATCCAGCCCCGTCCGATATCCCGCCGCCTGTAACACAGAGGCCAAAAAGCAAGCGGTAGACCCTTTCCCGTTTGTCCCCGCCAAGTGGACAAACGAAAGCTTCTCCTGCGGATCCCCAAGACGCCGCATAAGCTCCCGAATCCGGTCAAGTCCCAAACGGCTGCCAAGCCAAGAGAAGCTATTAATATATTCGATAGAAGCCTTTGACATAAGATGTCTCCTTGTGGCCGGAAGTACGATCCCTTTAGTATACCACGAATTTCACTACAAGGCAATTTATAGGCGCGATTCTATTGACTGGTTAACATATTACTGATATAATTTACATTATGAGTGTAAATATAAATTGCGCAGTAATAAGTGAAGCGAGCGACAAAAGAAAGGGAAGGGCAATGAAGAAGAGATTTAGTTTGTTCTGGGCATGCTGCCTATTGCTCATACTCCTACCGCTGCAAGCGGCGGCCTTTCCGATTGACGGTACAATCGGCACAAGCGGCGCGCCATGGCGTTTATACGACGATGGCCGGCTCGTGGTGAGCCCAGGACATATTGACTGGAATTGGGCTCTGATTAGCCCATGGGACGATCACAACAATGACATCGAAGAGATTGTGTTTAATGGATCAGGGTTTACTGCCGAACGACTACGGAGCCTATTCAACGGGCTATCAAATGTACAAACCATAACAGGATTGGAGCTTCTCGATACGAGCGGCGTAACCCATATGAACGCCACGTTCAATGGCGCAAGCAGCTTGGTGAGCATCGAGGATTTGTCCGGCTGGGATGTCAGCAACGTGGAAACGATGTATTCGATGTTCCGGGACGCAAGCAGCCTAGAGAAACTTGACCTGTCTGGCTGGAATACCGGCAATGTGACATCTATGGGAAACATGTTCCGTGGTACAAACAGCCTGGCAAGCATTGGCGACCTGTCCGGTTGGGATACCAGCAATGTGACGACTATGGGTAACATGTTTCTCAACGCAAGCAGCCTAGAAGAGCTTGCTCTGTCCAGCTGGGATACCAGCAGTGTGACCAACATGGCCTTTATGTTCAGCGGCACAAGCAGCCTGGAAGAACTCGACCTGTCCGGTTGGGATACCAGCAATGTGACCACCATGGACAGGATGTTTCAAAATACCAACCTTGCGCGTCTTGACCTATCCGGCTGGGATACCAGTGCGGTAACGAACATGTTCAACATGTTTGTCGGTGCAACCAATCTGCGCCAACTTACGCTGGGAGAAGAGTTTAGCTTTATGGGCAACGCCGCCTTACCCCCGGTGCCAAACACGACACACACAGGTTTCTGGATAAACGTAGGATCCGGAACCGTTTATGCGCCCGCGGGACCGCATCTCCTCACGTCCGCCCAACTGATAGCAACTTTTGACGGCTCCACAATGGCCGACACCTGGGTGTGGCAGAGTCGGCGGAGTATCGCCCCCTTGGCAGACCATGTATTCCCGCCAGCCCCAGTGGGCTATGGCACACAGTCGCCCCACGAAGTGACCGTGACCAGCACAGGCACCGAGTCGACCGGGGACCTGACCATCACAGTGACGGGAACATCCTTTCTGCTGAGCGCGACGTCCCTCACCAGCGTAGATTCAGGTCAAACCGCCAGTTTCACTGTGGTGCCGGATATCGACCTCTCGCCGGGGTTCCATATTGCCGAGGTGACGGTGTCTAACGTTGCAAACGGTATTTCAGAATCGTTTGAGGTGCGTTTTTATGTGTCCACTTCGCCCCCGCCTCTTCCGCCACCACCACCTCCTCCGGCAGACGATTTCTCGTCCGATGCTGGGTCCCCGCTGGTGCAGGAGACATATGAAATCCACCTCGCCTACATGTTCGGCGACAACCATGGCAACTTCCGGCCGCATGCCGCCATCACAAGGGCCGAGGTCGCGGCGGTGCTGGTACGGACCCAGCTTGCCGACTTTACCTCACCCGAAGCGCTCCCCGCCGGGATGAGCACATTTGACACCTTCGCCGATGTACAGCTCGGATACTGGTACTTTTACTACGTCGCCTGGGCCTATCACGCTGGGCTTATCACCGGAGATCCGCCGGACGCGAACGGTGTCCGCGCATTCCGTCCCGACGCCCCCATCACCAGACAAGAATTTGCCGCAATGACAGCCCGGATCAACGCTATTTACCAGCTCAGCGGCAATTTTGCGCAATTTTCCGATTGGGATCAAACCCACGATTGGGCGCGGCAATACGTGTACACCGCCTTTCGGACCGGCTGGATGGTAGGAGACAATCAAGGCAATTTCCGTCCCCTGGCCAACATCAGTCGAGCAGAGGTCGCGACAACGGTCAACCGCACACTGGACCGCATTGACAGCCGGATCGCTCTTGCGGAGCTCTACCTGCGCAATCCACAGGTCATCCGGGACTTCCCCGACGTGTCGGAGCCCGGCTGGTATTTTCCCTCCACTCTGGCCGCAGCTAATAATCACCGTCTAGGTCGCGGTGTCGCTGGCGCTGTGGTCTGGAAGGAAATTGTGCCGTTCTCATAAAATAACAGTAAATAACATACAAGGAAACAAAAAGAGAGGGCTGCCAGCCCTCTCTTTCTTCCTATTCGTCATCGAAGTCATCCGCCACCGGCGATGCACTGAAATCTAGTTTCATCATCATCCGGCTGAGCAGGAGTTGATCGCGGAGCAATTCGCGGTCATCCGTTTGCTCTTGGACCTTCCGCGCCAGATGCTCCTTCGCTTCTGCTGTCCGGTCTTTGTCGATATCTCCGGGCCAGTGGGCCTCGTCTGTGAGAATAGTGACCGAACTACCCGTGACCTCTGCAAGCCCGCCAAACACGATAATTTGACGTTCCCGGCGTCCGTTCAAGAGGCGCACAATCCCGTCGGCCAGGACGCAGAGTTGACGTTCATGGCCTGGCAAAACGCCCATGTCGCCAGTGGTGGCGCGCATGATGACCATATCAACCTCTTGGTCGACCTTGACCTCTGCAGGTGTGATGACCCGCAAAAGGACCTTCTTTTTCGTCTCCAGCTTGTTCTCTTCCACGGTGCTCACCTATTGTTTCGACGCATGATAACGTTCAAGCACGTCATCAATCGTTCCGGCGGAGAGGAACATACCCTCAGGAATATCATCATGCTTACCGTCGATGATTTCCTGGAAGCCACGGACCGTCTCAGCGACCGGCACATATCTGCCGGGGATAGAGGTGAATTTCTCCGCCACGAAGAAGGGCTGAGAGAGGAATCTCTGGATCTTTCTAGCGCGGTAAACAATCAGCTTATCCGACTCCGAAAGCTCGTCAATACCCAAAATCGCGATGATGTCCTGCAGATCCTTATAGCGCTGCAGAATACTCTGCACAGCGCGGGCAGTGTGGTAATGGTCGTGCCCAACGATGCTCCGCTCCAAAATTCTGGAGGTAGACTCCAGCGGAGAGATAGCAGGGTAGATGCCAAGCTCAACGATAGAGCGCGACAGAACCGTAGTCGCGTCCAAGTGGGCAAAGGTCGTCGCCGCAGACGGATCCGTAAAGTCATCGGCGGGAACATAGATCGCCTGCACAGAGGTAATCGACCCAGATTTGGTCGAAGTGATCCGCTCTTGCAAGGCCCCGATCTCGGTAGAAAGCGTCGGTTGGTAACCCACGGCGCTGGGGACGCGGCCAAGGAGCGCCGAAACCTCAGAACCGGCCTGCACGAAACGGAAGATGTTGTCGATAAACAGAAGCACGTCCTGACGCGCCACGTCGCGGAAGTATTCCGCGATGGTGAGGCCCGTAAGACCAACGCGCATTCTCGCGCCCGGCGGCTCGTTCATTTGCCCGAAGACCAGAGAAGCCTTGTCGATAACGCCAGAGTTTTTCATATCCCAGTAAAGGTCGTTGCCCTCTCTGGTACGCTCACCGACACCAGCGAACACAGAGTAGCCGCCGTGCTCAGTCGCGATATTTCGGATAAGCTCCATGATCAAAACTGTCTTACCGACACCCGCGCCGCCGAAGAGGCCAACTTTGCCGCCTTTTGCGTAAGGGCAGAGCAGATCAATTGCCTTGATGCCTGTCTCCAAAATCTCCGTCGTCGAAGCTTGATCGGAGAAGCCCGGCGGGTCGCGGTGGATCGGCCAATGCTGCTCCGCCTCGACATCTGGTTTGTTATCAATCGGTTTCCCGACAACGTTCAGCATACGACCCAAGGTCATATTGCCGACCGGCACAGAAATTGGCGCTCCGGTGTCGATGGCGTCCATTCCGCGCACAAGCCCATCTGTCGCGTTCATTGAGATACAGCGGACGACATTGTCGCCCAAATGCTGTGTGACCTCAAGCACCACAGTGTCCTCACCATGTTCGATGGTGATGGCGTTGTAGAGGGAAGGAAGTTCCTGCTCAAAGCGGATATCTAAAACCGCGCCGATAATTTGTAGTACCTTGCCCGTATTTGCCAACTAGACCAACTCCTCGCTCTGTCTAATTCGTTACATTCGCACCGCCGACGATCTCGGCGATTTCCTGTGTAATACCCGCTTGACGTTTTCTGTTATAAGCCCGCTTGAGGTCTTCAATGATGTTTCCGGCGCTCTTCGTGGCGGCATCCATGCTGAGCATGCGGGCGGCTTGCTCGGAGCAGCCAGACTCCTGTAAGGCACCGTAGAGCACCGCACTCAGATAGGCGGGAACTGCATATTCCAACACCGTATCAATCTCCGGCTCAAATCGAACCGCCTGATCGCCGGTCGCCTCCGGCGTATCCGCATCGAGCGGACCGATAGGGAGGAGGCGCACAAGCCGCGGCACATGAGACAAAACAGACTCAAACCGCGTATAAGCCACATAGACTTCATCGACTTGCCCGGTGACATAGAGATCAAGCAGCGTATGCGCAACCGCTCTGGCATCCTCGTAAAACGCGGTTTCAGACATGCCGGGATAAGTCTCAACAATGTTCTTCCCGCGCCGTTGAAAATAAAGACGGCCCCGCGTGCCAATGGCATAGATATATTCTTCGCGGCCACCCTCTTCGATGTGCTTGAGCGCCTCTGCCGAAACGTTGGTATTATAGCTTCCGCAGAGACCCCTGTCGCTCGTGATGAGGGCATAGGCAACACGGGTTCCCGTCGGTTCCCGGAAGAAGAGGTGTCCTCTGGTATCATTGCATTGGCTGATCGCATCCATCATGCGTTTCGCCTCAGTAAACAATGGTCTGGCAGAGGCAAGCCGCGCTTTGGACCGCTGCAACTTCGTCGCCGCGACCATGTTCATGGCTTTCACGATCTGCTTGATCGTGCCAACGCTTGCTTTCCTGAGCTTAATGGCCTTCTTGGACGGCATAAGCGTTCTCCTTACTTGTCATACGGGTGTTTTGCCCGGAACGTGTCAATCGCGGATTTGATCTGCTCTTCCAACTCCGACGAGATGTCTTTTGTGTCTCGGATAGTTTGGAAGATTTGAGGATGATGCTCGTCAATATAGTCGAGGAACTCGCGCTCAAACTCCAAAACGCGTTCCAGCGGGATATCGCAGAGATAGCGCTTGGTGAGCACATACAAAGTAAGTGCCTGACGCTCAACCGGGATGGGTTTATACTGCGGCTGTTTCAAAATCTCCACAATCCGCTCACCCTGCCGCAGACGGTCCAAAGTATCCTGGCTGAGATCCGATCCAAACTGGGAGAAAGCGGCCAACTCACGATATTGCGCAAGCTCAATCCGCACAGGACCTGCCAATTTCTTCATAGCCTTAATCTGCGCCGCGCCACCAACACGGGATACGGAGAAACCAGCGTTAATCGCCGGACGGATACCGTTGTTAAACAACTCCGTCTCCAGATAAATCTGTCCGTCCGTGATGGAGATAACGTTGGTGGGAATATAGGCGGAAATATCGCCTTCCTGCGTCTCAATGATGGGCAGAGCCGTCAAAGAACCGCCGCCGTAATCTTTGTTGAGACGCGCCGCGCGCTCCAGCAATTTCGAGTGGAGATAGAACACGTCGCCCGGATAAGCCTCACGACCGGGAGGACGGCGGAGTAGCAAACTGAGCGCACGATAAGCAACCGCATGTTTAGACAAGTCGTCGTAAATCACGAGTACGTCCTTACCGGCTTCCATCCACTCTTCGCCGATCGCGCAACCGGCGTAAGGCGCGATATATTGCATCGGAGCCGGCTCACTGGCCGTCGCGGCAACAATGGTAGAATACTCCATCGCGCCCGCGTCGCGCAGGGTCTTTTCAATCCGCGCGATGGTAGAGGCCTTCTGGCCGATCGCTACATAGATACAATAGACACCCTTGCCCTTTTGGTTGATAATCGTATCGATACAGATCGTGGTTTTACCAGTCTGACGATCACCGATGATAAGCTGTCTTTGTCCGCGTCCGATCGGCACCATAGCGTCGATCGCCTTGATACCGGTCTGCAACGGCACGTTCACTTCTTCACGCGTGATAACACCCGGCGCGATGCGCTCGATTTTGCGTGTCGTCGTGGTATTGAGCGGACCTCCCTGGTCTATTGGCTGTCCAAGCGCGTTAACGACACGACCAAGCAAGGCATCTCCGACGGGCACTTCCGCCACTTGTCCGGTGAGCCGGACAGGGTCGCCCTCTTTGATCTGCCGATCGGAACCCATGATAACGGCGCCGATACTGTCCTGGTCGAGGTTGAGGGCAATGCCCTGGATCCCATTCGGAAACTCCAACAACTCGCCGTTCATTGCGTTTTTAAGCCCATACACCCGGGCGATCCCATCGCCGACCTGCATGACGCTCCCAGCCTCTTCAATCTCCAATTTGGAGGAAAAGGCCTCGATCTGTTGTTTTATCACAGAACTGATTTCATCAGGTTTGAGGACCATTGAACCACCCCGTTCAGTAATTAGTTGAGAACAATCTTAATGGTAATTGGAGATGATAGAGTCCCGCATATCTTCAATCCGCTTCTTCACTGTGCGGTCAATGCAGTGGCCGTCCACCGCGACGCAGAACCCGCCGATGACAGAAGGATCGACATGGAGAATCATATCCACCCGTTTGCCGAGTTTCTCTGTTAGAACAGTTTGGAGAGCAGATACCTGCTCTTCCCGTAATGCGGTTGCCGATGTGACACAAGCCTCCACCTCGCCGCGCCAACTTCTGCCGAGTTGGATGAAAACCGTGAGCGCGTCAACAGCGATAGCCATGCGGTTTTTCGAGATGAGGAGTAGCAAGAAGTCATACAAAGTCTCATTCAGCGCACCAGAGAACGCGCGATCAATAAACGCGCGCTTTTCCGCTCTGGAAATGTGCGGATGCTGGAGAATTTGCCGACATTCTGGCACCTCAAACGCATCCCGTACGAGGACAGCTTGATCTAAACAAGCGTCTAAAACGCCGTTTTTCAGGGCCAGATTATAGAGCGCGGTCCCATAGCGGGTGCTTACGTGGGCCATGAGGTCGCCTCCAATTCCGTGAGCGCCTCCGAAAATAGGCGATCCTGGGTCTCCTGATCCACCGTATGTGCGACAATTTTACCCGCCATCAAAGACGAAAGCATGATGATTTGCGTCTTCACAGCATCTTGGGCCTTTTCTTTTTCCTTCTCAATATCGACCAGCGCTTGCGTATACAGTCCTTCCGCTTGCGTTTGCCCAGCCTGTACGAGCTTTCTGCTCTTATCAGCGGCGGACTTATGCGCAGCGTCTAGGATTTCTACGCGCTCCTGCTCGATCTGGTCCAGATTCTCCTTATACTGTGTGCGCAAGGTATCTGCCGTGGCCATGTCGAGCGCGGCTTGATCGATTTGGGTCTTGATCTTCTCCGAACGCTTCTTCAGAAAATTCTGAACGGGCTTATACAAAAGATACGCCAACAAGGCCGTCAACAACAGTATGTTCACTGACTGGGCGATGATGTGAATCAACGTTTGCATATCGAGCCCGAATACGCGCTCATCGGGTGCGGATGTTAGAATTTGCAAAGGCAAAAACGAATGCAAGAGCACCCCTCCTTCCTGCGGTTACGGTTACAAGTTCACGTCCCTATGAAGGAACGCGTCGTGCAAAGACTTAGCCCGCCAGTTGCAGGTAGAGCGCGATCAGCGGGTTTTGGAAGAGCAAGAGGAGCGCGATAACCAGACCGTAAATACCGGACGTTTCCGCTACACCAAGTGTGATCAGCATGGTGCTGCGAACAGAACCTGCCGACTCCGGCTGCCGTGCGATTGCTTCGATCGCGGCCGCACCGATCTTACCTTGACCAACAGTGGTGGCAATACCGTTCAAGAGCGCGATTGCGGCGCTGAGCTGTGCAGCACCAAATACGAATGACAATGGATCCATGATTTATTCCTCCAACGTGTGAATTTTTTATTCTTCAGCACAGGCCGCCCCGATATAGGAGAGGCTCAATGCACAAAAGATAATCGTTTGCAGTGCGCCGACAAACAAGTCAAAGAAGATATGCAAAGGGATAGGGAGGAGAAAACGCAGGGCGAAAGGCAACAGGGTGTAGACCATCGCGATCAGTACGAGACCTGAGAGAATATTGCCAAACAGACGAAAACTCAGCGAGATCGGACGAGAGAGCTCTCCCATGACATTCAGTGGGAAGAATACCCAGACCGGCTCAAAGAAACTCTTTAAGTATCTGCCGATCCCTCGGAAGCGCATGCCCGCATACAGCGTGAGGAAAAAGGTCGCAAAGCCGAGTGCGGCTGTTGTAACCCAGTCTGCGGTCGGAGGACGGAATCCAACGAGCGCGCTGAGGTTAGAAACCAAAATGAAAAGAAAAACTGTAAAAAACCAGCCAGCGAAATACTTCCCATGTTCGCCGCTCATACTCTTCACGAAGCCTTCAAAAGCTTCGATCATAGCCTCAATCACATTTTGAAACCCGGTGGGAACATCGTCCATCTTTCGCAGTTTGAAGCGGACAAAGACAGCAAAACCGATCAAAAACACCATGATGATCCATGTGTTTACAATCGTCTGGGTGATCCAAAACTCCACACCAAATAGTTCGACAAGCCAAATGTTACTAATGTTAAAATCCAAGGACAGAACACCTCCTGAAATCTCGGTTTACATATGTTATCTTAATGCTCCAGCTAGAGACGGCATAAGAATCTCAGTCCTGATGCGGAAAGAAATGCATGGAATAGGCGGAGAGAGGCAGAGTGAGGACACCGGCCACTGCGCCCCATAAACTGATAAAAGGCACGATCACCGCAAGGAAAAGCACTGCCGCGGTGAGAAGAAAACGAAGGAAATATGCGCCCAAAAATCCACTGGATGTCACCGTCGGATCGCCGGAAGCGGCTCGCTCCACAGCACGGTTGAGCAAAAAGATTTTAAGCACATTGAGCGCGCCGCCCATCGCCGCTCCAACAGCAAAAGGCAAGAATGCGAAAGAACGATAAAAAATGGCGGAAGCAATGATGAATACGACCACCAGAATGCAGACGACCAATATCATGTTTTTCGCCGTACCGCTCAGTTTATACATACTTTCCAAGTCCCTTTAGTATCTTACTTTGGGAGCAAATCAAAAACCGCTTTGAATGCGGATGCAATACCGAGAATGATACCCAGCATCAAAAACCACGGGGAGGTATCGAGGAATCCATCCAACCACCGGCCTCCAAAAAAGCCAAGGGCAATACATACAACAAAAGTAAGTCCAATTTGAGAGAGAAGAGCGAGTCCCTTAATCAGGTCATGATGGTTCATAACGATCCCCCCAAATGCAAGAGGATAAACTCCGACTTGCAAGAACGAAGCCCACAACTTGCAAGATTGCTGTTTATCTTATAGAATCTGCGCCGAATTGTCAAGTGCTTTTAAAAAGATCGTGAAAATTTTTGCAAACTTTTTAAAGACATAAGACCGCGAAAACTAATGATTCTACAGAAACACAGGAACTTTCCGGGCAAAGCGCGTGTTCGCAAAGGTCTCGCAGATTTTTCTGGGAAATATTCCCGAGTCATTGTACTTTTATCCATAAAACTCACAGGTTTCGTTATAAAGTATGTTAATTCTATAACTTCTATTGACGAAATAGCTTATCTTCTGCTATTATAGGGCGAATGAAAATGCAAGAAAGGCTGGGATGCTCATGCGAGGTATGAGAAAAGCAATCCACAAATTCCGGGGCGGAGCGCATGTGCCGCACCATAAGGACACGGCGGAGCTCGAAAGCGTGAGAATGCCCGCGCCCGCTACTGTAGTGCTGCCCATGCAACAACATATCGGCGCACCCTGCACACCAACTGTTAAAGTAGGGGATCAAGTCTTCGTCGGCCAAGTAATCGGTGATTCAGACGCCTTCGTGTCAGCCCCCATCCACGCGCCCATTTCAGGCACGGTAAAGGCTATCGGCCCCTTCCTCTTATCGCGGGGCGTTTCGGTAGAAGCCATACATATTGAAAGCGATGGTCAAGAAACCCTCTGGGAGGGAATCACAAAACCGGAAATCAACAATAAAGCGGACTTCTTAAAAGCTGTCCGTGCCAGCGGCCTAGTCGGTATCGGCGGCGCCGGATTCCCGACCCACGTCAAGTTGAACATCAGAGAAGGCGTAACCGTAGACACTCTCGTCATCAACGGCGCGGAGTGTGAGCCTTACATCACGAGCGACTACCGCGAAGTCATGGAAAACGCGGACCATATCATCAATGGCATCCGCCGCGTCATGGAATACACAGGTATTCCCAATGCCCTGATCGGCATTGAGAACAACAAACCCAAAGCCATCGCGCTCTTGGCAGAGAAAATCGTCGCAGGCGGCCTGGAAGACCGTATCCAAGTCGTAGAACTCCCTTCGCACTACCCATACGGTGCGGAAAAAATGCTCGTCTACGCCACAACCGGCCGCACAGTTCCGCTCGGCGGCCTCCCGCACGATGTTGGTGTGGTTATGGTCAACATCTCCGGCATCGCCATTCTGGATGACTACCTAGACACCGGCATTCCCCTCATCCGCAAACGTGTCACCGTAGCCGGAAAAGCCATCGCCCGTCCAAGCAACCTAATCGTACCCATCGGTACCTCTATCCAAGACGTGGTCGATTTCTGCGGCGGCTACAATGTAGAGCCGGACAAGATTGTCGCCGGGGGCCCGATGATGGGCGCCGCCAAATACGACGGCGCAGCCCCCATCAAAAAGCAAGACAACAGCATCCTTTGTATGACATCAGACGAGACATTCGCCCCTATTGACGAACCCTGCATCCGCTGCGGACGCTGTGTAGACGCCTGCCCCATGAGCCTCATGCCCACGATGATCGAACGCTACGCCAGACTGGACAATCCGGAGATGCTGAAAAAACTCAATGCCTCTGCCTGCATGGAATGCGGAAGTTGCGCGTTTGAATGCCCCGCAAGAAGACCGCTGGTCCAATATCTCCGACAAGGCAAACAAGTAGAACGAAAGGCGGTGGCAAAATGAATAAACTGACGGTAACCGCCTCACCCCATATCCACAGCGGAGCCAGCACCAGAAGAATTATGCTCGATGTGGTCATCGCCCTCATTCCGGCTCTTATCGCCGCTACCTTCTTCTTCGGCACTCGCGTTCTCCTGCTCACCGCAGCGACAGTCTCAGCAGCCATCCTCGCCGAAATGGCCTCCCGGATGGTTATGAAGCGGGACACAGATACGATCTACGATTTCTCCGCCGTCATCACAGGCCTGCTCCTCGCCCTCAGCTTCCCGGTTTCTTTGCCGGTCTGGCAAGCGGCCCTCGGCGCGGCGATTGCCATTGTGGTCATCAAACAAATGTTCGGCGGCCTCGGTCAAAACTTCGTCAACCCCGCCATTGCCGGACGCCTAGTGCTTATGTTCAGCTTCCCCGTCGCGCTGAGCGCAGTCTGGACCCCGCCCCTCTTCGGGAGCGCGGCAGACGCGATCACAACAGCGACGTCAGACGTCGTGACAACAGCCACACCGCTGGCGCTCCTCGCCGAAGGCGCGCCCCTGCCAAGCTACTGGGAGCTCTTCATCGGCGCCCACGCCGGTAGCATGGGGGAAACCTCAATCCTAGCCCTCCTCATCGGCGCGGCCTATCTCCTTTGGCGGCGCGTCATCTCCCCGGTGATCCCTGTCACCTTCATCGGTACAACCCTCCTCATCGTCACCCTCGCCGGCGAAGACCCCCTGGTCCACCTCATGACCGGCGCCCTCGTAATCGTAGCCTTCTTCATGGCGACCGATTATGTCACAGCCCCCATGAACTTCAAAGGCCGGGTTGTCTTCGGCGTCGGGTGCGGCATCATCACCGCCCTAATCCGCCTCTTCGCAGCCTTACCGGAAGGCGTCTCCTTCGCCGTCATACTTATGAATATTCTCACGCCCCACATTGAGACATTGACACAGCCGAAAGCCTTCGGCCAGAAGGGAGGGAAGGACTGATGGAAAACCTAAAACAACAGTGGAAATCCATCCTCGGCACAACAGCCTTCCTCCTCGCCGTCTGCGCCGTGGTGACCCTTGCCGTAGCGGGGACCTACGTCGGCACCGCGGATCGAATTGCCGAGCAAGAGCGAATCATGCTCGCCGCCTCTATGGGCCGCCTCATCGAGGCGGACCAATATGATGTAGTCTTATACGACGCAATGGGTGCCCCTAAAGTATACCGGGCGACCATGGACGACGGAACCGTGCGCGGCCACCTGATTCTCACCGGCGGCAGAGGCTACGGCGGCACCGTCTACGTCATGACCGGCATCACAGACGGCGTAGTCGTCGGCGTCGAGATCATCAATGCCGCAGGCGAGACCCCCGGCCTCGGGCTCAATATCCAAGACGCAAGTTTCAGAGCGCAATTCGCTGGAGTAGACGGTTCACCCGAGCTTATCCGGAGCGGTGTTGCAGGGCACAACCAGATTCAATCACTCGCCGGCGCCACCGTCTCGGTCTACGCTGTTGTACTGGCCGTACGAGACGCTCTGGTTGTCTACGCCGAGTTGAGCTAGGAGGGGAGAAGTATGGAAAAGAAGAATGGTCTATGGTCTATCTTTACAAGGGGTATCGTCAAAGAAAACCCCGTTCTGCGTCTTATCCTCGGCATCTGTCCAGCCCTCGCTGTCACCACCAGCGCGATGAACGGCCTGGGTATGGGCGTCGCAACAACGCTCGTCCTCATGGGTAGCACCATCGCGATTTCGCTCATGCGCAATGCCATCCCAGACCGTGTGCGTATCCCAGTCTTCATTGTCACAATCGCCGGCTTTACAACGGTCGTCCAGTTCCTGATCCAAGCCTTCGCCCCCGCGCTCAATGCCGCGCTCGGCATCTTCCTGCCCCTCATCGCCGTCAACTGCGTCCTCTTCGCGCGAGCGGAGATGTTCGCAGTAAAAAACAAAGTGTTCCCCACAATCCTAGACGCGCTCGGCATGGGCATCGGCTTTACCGCCGCACTCACCATGCTCGGCAGCATCCGAGAATTCCTTGGCGCGGGCTCCCTGTTCGATATTCCGTTGACCGCCCACCTCATCGACCCCATGCTCATCATGATCCTCCCTCCCGGCGGATTCTTCATCTTCGGCCTCCTCGTCGCCCTGTCGAACAAGCTGGATAAACGGCCCCAATCAGAGCGGTCCAGCGGTTGTGCCGGATGCCCCTCACGTGTGACCTGTAAAAACTTTGAGACAGCAAAAGAAACAGCGGCAGAGGAGGTAAAGGCATAATGCAAGCGATAATCACGATTCTCATTGCCGGTCTCTTCACCGATAACTTTGTCCTCTCGAAGTTCCTCGGTGTCTGCCCCTTCCTTGGCGTATCCAAACGACTCGACACAGCGGTAGGCATGGGCGCGGCGGTTGCCTTCGTCATGGTAGTCGCCACGGCGATCACCTACCCGCTCCACGCCTGGCTTCTGCTCCCGCTGGGCCTCGGCTATCTACAGACGATTCTCTTCATCATCGTCATCGCCTCCACAGTCCAGCTCATCGAGATTTTCCTCAAACGCTATATCCCACCGCTCTACAATGCCCTCGGCGTCTTTCTGCCCTTGATGACCACCAACTGCGCCATCATGGGTGTGACCATCCTCCACTTCACCACCGGGCTCACCTATTTCGAAGCTATGATTAACGCCTTCGCTGGCGGTGTCGGCTTCCTGCTCGCAATGGTCCTCTTCGCCGGTGTCCGTAGCCGCCTCGAGGGGAACGATATCCCGAAAAGCCTCGAGGGTATGCCCATCACCCTCATCGCCGCCGCCATTATGTCCATGAGCTTCCTCGGCTTCGTGGGCTTGGCAGACGGCCTGTTTAGCTAAGGAGGGGACAATTATGATGATGACAGTATTGACCCCCGTTCTAATCCTCGGCGGCATCGGCGCAATCTGCGGTCTGCTCCTCGGCGTCGCCTCAGTCCTGATGGCTGTCCCTGTGGACGAAAAGGTAGAAGCGATCAAAGCCGCCCTACCCGGCGCTAACTGCGGCGCCTGCGGCTTCCCCGGTTGCGACGGCTTCGCTAACGCCGTGGCGGCAGGCAAGGCCCCTATCACAGCCTGTCCTCCAGGCGGATCAGAAGTCGTAAAAGCATTGAGCGCCATCATGGGCATCGCGGCGGAAGCCACAGTCCGGCAGACAGCAGTGATCCACTGCAATGGCTGTGCCGACAATACCTCAGAAAAAATGAACTACATCGGCGCCCAATCTTGCACTCTGGCCAACCAACTCTACGGCGGACAGACGGCCTGTACCTACGCCTGCATCGGCTTTGGCACCTGCATCGAGGCCTGCGCCTACAACGCAATCCGCATGGTCAACGGTGTCGCCGTGGTAGACCCCACCCTCTGTGTCGGCTGTAAGCTTTGCGTAGCCGTCTGCCCCAAAGGCGTCGTCGCAATGGCCCCGGCGGAAGGCGTAGCGGTTGTGATCTGCTCCAGCCAAGACAAAGGCGCAATCGTGCGTAAACTCTGCTCCGTCGGCTGTATCGCCTGTACCCTCTGCGTCAAAGCCTGCCCGGAAGAAGCCATCCGCATGGAAGACAACCGCGCCGTGATCGACTACGCAAAATGCACCGGCTGCGAAGCCTGCATCGCCAAATGTCCCCAAAACACAATCCGCATGGTAGATGCGTAGATGGTAGAGACGCAGCCCACATCGCCCCGCGCAAATTTCTCTCCGGAGGAGAGGAATTGGGGCAAAGACATCGTAAAACTAGATGGAAAGCAAAAAGCTCTGCGCGATGTCGCGCAGAGCTTTTTTATACCTACACAAACGCCTCCGGAAACGCCTTCATAATCCCCGCCATAAAATAATCCGCCATACGCAGCGCCTCCTGCTCCACCTTGTCAAACGCCGCAATATCCGCCGCCCAATCCCCCGCAAGACGCGCCGCGATCTCCTTCGTGGTGAGATCCAAATGCATGTAAAGCATATCCCGCAGAGCCATGCAGTCGTAGTGCGAGTTAAACCCGCAAAACGCATTCGCCATCTGGTTCGCGTTTGCATACCATCGGCAGTTCAGTTCCGCCGCCTGATCCGTCTGCTTATCCCGCAATGCGGTGATAATCTTCGCTCCCAGTATCAGATGTTCCGTGAGTAAATCCGCGATGGTCTTCTCAATCTCCGCCGAATAATACCGCCGAAAAATCCGCGCAATGTCATGCGGATTTTGGAGCAGACGCTCCGTCACATGCGGCTCGTCCGGCATCCGCGCCGCAATACTAATCAGCAGCATCCGCGTCCAATAGACATGCTGCTCCCAAGCGAGCCGCATGTCATTGATAAGCATAATCTGCTTCGAGCAAGAGGACGGTAGAAGATGGTGCATCAATATCAACTCCTTTTTGCCCAGTATATGGCCAAAACGAATGTTTGCCACAGAAAGGGGAGGCGTCGATACAAAAAGGGCGCGCTTTTCGAAAAGCGCGCCCTTCAGCTGCCCTGTAGGGGCGACCGTCCTCGGTCGCCCGCCTTCTGCCAATCCTACATAAACACAAACAGATTCCAATGCCATAAGAAGACAGCAAAGAGCGCTGTAAAAATGACCGTCAACACATAAAGTACCCTGCGCTTAGTTGTGATGACATCTCTCTTCCAAACCAAAAGAGAAGCCAAGAAGAACGCGCCCGTCAGAGCCAGTAGAATATAGTTCATCCAAGTATGCGGAGTAACCATCGACGTTGGGACAAAAGGTATACTCGCACCCATGCGGAGGAACAAAATCAGGTTGTTCAACGCAAGGGCTGTACCGCTGAGCAAGAACCCATTGCTAAGGTGGTGGAACAGCGAAGTCCCTTTCTCGCGCTTCCGCAAAAACCCGATGAAAACGACAATGGGCGCAATGAGGAAAAACAGAATACTAATCGCCGCAACCACCGCGCTAATGAGCAAAGCGGTCACACTCTGCCCAAACGTCTGCACTGTCGCATCAAACGGCCCGCGAATAGAGATTCCAACGGGGCTCCCATTTTCCATCTGAAAACGAATATCATACCCCACCCGCCCAATCATCGGACTGGGCGATAGGATCCGAAACACATAGGGCTCCACCTGCTGATACTGCACCGTCATACCCATCGCGTTCACTTCGATGGTATGCGCGTCAATCGCATCTACTCGCATGTTTGTGCCAAACAAAAAATTAAGCGGCTGGAGCAAATTACCCTCATGTCGGCGCAGCATCACAAAATCGCCCGCCACGCTTCTGGCATCCGGCAGTCCATTGACCGGCGGCCCGATTGTATCTACGCTGTTCCCAATCAGCAAATCCAGCAATCTCTCATTAAACATCGCCCCGCCGACAGCATTGGTCAACACCACAACGCCAAACCGCTCAGACGGCACAATGGCAAACTCCGTATTAAACCCGACAGTTCCGCCGCCGTGACCGATTGCGGGATAAACACCGTCGTAGCTCATAAACCCATGGAGCATCCCACGCATAACATCCGGATTCGTATAACTCGGACTCAGCATCAAATCCAAAGTCTCCCGGCTCTGAAACAAGGGGCCAGCTTCACCAGTAGGCGGCGTCAAAGCAATCGCAAACCGCGCCAAATCCTCCGCCGTCCCCCGGAGCGACCCCGCGGGATAGATGGGAATATAAACCCAAAGCATCTGATAGAACCCGCCGCTGCCATCCGGCGCATGCCCCCGCGCCTGCGTGCTCATATATGCGGTGTCTCCAAACCAATCCCCCTGCCCCCTCGTATTTACCATCCCGACGGGGACTAAAATCGACTCCCGCTCAAAATCGGTAAACTCTTGTCCGCTGACAGTGGCGACAATATACCCGAGCAGCGCGCTCCCAAAGTTCGAATAAGAACTGGCGGTCCCCGGCTCAAAAATCTGTCTCGGCTGGCTCATGAGCAGACCACCGCGCAGAGGGATCGGTGTTTCGCGCAATTCCGCATCATAAAACGTATTAAAGAAGAACTCCCCAAACCCAGCGGAATGGTTCAACAGATCGCGCACGGTAAAGGTTCTTTGGAAATTGAGCTCTCGCGCAAAATCCGCTGGCAGATAGGTGTGGACATCCGCATCCAAATCCAAAAGCCCTTGCTCGACCAACTGCATCGTCGCGACATACACAAACAATTTCGCGATCGACCCATACTCAAACACCGTCGCGGCAGGATCAATCGAAATCTGCCGCCCAAACTCCGCAGACCCATAGCCCCGAGAAAAGATAATCTCCCCCTCGTGCACGACAGCAATCGCCGCGCCCGGCGCATATTCGTGCAGATAAGTCGCAACCAATTCATCAATGCGCCGTTCCAGTTCCGAAAACGGGATGCCAGTCGGGGTAGCAGGCTCCGCCGCAAAAGCGGGCGGAACCATTGTGAGCAGTAGAGCCAACAGTAATACAGACGCTAGTAGTTTTCGCATAGATTTTTCACTTTCCTCATTCTCCAATGTTTTCTTGAGCATAACAGAGGAGGCCGCTTTGCGGTAGTGACATTTGTCATTACTTGAGCGGAATGACTCGACCCACCTCTATCGTTTCACATCATACTGGGCAAGTCTTAGACCACCATGTGTGAAAGATTAGAAATAGATTAGAATATAAAATGCTGCCTATTGTGGGTTCAAATAATGCGCCCGGCACACTGGGATAATTCGAAGTTCCCCATCCACATCCGCCATCACAATCTCTTCCGGATGATATTCAGGCACGCCATTAATCAGCATCAGATTCTGCGTTGCCTTCTTGTTGCAATAACTGCACGTATTCTTAATCTCTTCAATCGTATCCGCCCAATAAAGCAAGCCATAAGACCCCGAAAACAACTTGCCCTTCGCGGCCCGATTCTTCAGCCCATAGCAAAGCACCGGAATATGAAACCGATCCACAATCGCCGCCAACTGCTCTGCCTGCTCCTCCGTCACAAACTGCGCCTCGTCCAAAAGCACCGCATAGATCGTGTGGTCAGCGATGTAAGCCGCGACCATGTCAAACACATTATCCGCGCTCGTAAACGTCATCGCCTCACCCGGCGTCGCAATCGCCCGCGACGTAATCGCGTCCCACCGCGTATCCGCCGCAGGCTTCATCAGCAAAACAGGCTTATCCTGCGAATGATAATTATGCGCCACCATCAACAAATTCGCCGACTTCGCACTATTCATCGCCCCATACCGAAAATACAATTTCGCCATAACCCTTTGCCTCCGCATGTTGTAGATATCAAAGAAACAAGCCCTCACGAGACTTTACCTCGTGAGGGCTTGGTGCCGGTGGCCGGACTCGAACCGGCACGATGTCGCCATCGGTGGATTTTGAGTCCACTACGTCTACCAATTCCATCACACCGGCACGGTGCTGGTTCATTATAACCGATAAAAGGGGAGAGTTCAAGCCCATTTTTCATCGGCGAAGGAAAAAAGTGTCTCCGCCGACAAAATCATGATCGGAGGCCGCTTAAACGCCTTGTGCGCCACCACCGCAGCCGTGCACCCCGGAACCTCGTGATACAACCACCCCCATACATCCGTCCCCACAACCGCATCCTCGCTGAGCTTCACACAACTCTCCTTCAAAACCCACTGCGCAAAAAAATCCCCAGAAGATTCAGCTTCCCCCAACACCCGCCGCCGCACCCGCTCCGAAACAACCCGATGCGTCTCAATATCACACCCGATAGGGAACTCTGCCACCACACAAAGCGCATGCGTCTTACTGTGGCTGAGTGAGAAGTGTTCCGGATGCCCCACCAAATAAGGCTTCCCCGCCTCTGTATACGCAACCGCATTCCGCGCGCAAACCCCAGCGTGCTGCTCCAAAGCAAAAGCCAAAAGCGCATAGGCAAACAGCGCACCAGAGCCCTCTCCCTGCAACCGCGCCAGACGAGCAGGGGGTAAGAGGGCCTCGAACGCCGCCCGATTCGGAATAGGTGCATAAGGGACACAGTAAATCATCATAAAACCAGCATAACACACCGGGGGAAAAAGAGAAAGAAAAAGACTACCAATTCCTGCGATCCTGTGATAAACTAAAACAGTTATGGTATCCTAGCGCGGAGTATGCCAAGAAACCCGCCGAGATACGGAGGTAAACCCACATTGAAAAAAGTATTAGTACTGGAAGACGAAGCCGGTATTCGCAGTTTTGTCGTCATCAACCTGCGCCGCAGCGGCTATGAGCCGATTGAAGCCGTCAACGGAGCGGAAGCCTTCGAGCAGATGAAAGCCCACCCAGACATCAAAGTCGCCCTGCTCGATATCATGCTGCCTGACACAGACGGATTCGAAGTCTGCCGCAAACTCAGAGCCGCGAACCCCAAACTGGGCATCATCATGCTCTCCGCCAAAAGCCAAGAGATGGATAAAGTCACCGGCCTCATGACCGGCGCGGACGACTATGTCACCAAACCCTTCTCCCCAGTCGAACTCACCGCCCGCGTAGACGCCATTTTCCGCCGCACCGGCGGCGAAGCGGAAGACCAAGGCGAATTGCAACACGGTCCGTTTTTGCTCAACACCAAAAACCGATCCCTAGAGAAAAACGGCGAACGCATTCGTCTCACGCAAGTGGAATACTCCATCATGCACATGTTCATGGACAACCCCGGCAAGGCGCTGTCTCGGGAAGAGATTCTTTCCACCGTCTGGGGCAAAGACTACAACGGCGAACTTAAAATCGTAGACGTCAACATCCGCCGCCTGCGGATCAAAATCGAAGACGACGCGACAAATCCGACCTATATTACAACAGTTTGGGGCTTTGGATATAAATGGGGCTTCTAGATAAAAAAACAAAACGAGGCTACTTATACGGCATTCGCCGCCGCTGGCTCACATCCAGTTTCTTCGTGGTGCTCGCCTTCACGGCAGTCGCCCTAGGTGGACTTGCCTTCCTCGCACCGGAAGACAGTCTCGTCCAAACCGCATTCATCATTGCCCTCGGCCTAGGCCTCGCGATCCTCATCGCCATGCTGATTACAAACATCACCTTCATCCGCTCCATTACCGGCCCGCTGGACCAAATCACAAAAGCGGCGCACCGCATCAGTGAAGGCAGCTACGGAATCCAGATCCCCAAGCAGTACAACGACGAAATCGGCGACCTGACCGACGCGGTCAACAACATGTCCACGCGCATCAGCCAATCCGAAACGCTGAAAACAGAGTTCATTTCCTCCATCTCCCACGAACTGCGCACCCCCCTCACCGCCATCAGCGGCTGGGGCGAGACTTTGCTCTACGACGAAACCCTCTCTGCAGACAACCGCCGCGGCATCGAAATCATCCTAGGCGAAGCCAGACGGCTCAGCAAACTCGTCGAAGAACTCCTAGAATTCACCCGCATGGAAGATGGACGCTTCACCCTAAATGTCCAACAAATCGACTTAGCCGGCGAACTAGGAGAAACCATCTTTACTTACCGCGAACACCTCCGCCGAGACGGAATCGAACTCAGCTACACTCCCTTGGAGGCCGACCTCCCCCTCATCCCCGGAGACCCCGAGCGGCTCCGCCAGGTGTTTTACAACATCCTAGATAACGCCGCAAAACACGGCAGAGACGGCGGCAAAATCGCCGTACGCATGGCCCTCGAAGACGAACACGTAGCCGTAGAAATCCGCGACTTCGGCCCCGGCATCCCTGCCGACGAACTGGACTATGTCAAGATGAAATTCTTCAAAGGCAAGAGCGCAAGAGCGCAAGGGAGCGGTATCGGCCTCGCCGTCTGCGAAGAAATCGTCCGCTACCACGACGGACAGTTAGAAATCAAAAACGCCGAAGACCGCGGCCTATCCGTCACCGTCCGCCTCCCGATCTGATGTAGAGAGATATTTTGCTCTTGACGCATACGTTTTTCGAAGAAAACGTATGCGTCAAGCAAGGGCGAACTGTGTTCGCCCGTTGATAGATAGTCGCAGAAGAAGACACAAGGGAAGAGGTATACGATCATGCCGAAAACCTATAATGACATCTTCATAAAAGTCCGCCGTGAGCTAAAAGCCGCAGAGATCGAAGGCTATGGCTTAGAGGCGCGGCTTCTGGTTTCCTCTGCGGCAGACAAGACAAGAGAAGAGTTCGCCAGAGACATGAAGCTCTATGTCAACAAGGGCTTCGAAGAAAAGGTAGACGCCCTCCTCTCCCGGAGGCTGGCGGGCGAACCGCTGGCCTACATCATCGGCAGTTGGGAGTTCTACGGCATCCCCATCGAAGTTACAAGAGACGTGCTTATCCCTCGGATTGACACGGAAATCCTAGTCAGCCAAGCCATCGCCATGGCAAAATGGCTCCCGGCTGGCAGCCGCGTACTCGACCTATGTTGCGGCAGCGGCTGTGTCGGCCTTGCGATCGCGAAAAACGTACCGCAAGTCAAAGTGGTTCTGGCAGACATCTCTCCCGAGGCGATGAAAGTCAGCCGGGCCAACGTGGTTCTGAACAAACTCACCGGCCGTGTCACCTGCGCCATTGTAGACGCAAGGCGCTCCCCGCCTTACTCGCTCCTCGGTGAGTTTGACCTCATCGTCTCAAACCCGCCCTACATACCCACAGACGACATCTCCTGGTTGGACGACACCGTGCGCAACCACGAGCCCATCCTCGCCCTAGACGGCGGCGCAGACGGGCTAGACTTCTACCGCGTCATCGTAGCCGAGTGGAAGAAGATTCTAAAACCCGAAGGCGCGTTCCTCTTCGAGGTCGGCATAGATCAAGCGGCAGACGTGGCGGATGTCCTTATCCAGAACGGTATGAACCGTATCATTCGCTGTAGGGACACTTTGGGCATCGAGCGGGTCGTCGTTGGGCAGTTCGACAAAGCGGGAGAAGTTACCCGTGTGAGTAACCCGGAACAAACGCGTTAAAACATGTCCCGTATAACAGCCCAAAACGCCCCAGAACGCCTTTAAAGCACCCCGAAAGCACCCCGAAAGCACCCCGAAAGCACCCCGAAAGCACCCCGAAAGCACCCCGAAAGCACCCCGAAAGCACCCCGAAAGCACCCCGAAAGCACCCCGAATGGGGT